>Ga0065711_1028209_pt1 | contig 42913 bp, 25 predicted proteins | sample Hoacrofraction12_FD_59098 | JGI IMG/M metagenome (GOLD analysis project Ga0065711, IMG submission 59098) | Hoatzin crop microbial communities from Cojedes, Venezuela - Epithelial fraction 12 v2 (version 2) | ecosystem: Host-associated > Birds > Digestive system > Esophagus > Crop | place... | reverse complement strand
GAGGGGAAGGAGAACCTCCCTCGTCCTGCTGGCCACACTCTTCTTGATGCACCCCAGGATCCCATTGGCTTTCTTGGCAGCCAGGGCACACTGCTGGCTCATGGTTAACTGGTCGTCCACCAGGACGCCCAGGTCCCTGTTGCTGTCCTGATGCTTAAAGACACATCTGCTCAGAGTAGTGCCCTCCATTTTTTAGGGAAGAATCAGAATGGCTCTACAGGTTGCCAGAAGAGGATTTTCTGCACATTAAACATGTTCTGCCCCACAGCTGGGAAGGTTTTGTGGTTGAAGTCTCTGTTTCTCAACGGGTAGGTGGTGGCAGGGGAAGATTTCTTTTTCCTTTTCTCACACAGACCTTGCCTTCACCCAGGCTGTGTGCTGGTGAACAGATTTTACCCCAAGCTAAAAGGCAAAATTGAGAGTGTTAGAGGTTGAGGCACTAACCTAGCTTACAGTATTACAACTTTTTGCCATTGGCCTTGTGCTGGCAAGGGTAATTGCTTCTCCTTTCTCTGCAGTCTTCTGATTTCTTGCTTGGTCAGCTCATACCTCCCAGTTGTACTCATTTCCCTGCCAGTTCTGGAGAAACTTGTCAAATGGGCTTTGCCCTTTGCCTTCCTAAAAACCACACATCTGTGTTTTCCAGCTTTCCTTTCAACAGAGGATTTTTGTTTATTTCCTGGTTTTGTCATTTCTGTGTATTTCTGAAAAGTGGTGGAAAGGAAGACAAGCAAACGAGACCATTTGCCTGTCTGGCAAGGGAAATGGTATGATTTAAAAGAGGTTGAGCTAAAGAGATACTAAAATCTCCCGGAAAATTCTAACATTTGTTCGGATGTTTTTTGTTTATTTTTGGAGCTGTGGAATATCCATGATTTTCAGTGTTTTGACCTTTACTAAGAAGAATGTCATAATTGTGCCAGCAAACTCAGCTGTCAATATTTTCATTTCACACCTCTTTATAGAAGTTCATAACTGACCTATAAAATTAGACATACTGAGCATATGTGGTCTCAGGCAGGAAAAGATTTAATATATAAATACATAAATACAAATGTGTCTTATAAAGCCACAAAAAATTATATTGGTGATTTCAAATGCATTTGACAGTCCTGTAACTCAAAAACTATCTGGTCAGGCTTTTCTTCTTTTAAACTCAAAATTACTAACCTCTTAGTCTTTAATGTGGGCTGATGCAGTGCCTGTGGCCATTATGGCAAATAACCACATTATTGCATTTAGGAAATTAGCTACTGTGTGCTTGTGGTAATTTTGTCTCCATGAAAATAGCTCACAAATTTTAAGCAGGCAGACTTATTACAGGAGTCAGTTCTGCTTTTAGATACACACCATCTTTGTACATTCATGTAGGTCCATCAAACTTCGTTTGAAAGGATCTTTGTCAGCTAGCTTTAATATTAGTAGTTTTCCTGCTGAAGGACTGGAGAAGGGAGGAGGGAAAGGGTCTGAGTTTCATAATGCTGTCTGTTTTAGAGCAAAAACAAGTCCATTTTTAATGTTCCTCTTTTCAGAATTCATGTCCTTGTTTAACAATTAGTTGGTAATATGCCTGAAAAACTTGTTATGGCACAATAGTTTCCAAACTGGTACTTATAGTGTAAAAATGTTGCTGGGTAAAAGTGATGATTAAATTCACAGGAGCTTAATCTTCAACTCACTACCTAGCCTCCTTTCATAAAATATTGAAACCACCCAGCTACCTTGTACTTTTGAAAATTCAGCATGATTCTTTTTTTTTTTCCTAATGAAACATACATCCTTATTATGTTTTCTTCCAAAATTGAGTTGATTTTAGAACAGCACTGTGTAGCAAATACTCAACTCTGCTAAATGGAAGAGGATCAGTGGGGTACATGGCAGACCGGTGAGAAGATTTTATGCTACGAAGATAGTGTGGGTGGTAAATTCTTCCCCTCCTTTTCTGCTCACTAAATATCAAACTGATGTGAAAAGGAAGAAAAGCAGAATGTGTCCTCTGCACAAATGCAGTGAGAGATGGGAGTTTTCTTCCAAAGAAGATGAGAGAAGGAGCCTCTCCCACGTTTTGGTGAGAAACTACTCTCACCAGGCAATCCAAGCTGTCATTGTGTTGGTTCGGGCAATGCTTCTTCAGGATATCTCTCAGAGTGGCACACTGTTCAGCCATCAGTCTTAGTAGTAAGAGTGACAGCACAGGTCAGTCTCATGCTGGCCTTTTGTTGTCCTGCTCACACCTGCAGTCCTGAGAAGGGTTAAACAGCTATGGTGTAATCTCTACCATGTCCATGTTGCTTCCACTTCAGGAACTGTGACTTGAACAGGTAAAAGTTTATACTGAAAACTTATTTTAGGGGGGAAGGGAGGATGGGAGGGTGGAAGGTGGTGTTGGCCCAGCCCTGAGGATTTCTGAATGCCCCAATGTTTCAATTTGCCCTGAAATCCTAAACCCGACTGTGCCTTGCATGGTTTTAATTTCAGTGAGAAAAGTTCACATAGTTCAAGTCCTAAGGTTACATTAATAAGGCAATATGTTGAAAATATATAGGCACAGCATATGTAAGTAAACTATAGCAGTTCTGTGCTTGGAATACACGAGTTTTTGGTGCCGTGAAAATCCTATGAGGGTCTTCCATACCCTAGTCTTTTCAGTTCAGTGTTTTAACGATTAACTAATTGATCCCTTAAACATCTTGTTAATTCTGTTACAGATGTAAATTAGCATACTTTCTCTCTAGAGCTTTACAGGATACACTAATAAATCTCAAGAAAATAATGAGTAGAGAAGTCATGGAAACCAGTCTGGAAAAATATTCCATATCCTTCAGCTTATGTTGCAGGACTAGGTAAATATTCGATAATTCAAAGAAAATGTTTGGTTTTCCAGCATTCCCTTACCTCTATTAGTGTGCAAAAATAGCCCATTTCTTTAAAATGTCTGGGTTTCTTTTTTCCATTTTGCACAGTACCGTAGTATGAAATGAAGATTAATGTCAGTCTTTGTATGAGAGCTGTCCACACCTGTAATAACAAAATTCCAAATGCAGTGAAACCCTTCTGATTTCAGATTTGCTCACAGTTTTTGTTAGATTTTCTGATTTTGTGAGCAATGTACCAAAATTGGCAAGTTCAAGTCATATTCTTCAGAGGCACTCTGTACTGAACTGCCAAGAGTATTCTGGAGCTGGTGATTGTACCTGGGAACCTGGTAGCTGGTTTTGCAATTTCACTGGTGCTGAACAGAGAAAGGAGTCTGGTAAAAGATCTAAAAATCTCCATTGGTCCTCTGAGAACTATGTTTGTTTCCCTTGGTTTGGAAAAGAGTCCTGCAAAATAGTAATCAAATGGGAATAACCTCCTTCTTGACTCCATATTCCAGAAGACTATGAAAATATTTAGCTAGGTAGTGCCAGCATTTCATTTTTAGGGACATCTCATGTATTTCACAGATTTATTTAAATCTTTGTTTATTATTTATTTGGAGTCCCTTAACAAAAATGTTGCACGGAGAATGTGTACAATGTATAAATCCAAGCTGCTCCTAGTAGTAAACCATTCTCATCTCACTAATGAGCAACTCACAGACCAAACTTGATTAAAAATAACACGTTTATGGGAATCACGGATATCTCATCCTAACACACTTTCTTAGACTACTCATACTGCAACAGAACTATTTTAACTTTCTGAGCAACAGAACAACTCTTCTCACTTAGCTGTGCATAACAATAATGCTATAGTAAATGGAATTGGGCTCACACTTGAGAGCTGTATTACCTGGAAAGTAAAAAGAAGAGTCTTTATCACTGCTAGAGAGGAGGCTGCTAGAAATCCTGCAGTTGAATGCCCTGGGGAATGGATGAGTTTTTCAATGTGCTCAGAGGATTACAATTCAAAGACAGAAGAAAATGCTGTACTCTCCCAAATAGCTATTGATTGACTGATACACTTAAAGGATAAGGACTGAATCCTGCAGAAGGCCAGGAGGCTGAAGACAATCATACATAAAGAAAAGAGAAGAAAACCGTGTTCTTTCCAGAGCTTGAGTCTAGTACTTAAGGTAGGGGACATATATCTGGGTGCTGCTGAAACAGGGCTTTACTAAAACAGTGGAAGCATAAGATCTTGAAAGCTAGGAGGCTCAGTTATCAAGGACAGGTGCAGATGTCACTCAGATCAACCTCTCAAACAGTTTACTTGGAATTTGGTAGATGATGTTTCAGTGAACTGAATTAGTGTTTTTTAATAATAAATATTTGATAAATTACCTACTCAGAACACTAAATACAAAATATGGAAACTATTATTTGTTTAAAATTAAGCCAGTTAGCTTTTCTGTTTGGGAAGGAGGGAAAGGGGCAGGGACATTGAATTTTTACTTCTTACTTTTAGCATTTTTCTTACATGGAATCTTTTTGTGAACAGTATAGTCTCTCCCTGTGTAACCTGGTGTTGTTGACAGAGTGTAAATATTTGAAAACAATAAAAATCTGAGACTTCCATGTGACATGAGAAGACCTCATCACTCTCTCATGTACTGGTGTTTTCATATGCAGTTTTTTTCTCTTCTTCTACTGTTCAGAATTATCGTCATGTATCCCTGGATATTCAGCTCTTTTGTCTCCCCATAATTCAGAGAAGCATAAAGCAAGTATTTTTGTAACACTAAAATAGCCTTAGAACTGACCTGTCTCTTGAAAAATGAGCAATATCAGAACTTATGAAGTGCAAAGAAAATATGCATAATGAGGAGCAACAGGATGACCTTGGAACAGTAAACTAAGGAAAGGGAGTAGTATTTCTGCCCTTGCTAGCAGGAATGGTGCAAAGGTGGACTTCACCAAAGAACACCAGTGTGCATAAAGAAAAAAGGAAATCTTCCAAAACTCTTCCTATAAAGTCCCATCCCCTATCTCCTATCACATGGGAAAGAGACAGGTCCAGTGGGAGGACAAAAAAAAAAAAAACCAGCAAAAATTAATTTCTTTCAGTAGTCTTCTTTCTCTTTGAAGTGCATTACCTAAGAAAACAGCGATTTTACCCAGGTCAGGAGAGAAGAAAATGTTTTTTCCCTCTCACATTTTTCTCTTAATGTTGTGGTTTTGCTACTCTATGCAGAATACTTTACCTAACTTCCATTGTAAGGAGCTGATTCAGAACAGATTTCCTAAAGAGAATATTCAATTACAATGCTAAGCTAAGTATCAGAAAATGGAAATAATCAGTTTTGAGAACTCCATTTTATCTGCAGGAGTTATATACAATTAAAAACATCATCAGTTCTTATATGCAAGTAGCAAGAGACAAAAGAAACAAAAGATAAAGTGATGGACGAAGTGGGAAAAGTCTTTAGGGACATTAAGACAACTCAGAACAATATGGAAGGAATCAAAAGTCAGTCAACAGACCAAATAAGACTTCAAAAGAGAAAAGTACAGACTAAAGCTGATGCAGCTTAAGGAAGGCTGGGTGATGGTAGAAGCATTATGTTTACGTATGAGACTGAGAGATTACAAAGCAAGATATGAAATAATTAGGGTTGGTTAGATCCCAAAAGGTTTGGAACTCTGTTTTAGTTAGAATAAGCATCAAGATGTTTGGCTGCTCACCCAGATCTTCTCCATGGTTTCAAGAAGTTGACAAACAAAACTAGAAAATCACACGAATGAAGAATATATACTGAAATCCTTCACTTTCTTCTTTCAAATATTCCCCCCCACCATGTTCTGACAAGTTGTTAATGCTTCCAGAGGCACATAAAAATTGATAATGACCCTAATGTTTCTTTAAACACCTTGATTCCTAGGTAGCATTTGCGTAACACATTATAGTTTGCATGAACATGTTCTTCCAGAATAACTAGGTCTATTTTGCAAAACTTCTACTTAGGGAAGCATGTGTGTCATTACCAAATGTGTGTGTGTGATTTTATATAAACATATATATATATGCATGCAGACAAAGTGGAGACATAATGTTGAGGAAAAGCAAAACATCCAAATTCTAGTGCGAAATTCTAGCAGTCCTTCCTGCTATCTGTGTTTGATCTCTTCACTGACATATGTGCCAAGCTTGTAGCTGACTATACTTGCTACTATTCAAGAAAATCTTTCAATCTTTTCTAATAAAAGTGTTTACATATATGACAAACTTTGTGTAGTTTGATGGCTTATCAGCTATCTTACTTTCTTTTTACAGATAAATGTAGTATTTACTTAATGATGTGTTAATATTGCTATAAATGTATCTCCCGTTCTGGCACTGACTGTAATGCACCGTTCAGTTCTGTATATAGACTAGTGTACAACTAAGGGCAGTTTTCACATCCCTGACTGGGGTTTGAACTTCAGGTCTTGTGTCAGAATGAGCTGGTTTACTTTGGCTTTCTGTATCAGTAATGAAGAGAGAAAAAGAAGTTATTCTGAGGGAGGCTCAAGCCATGAGTTCACATCAGGTGTTCTGAATTACTCTGTGGAAGAATCCCTCTCCCCTGCTGCTCGCTATGTAAGGACACTATGGAGATTAGCATCCTAAACTCAGTGCCTACAATCAGTCAGTGCAGATGTCCCTCTTAACACCATTTCTGCTACCAAAAGTGTACTGTGAAGTATGTAGAGCAACTGCAAGCATTTTTTCACGGGCTCCCACAGTACTTTGTATCAGGATGACAACTTCCCACTAGAAAAGGAGGCAGACTGGATGCATCTGCCGTAAAGCCTGATCGCTTTCTTAAGGAAACATCTTAAACTGTAAAGAGATGAGCGCTAGTAGAAGGGAAAATTCAGACAGCAGACACAAAACCCCTGACTGTTTCCAAGAACAGAAAAAGGACGTAAGCTTCAGAGTGAGGCCGTGTTTCAAATAGGCACATATTTCCATAGCTGTTGCCAGATATTAGTTCTAGGAATCTGTAAACAGCAAAGACCACATCCTAGGCCTGACTTTGCTAAATAACTCTTTCTATGAGGTCTTTAAAGGACTAGCAAGGAAGTCTAGAAGCTTAAAGGGATTATGGTATGTAAGCATATTCTCAAATATCAATAAGAAAAAGTTACTAATTTAAGTGAGTCAAAGCAGCATCGATGATTTCAGAGTGAAAGAGGGCATGCAGTCAGTTGTAGCCAATTTTAAGTTATTTTTGGTATGAGCTCTACTTTGATTACACTCCTGGATTTACTGTTGTTGCAAAACATGTGCTCTAGATATTGCATGTCTGTGTTCCCAGATGCTTAAAACCTATTCACCAATCAGACACATTTCAGAGAATAATTCATCCTCACTAGATAGAATATGTATTTCTGGTCTGTAATATGTGACTCTACCCACAAGCTCTGTTCATTTACATTTTCCACCACTGAACATTTTCTTTTTTGCCACTGATTGCCAATTTTCCTTGTGAATCTTTGTAACAGTAATTTATTCTACTTCTGCTAACATGGTCTGAGACCAAATCAGTGACATCTAATGAGAGGGGATCACAGGTCTATGTATTATCTCCACCATGAGTATTGTGCAATTGGCAGGTTTGTTGGTAGTCTCTTGAAAAAAAGCACAGGGAATTAAAGAGGTCAGGACTTGCAAGTAGGTGAGATACAAAGGAGATAGCTTGACTCTGAGAAGAATTTAACAATTGTGAAACAGCTGTGTTCCTGAAAAGTCCTCAGTACCCTGAAGAGACACAGGAACCATCCAAATGGCCTTTAGCTAGTGCTTTAGCTAATAGACAATAATGGGGCTTGTTCAGTTCAGAAACATTTTATGTGAAGTAGCCTTGTGAACTGCATTGTCCGTTTCTGCAGCACAGCTGCATAGTGGTAGGATCTCTCCAGGTTTCAGAACTTTTTGCCAAATTGTATGATACTCAAGCACCAATTCTGTGAATCACTGGGAACTGACAGAAGGCTGAGGGCATTTAATTTCTCACTGTCTCACATTTGAAAAGCTAGACCTGGCCCTACAGGTATTCCAGTCATACAAAAAGTAACCACCACAGCAAAACACTGAGCAGTCATTTGTGGCTGATTTTGACTATTTTCTGAAATAAGCAGAATTCAGGAACAACACCAAAACTGCACTTGTATAATTCAAACAAAACAGCAACAAAATGTATATAACTAATTTATAAACTACAGAACAAAGTGCTGCATTCTATTCTTTCTATTCTCATTCTTTTTATCAGTTTTGAATGTAAATTTTCATAAAATATTCAGCAACAGTCTCATTATTTTTAACTAGAAAGTACAGTGTAGACGGCTGAGAAACAAAGAGTTTTCTGACACACTCTATAGTCTGTCTTCAAAAGCAGTGTATACTGCTTTTATGACTGAAAGCTGATTTCGTTTTTCAGGATCAGTGTAAAGAATACCTAATTACCCACAATGTCCAGAACCAACCACTAAGGATTGCCTGCACAGCCTCCTGATTGTTTTACACCTTCTCACCATCTCTGTTGTTCAAATTTGTCTGATATTTTAAATATTGTATGATTGATTTAACACCCTTTTCCAAGATATGCAGAAAAGACCCCCAGTGTTCAATTATTGTTTCCCAGGCTTGCTCACATTAGCCTGTTAAGAACAGGTGCTAACCTTTATTAGACCCTGGAGAAGAAATGAATTTCCATTTTTTGCATTTCTTCCAGTGGTGAAAACTGGGAAGGCCAGCTACACAAACATAATTTCGCTGTTTTTTGTGTACAAAGAATCCAACCACGCAAACACTGACACACTTGCTTGGCTTTATACACATGAACAGTCCCATTAAAGTAATCTATTGGTATTTAAAAAAAAAAAAAGGCATGAAAAAATGTGCATTTACAGCTCTCCAAAATTAAGGCTACTATTGTATTTTATGAGTATAGTTTAATGGATACAGAATTTAGATACACTTAAGGTTTAAGTACGGGCTTGCCATTGAGAAAGTCTAAGAGAAGAGTATGTAAAGATATTCTAGTAATCTGGAACTCACGGTAAAGTCAGTATGTTCCTTGATACACAGCAAATTTACCCCTCGTCTGTAATTTTACATGAAACTCTCAGTACTTTACAGCATCTAAGTAAAACAAAAGAATGTTAAGACCATGCAAAAAAAAGCACAGTCTTTCAACTGCTTCTAGAAAACTAGTAACTTTGCACTTGTTTGCTAAGGTAAATAAAAAGAAAATATAATCTCTCAAAGATTTCTGAGATAAACAACCAGCTTCTCTTTCAGTGATCATAAAACAAGTATGAAATGAAATCTGAAATATAACTCCAGCCCAAGAAGAAATTTAAAACATAATAAAGAATGTGAAAATGCTACTGTAAAAGCAAGGGGACTGTATCACAGGAAAATCTGTGTGACTACACACAGACTTTGGGTGACTCAGTCAAAGAGTCTCAATGCAATAGCATCTATAAATCCAAATCCAAGTGTACAGGTAACTGCCAGACAGCCTAATCAAGAAAGGATCACAATAACAAGGATGAATATTGGTAGCATACACTTGGGACTCCAAATCAGGTCCAAAAACGCACGCCAATATTGAAGCCGTGAAACAGCCACCGAAGTGAGCTAGGCAGCATAGTAATCAATGATGTATTTTCAAAGTCTATAAACAGTACCTGAGGTTTGGTAATATACTTGTATTCTAAATGCTGATATTTAAACAGAGTGGCTGTGCCAGGCTGGAATAGATTATGCAGGGTGTTTTAATAGTTACATTTCTGGTGCTACAGCAAGAAAGTCCATAACCAAAAATCACTGAACAAAAGAAGGCTTCAATTATTATTTTTGGGGGGGATCTGTAAAGGTCTGTCTTTAGATGAAATTTTGAATTGCTTAAGGACTTTTTTTTAAACTGTTGATAACACTGCTTTTCAAATGTTAGTATAATATAGGATTGGGTAAATGGATGTATTAGGTGGTGAATCGGGGTATTTCAGAAAAGTGTTTTTGTAATGATCTCATACATTGTTTGAAGAGTCTCATAATGATACTTCCTTGTATTACAAAAAGCCTATTTTTCCATAATGGTATCTTGATCGAATGTAGGTGGAACTAGTGGTTCCCAGGGCATTTGCAAAGCAATAAGAAAAAATATTTTTGTTTTCTGTAGCTGTTCTTTGTAACTTGAGGTAAAATAGGTATTGAATTATATATGCTGAAAAACAGTGTATCACTAGAAAAGATATACATCAAGAAATTGTAATTTGCATTTTTGACATTATTCATTAATATCACACCCAGTCTCTTGAGGCACTGCAAGTAATCTGGGGCATTTCTTTTGAATTTACCATAACACAGAAACTGACATGTCTGAGACTAAACGGGATTTCTGTTTTTCTGAGATGCTTAAGTAAACATCCCAGCAAATGGATTCAGAATTTCTCTTCTCAGAGAATCACAGAGTATATGAGGTTGGAAGGGATCTCTGGAGATTGTCTAGTCAGTCACCCTTGCTCAAAGCAGGGTCAGCTACTGCAGGTTGCTCAGGGCTCTGCCTCTTGACATGAAGATACTCCAAGCCCTCAGCCACCTTTGAGGTGGCCCTTTGCTAGACATGCTCCAATATGTCCATGTATCTCTGCACTGGGGAGCCCAGAACTGGACCAAGAACCTAGACGTGTCTTTAGTCCAGTGCTTCATGGTGTGGAAGAGTCACGTCCCTTGACCTACTGGGAACACTGTTCCTATTGCAGACCAGGAGGTCTTTGTGGCAAATGCACTTTGCCGGGTCAAATTCAATTTGGTGTCCACCAGGACACCCAAGTCTTCTTCTGCCAAGCTGCTTTTCTTCCAGTTGGTCACTAGTATGTACTGATGCCTGGGGTTATTGCCCCGAAGGTGCATGACTTCACAGTTCTCTTTGTTGAAATTCATGACTTTTCTGTGGGCTCATTTCTCCAGCTTTGTGAGGTCCCTCTGAATGGCAGCACAACTATCTGAATCGTTCAATCCCCCCAGTTTATTATAACCATCAGATTTCCTGATGGTGCACTCTGTCCTGTCAGCTGGGCCATTAATGATAAGGCTAAACAGTACTGGCCTAGTGTCAGGCCTGAGGGTACGCCATTAAGGACTAGTCCACAGTTGAACTTCATGTCACTGATCACAAACCTTTGAGCACAACAGTTCGTCCAATTTGATGTCTACCCTACTGCCTGCTTATTTAGCCCATACTTCATTTTGTCAATGAGAATGTGACGTGAGACCTGAGATTTATCTTATCCTGAGATAAATAATACCCACTGCTCATCCATGAAACTAGTCATTTCTTTTATAAGGCTATTGGATTGGTCAGGCATTGCAAATCAGTGGTGACTGCTCTCCATCACCTTCCTTAAGTTCCTGTTTCTTTTACTCTGAAGAGCACAAAAAGGTTTATGAACTTCACCTGCGTAAATGTGATTAGTTTACAGCTGTTAGGATATGGACATTGTAAAAAATGTTATACCTGCCAATCTCCTGATTAAAAACATGATCCTGATGTAAGCATGGAGTCTTGTGGTTAACCAAAATGAGAGCGAGATGAAGACCGGAGCTGATTTGTAGAGCTGATTTGTAGTAAAAGGTGAGTTTGGCATTGGTGTTTGGAGACTAGTTTCTATCTTTTCGGGCTGACTCAATTTTATAATGTTGCATTTCTCCACTTTGCTGTAGCTGGTAAATGATTAGTGTGATGTGCTTTGCCACAGCGCAGCAACTGAGTCAGTGAAAGATTATGATCCCGTCATAACTTTGCTTCCCTAATCTTTCTAATCAATGTGGCAGTATTCCTGAAAGTTGTTCCCTGGGCTAGCAGCAGAACGTGGCCTTAAGTGATATGCGATTGCATGATTGCAACAGCACAGGAAGTTAGATTGCAAAGATAAAAATAAATATTTAAAAAGTAAGACAAGTCTTGTTTATGTACCTTGGGAGATAGTATCCATTTTAATAGTTCAGTTATTGCAGTTATCTAGAATAGGCTGCAAATCCATTCTATGAAAACACTGCCATATTTTTCCTCTCCCCTTGTCATTTAAAACAGAACAATAAAACTATCTTGATGATTCTTGTATTTAACTGTCTCTAACTGTCCACAGTATATTTACAGACTGACTGCCAACCACAAATCAACAGTTTGGTGTAAAGTAATGTTCTGCTCACCCTTGTATCTGCTGACTTCTGAGGAGTCTTTCTTCCAAAACATATTTCCTTTTACCCTGTATTTGCTGCATTATTGGAACTCTGTCTGCCAATACAGCCAAGTGTCTGTCAGCATTTCCATTCTGAACCCTCTATTTGGGGCTGATAATTCAAATGTTCCCATTAGTCTTAAGCCAAATTAACTGCAATATTTTAGCCGAAGAAGGGCTTCCGTAATCACCCACAATATTTTCATGATAGTAAGTCTTCAGTAATGACAGAAACATTGAATTGTATTGGATTTAGGTTCAATTTCTCTATTCTTCAATCTCAAATCAAGCTGAGTTTTCAATCTAAAAACTTTATTTAAGAACTAGTTACTATTTTAATTTTGAGAATTGAAACTATTTCTTTGACTAGATATAAGGAAAAAATTTTTATAACAAGGATGGTGAAACTCTGGAATGGGTTACCCCTCCGAGAGGTGGTAGATGCCCCTTCCCTGGAAGCATTCAAGGTCAGGTTGGATCCGGCTCTGAGCAACCTGATCTAGTTGAACATGTCCCTGCTCATCACAGGAGTTTGGACTACACGACCTTTAAAGGTACCCTCCAACTCAAACTATTCTATGTTCTATGATTTTAACTAATTTGTAATGTTGGTCTTCAATGTGATCTAGATAGCATGGTTTGAAAATGCTCAGAAAAAAATTCTATGCAAATGAAACTAGAAATATTTAAGTCCATGTTTGTATTCTGAGCGTCCCATGGTTTGGAATTTTACCTTACAGGTGAGGTAAAAATTCTTCCATGGCAAGGAAAGTGAAACTTAATTTGACTAGGGAGTTTAGTTTGGGTGAATCAGAATTTCCCTCTGTGATTCTGTATTGATTTGTTCTGATTTGTTGTTAAAGAGCTTTGTTAGACTGCAAAGATTTTCAAGTAACTTTGCAAAAGAGTACCACTGATTTCATGATCTTAATACACTACTGTTATCTTCCTGATATAGCCCACATCTTGTGTGGGAACTGATAGTTCGATATTCAAATATTACCTTTTCCGCAGTGGCATCCATCATTTTATGCATTGCTTCTGATAACATTGGCCATGAAGTATAAGATGTCACATAATGTTGTATTACAACTTTTCCTGAAAATTGTGTGTTGTAAAGGATTTGTGAGGCATGAGGAGATGGGAGGGAGGAAACACTCTGACGGGTATTTGTCACTTTCCTGGGTGTTTGAGAAGTAAGAAAAGAAAAGTGAGCTCACCCTTAACCTTTGACATGTGGACTCCTCTAGAGGTGTTCGAGCTGTTGGACGTGCAAATCAGTAGCAAATAATCTCTTATGCAAGGGCTTTGAAAATTTTCTAACTGCAGCTTTCAGCCTGTGTCCGGCAGATCCCTTCCGAATTTGCTAAGTGTGACTGCAAAAAGTTGGTCACTGACACCATGCAGCAAGCTATGCGTGTTAAATTCAGCTGAAAAACAAAAAAGCTGAAATACACTGCTGTATTCCAACTCTGTAATAAGAAACAACTCTTGAGACACTGTAGTTGTCTTTATTACTGAGTAGATTATGTGTAGTCATAGTCTACCACCTGATATTCTTTGGCTCTGTCACAAGGTCTGTCTATACATTTTCTTTACGACAACAGAAGGTGCTGTCAATAGAGGCCAAGGACTATTTTAATTCTGTTCTCCATTGCTCCCGCAATTGGCTACAGGCTTTGCTGGAAGAGGGAATGTTTTATTTGCTTGAATCCAAAGAAAACGTAGGTGAGAAAAATTCATAAATATGCAGGGGCATCTGAGGTCTGAAGCTGAGAGTGAAGTCAGAACCAGCAGAGAGGTTAGGTCAGGGATCAATAGGATTCAGGACCAGGCAGGCAAGTGCGAGAGCCAAGGCAGGGAGCACCATGCCTGCAGTGAGGGGGTACAGGCAGCTGGAGCCCAGCGGGGGTCCGGTGTGCTTGGGACACAGGCAGCACTCGTCCGGACACGGATCCCACACCGGTGAGCACAATGTGCATCTCCCAGGAGAGAGAAAGCAAGAGGTGACGACCGAGGGCAGCCTTCGAAAATTCCAGTTATTTTTTTTTCACTCATGCTGTGCTGATTTTGAAAGATTGAAACACTTCAGCAGAAACAGACCAGTCAATGCCTCTTTTTACTAAAGCTTAGGTCTCCTGTTGAAGCAAGGTCATCATCTGTTTCTTAATCTGTTAGATAAGGACACTGGTCCCAGAGAACATTTAGACAGGTCTCCTGAATTCCAGGCTCTCATCACAGCCATCAGTGTACACAAGGCACATAAAAGTCTTTTATTTCTTTTCTGAAGAAACATGCTTACAGTAATGTATCACTATAATATTTTCAGGGCTGAACAACGTACGTATTTATTTCTGCAAAAAGATCTAGCTTGCTTTAATGAATGTATGTGTGCATGCATGCAGTTAGCTTTTGTATATGCTTGTATATAACAGGAACAATAAGTAAATAAACAAAATGAGGCCAGATTTTCTGAATTAAATGCCATTTCCAGCAGTTCCTTTAATGGATAAACCTTTTCTATGTGAAGATGAATTCAGACATTGTATTTAAGCAGAGAGCAGAATCTCACAATCATTTTTACTGAACAGACATACTGTCTTGGCATAAGAACACCAGTTGGCTTATTTATATGTTTTTGCCTAATCATAAAGATTTATGTTGTGTTGCATTGTTATTTTCACTTGTAACTGGGGTTATATTTGTGTTCTTTAAGAACATTGTCAATATTTCATGTTGTGTCTTTAAGAAGTAAAGGGGGCCTTGGAGGTATTAACACGTGAAAGGAAAGGTGAGACAGCTGTTATTACTGAAAGTTGCTAAGATGTGGCATGTAAGTAAAATATTAAAAGTGTGTATTACAATTTGTGTGGTAGGATGGGGATATTAGACATCAGACATTTGTTAATCATCAGCAACTCAGAATCACAGTGCAGACTGGAATAGGATGCTGATACTTTGCCACAACACCCTCACTTTCAAACAGCAAAAAAAGAACAAAGTGAGGGAGCAGGGAGGGAGGTTTTAAACCACCAGTCTGTAATTCCCCCGAAGAAAAAATATAATGGTAAGTGATTTGTGTGTGTGTGACTTGCTGTCAAATCCTGCAATCATCCAGTAACAAAATTTCATTTTATTTTCTCAGAGAAATAGAAATTAATTTATTTATCCAGAAAGTCTTGCAACTAGCAGAAGATAACTTGACTTGGCTCTCTTTCTTGTGAATTTGTGAACTTAAAACTAGCAACTACTTAGATATCTTGGTCATGACCCTACAGCGTTTACTTGATGACAAGAAAACAAAACACCAACCACTACTGTGTATTTTTGGATCTTCAGCAGGGCCAGTTTTCCAAAGCTTATAAAGCAACTGACAAGGGAAATAAATTTTAAATGCCATCTTAATCTGTTGCTGCCAGCTCTGAAAATATAGTTGTTAACAGGGAGATATCAATCAACAGAACTGTTTCTGCCAGGAGACTAATTCTTGTTCCAACAATATTTTTATGAACAAATCTGAATGTTGATACCATGCCTTTTCTGCAACAATTTTCAGGTGGGACAAAAATTGGTCTAGCTATAAATAATTAAAATGGAAGATTCTTTTTTTTTCTGAAAACTGACATGAATCACCTATTTAAACAATTAGAGTTCAACTCAAATTTTGTAGCACAGCTCGTGCTTGTGAGGATAGTAACTCCAGCGTATGACTGTGGGGTAGGGAACCTGTCGGAATTCAGTGACTCTGGAAAGGCTTCAGGGTAGATGGAGATAACCTGCAGTGCTGCCATAGAGCAAGCGAAGACCAACTTTCAGAATGTAAAGGAAGTAAAAGGATGTGAAGGTGACCTAGTATCTGAATAACTAGCCTCACATAAGGATGCTTAATTCTTTGAGGAGAAAGATGACTTATTCATTCTATTCAAGCAACTGCCCTAAGCTGCAGACCTCATGCACAAGGGGCAAATTCCTCAATCTGTAGTGAACAAACGTTAACAAGTTTCGGTGGTTAGGAGTAGGCAATTATAAAATGCTGGGGTTTAGCACCAAGAATTTATCTGGGGAAAAGTTACTATCAGGAAGATAGGAGTGTGAGCGTCATCTGAAATTATCTAGATGTGAATTTCATTCTGTTTCCAGGAGAAATTCTACAGATTATGTGTAAATATCAAAGTCAGACAAAGTTTGTGATTCTTTCTCTTTTTGGTATCTTTGACTGTCTAACCTTTGCCTTGAAAATATTCCTTCCCTTCCTCGCTAAGGAGGGCCTTACTTGTGCTCCTCTCAACAATATTATGGAAATTCCTGAGCCGCACTAAGTAAAAAGTCAGTTTGTTAAGACAACTCATCAAATGGTCAGGAACACTTTTTTGTCTGGTTTGGTTTTTTTTCTCCCTGCTACGTAGTTGGCCGGAGGTCTTGTGTCAGTATTTTCTGCCCTTTCCTGTCCTCGTGGAGGAAAGACACTGGAAGAAGTAGGGCCAGTGAAGAAAGAAGAATGTAGTTGTTCCAACTTGTTCATGTATTCAGCTTTAAATTGACCATATTTTTTGAATGGGAAGGAATGCTTCCAGCACACTAATTTATAGGGTTTGATAGATCTCTTCTGTTCTGGAATAGCCTACACAGGTGCTGCCTACACAGCTGCTTCATTTAGAGGCATCAGTGGCACTGTTTTTCCATTTTTCACTGTCCATGGTCAACACATCTGTAGACCCAAGAAAATATAAATAATATAGTCTATTATTACTTGGCTACAGAGTTCTCAGTTAAAGCAAAGGAATATCTATGGTACTCAGAAAATTAGAATGGATAAGCTTACCTAGAACTGTGTGTACCTATTATGAATGTTATTTTATATTTTCCATTAAGAATCGTAACCTCTTCTAGAATGATAAGCATCTCATAAAATACTAGGAGTTTTCAAAGATTAAATATTAGAAACTCATTTGAAATGGACTAATTCTTTCTATGGAGAGTGGTCTTACTCTAGGAGCAATCTTGTTCATTTTTACAGTTACTTTCAAATCCAGGCACTACTTTTATTCAGGAGTAGGTTATGTTAGTAAGATACGCTGTATTATTTAGGTTCTTTAAATAATGTGAGATGTATATTATAGTCCATACAATTCCTTTTAAAAAGTGTCAATATTCACACATGTTTAAGTAAGCATATGAGAAAGGCTGCCATTCTCAAAACATTCTCGGCATTGAGAAATAACCTGAAGAGCTTTTTGACTCTCCTACCTGTTGTACTTCTTATGTTCATGTTAAATTTAGAGAGAATTTCAGAGATATGTGGCAAGGCTTAGCAGTACGAGTAATAGCTGCTTCTTAAGAAAGCACTAAATCATTGTGAAAACCAAGTATCACTAGTTAGCTGTATGCAGGAGAAAAATACATGACACAAGAAGCTTTCACTTTACACAGTGGTTGCACCTAGGATGAAAAATACAGATTTTAAAGTGTGAAAAATACCAGCTATAATGAGAAGATATCCAATTCAGAAAGCATTATTTGTTGGTTTTTCCCCCCCTGTGGTATTCTTTCTGCCTTATTTCTGCCATCTACCTTATGTTCAGATTGATACCATCTGGTCTTTAGAAACATAGACCTGGAGAAAGCCTGACTAATTTTTCTTCAGAAGAGGGTGAAACTCAAAATAAAAGTATCTTTCAATCCATAGGAGAAGGACAGGCCAAATTAGGCTCATAAAGGAAAAAATCCATTTCATGCCTCTTTAAAGGAACCTTCTTCCTTACAGTCCCTGCTTAGACCCAACTAAGGGAGCTGCTTCTCATGCAGCTTTCAGCTGTCGTAATCCTGCTTTGTCCACCTCATGATAGCCAGTTGACTTGCATGCCTGTGACTTTGTTTTAAAACTTCAGGTGTGATACTGCATCCACCATTGGATGGGTGTACAAAAAGCCATATTTTTAGAACAGTTGGCTTCCTGTGATGTCATGGGCAAGTGTGTACTGTCCAGTTTTGGCTATTTCACAGGCTTAAAAGCAAAACATTCAGGAGATGATTTACAAGTGCAGCACTTCCTTTATCCTCCAGAACACGATACTCTCCCCGTTTGCTCACTAGAGTTTGGAATTTATAATTTATAGTTGTTGTATTTCAATATCAATATTTGTCTAAAAATGGAAATTGACAAGAGGCCCACTTTAAGTTTTTCTCTCCCAGCTCCATCAGTGAAGGAACACTGGAATGGCTCTGGCATGCTGCAGTCATCCAAAAAATGTGTAGCATGTATGCATGAACGAATGTCCCCATATCCCTAAAAGAGCTCTAACAAATACTAATTCTGCTTTAACGGTGAAGTACATGTCAGTCACACCCGGGATCACTGCTCTCTGGGAATATTTATAATATTGATTCTCCAAGCCAGAATCAAGGGCACTCACTTTCATTAAAAATAAAAAAACAATTTAGAAAGCCTTGCAATATTGATATCTCAATGTCCTGTGTGCAGCTTGCTCCATTGTTCTAGTTTCGTATGCTTGAGAATTACAGCAAGTTCTTTAGAATAATGAGATCTCTTCATTCATTTTTTTTTTTAAATATTAGAAGAAAATTGATATATTTTCCCTTAGCCTTCAGAAACAGTTGTGTGTTTTCTGTAAGTTGAATGTACATACATATGCAGCCACATACTTATGGCTGTGGCTGCTAGTTCATACCTTCGGTTTACAAACATCGAACCGTAAATGGCAGCAGAGTCTGAGATCATGCTATTTCATGTGGATGTGCCAGAGCACAAGGCTGATGTTACCAATACAATCTCAGCCGTAGAGTTCAGTATCTTGTGGTCACAGACACACATAGAATCAGTGTGGCAATAAATGCCAAAGGATCCTCAGAAACCTTTGATATGCTGTGACACACCTATGGTCTTGAAATGTGTAACTACCACCCACAACAAAATTTAAACTGGAAAGAAAACTTCTGAACACAAACCTGGTAATTATTTCAGCCCTGAACACAGGGAAAAGCATATCAAACTGGCAACTGAGAAGTTCCAATGTTAGTAGGAGCCCCATCACACATTATCTCCTGTTATAGACAATCTCAAAAGCATCAGAGGAAACGAACTCACCCACCATGTTTCTCGCCTTGTGAATGCATCAGAGACATTAAAGTTTTCACGGCCCCATGGACAGCCAGCAGAAGCACCAAAATTATATTAATATATCAAATAATATCAATGCAGCAATATATCAGACAGCAAGTTCCTGCCTCGTGTTGCATTCCCTGACATATTCCAAACACCACAAGCATAAGAATTCACCTTGCAATTTAATAGTCTACCTCCAGGATTTTTTTTTCTATGATGTAATTCTTCCTACAAACTTAGCTACCCCTTCATTAGTAGCACAAAATACACAGTTCATTTGCAATATTTCTCATTGCATATACTGTCCTAAAACTACTTACTGGTTTCAGAAAACAGAATTTGACTTGAATTGAAACAAATTCCATTTGAAAATTGTGAGAGTCATTTCTTACATGTGGGTCCAATTAGTACCTCTTATATTGTTATTGCACTTTGACCTCAATGCTCTATTAGAACAAGTATTTATATTAAGCTCATACACTTTTAAGAACTGATAGGTCCTATTAAACTGGTGCAGATTTAATAATTTTTTTTTCTTAGGAAAGTTTTTTGGATATGTGGTAATTTTTGAGATGATCTGGAAAAGAATTTAAAGGATAGCAAAAACCTCTTATCAGTTTCTGTGGTTACAAAGCTCCTCCTGGAGAACATATGATGGCTAGAATGACACCATCACATCCCAGGTTTTGTGGAACAGCTGGTGGCTTAAAGTGTCCAGGGCTGCATAGCATTAGCAATGCTTGAATTTGAGATGCTCGGTAAAACGTGAGAACTGATAGTTTTATATTTTTCAGGACTACAGACTCTATAGACAAGCAGAGTATTCACAATCTAAAATCACAGGAAATAATAAACTTTAAATAACGTATGTTAGTTACGTAGTTAGAATATAGGAAATTTGCAAATGTCACAAGTATCGTTTCTAGCATACTGAGTTGGTAAAAACATCTTCTGTGTGGAACTGATCAGTAATAATCGTGGATAGCTGTGATATTTTTGAGGCACAGTTCTATACATGGGCACCCACTTAAGTGAAGCATTTTTTGTACTCACTGACCTGTAATTTTAATGCAACTGCACGCATAGTTTTGCTGTGATTTCGTCTAGCTCTAGCATCTGTGTTTAGATGACTGAAATTATACTGATGTTTCTCAAGTGAAACCACATGCTAACTAAAGCCAGTTTATTAAATCTTCATGTTCTTCTATAAGTTTCTAAGCAACTTACAAAACACAAAAGGAAAACCAGGTGGGGTTTCAAGCCAGGATTACTACAGGGAACAAGCAAATCTTGGTCTTGTGTGGTTGCAAAACTTCATAATAATTCCCTGAAAAAAATTAAAGGTACCAGTTTTTAAGAATCAGGAGTGTTCAATGCCTCCTTGTTTTTGAAAGTCACTTTCTATGATCATGCTTGAAAGTACTTAAATGTCTTACCTCTGCTCATCTCAGTGCTATGGAAGTTGCTGAACCTTGCTGAAACTCTCTTTTGAAAATTGTATTTTGGTTCCTTTCATGCTCTGACACTTGGAAAAACTTTATTCAAACATTAATACAAGCAAGGTTTGTTACAACATGGTCATGACTAATGACTGGAGATTTTGATGTTTTCTTTGACAAGTCTGCGCTGACTTCAGGAGATGTATGAAGGTTTGGAAGAACCTTTTAGGGAATACTTATATTTACACAGATTTTGGTATTTGTCTTTTAGAGTTTTATTTTTTACAAAGATTACTTAAATTCTCTAATTTGTGGTCTGGCTCCACAAAAGGCTGTATCATAATATTTTATAGGCTAAGAATTACAGCATAGACACAGGTCTGAAAAGCAAGAGAATAGGTAATAGCTATTTCTTAAGCATTTACTGTCAAGATGCTGTTTTCTATATTGGCTACCTTTTGCTTGTTGCTGTTGTATATCATTTCTATTCTCAGGTACAGTGACTGAAAATTCAGGATTTAAAAGCCTGAAAAGGACCACTGCCATTAACCATGCAGATGTGTCCTGTATTACTATTCCTAGAGACATAGAGCTCTTTGAATCAAACCAGGGATTTCTTTCTATTTCATCTTGGTTTCAAGATTTTGCACAGCAGCAGACCAGAATGTTTCTGCTTATTGTCCTGGTTAATTACAGTCTGTGCTGCTCTACCTTTTCCAGCCTAAATATGACTAGCATACATGTTCCAGCCATTGGGTTTTGTTACGTCTTCCTCTGTTCTGGAGCCATTTGTAATCAAATATTGCTTTTCCTTTTTGGCACATTGTCACAAGCAAAACAGTCTCGAGCTGGGGAAAGGTGTTTGACTCATTGTCAGTAAACACAAACTTCTGATCATTGATTTGAATGTTGAGAAGGAAGAAAAAAACACAAGCAATTATACAAGCACTTTAGATAAACAGCTATCCTTCTCTCTCCCCAGCCTCAACTTTTTGCATGTTTTCTGAGAGGTGTGCTCAGTCCATCAGGGCTCACCCAGAGAGGTGGGGGTGGTATAGCAGACTGAGATGCTCTGCCCATTGGCTTTCCCTTGTTCTGCGCCTGGTCGATTCTGCTGGCTGATGTTTCATGGTATTTCACTGCTTCACGTGTAGCTCTGTGTGTGGGTCTGTTCCCTTTTGTCCTTGCTGCAGTGCAGGTCACCCACAGGCTGCAGGCCCTGCAGGGATGTACCATTCCTGCTTCTGGCATGAAAGCTACCCAAAGAGCCCATCTCCAACTGTCACTGGCTGACAGCACTTCTCTGAAATATGTCTGAGCAGGGCACCTTGTCCTGCTATGATTGGATATACTTTGGCATGAAGTTTTAAAGTTCTTTATTTTTTTGCACCGTTGCTTAAATTGGTTTTAGAGCCAGCTGCAATGATTTTCATCTGTCCTCCCACGCAGGTCACAGCTGTGGCCCCCTACTCCTTAAACCTTGTAACTTCTGTCATTTACATGCACATACGCAGTCAGAAAGAGGATGTTACTGCTTCTTCTGGACAAACAAACAGGCTAAGCTTGTTAAGTGGCTCAAGATAAGGCCTGTTTTCCAGCTATCAGACATTAGTTATACTTGTTTTCAAGTACTTTCTAACTTTTAAACATCATTTTTAAAGCATGGATAGTGATCATGACACGCCAGTACACATTTACAGTGTGTAGAAATGCCAGCCTCACTATTCAGATTTACAGGTTTACCTACTAGGGAATCTGCCACTTTTGTGGTTGCTGCTGTGGTGTGTGGCATAAGCTGAGATTGGTGTCCAGTAATTTACCTACAAATAGCACCGTGTCTTCCCCTTGCTGAAGAAAAGCAACTCAGTATTCTTGTAGTAATTAAAGTGTCCTGCATAAGTTCTTTATTCTTACTGTTTTATGGTTTTTGCTGCCTTATTTAGAGTTCATATGTAACAAAATGGCTGATCTATTGCTACAGGTCTTGCAAGTGGGGTACAAACTGTCTTACCCTCCAATTTCAGATGTGCAAGCATGTTGCAAGCAGTATTACCTCTATTTTACATTTTGACAACAAAATCAGGGAGTTTAAGAGTGCCTCCTACTAGTCTTATGGGTTCAAATTGGAGTGGCTTTCCATAATATGAAGGTAATAATCCTCTCAAAAAGCACAGAAAAACTTTGCTAGCCTTGAACTTCAGTAGAGAGCTTGCAGTGAATTCAGCATTAAGCAACAATTCCGCGTAATTATTTTTCGGAGATGTAGAAAGAAAAGTCATATAAATTACGTTTCAGCTCTGTTCTGCAGGATCACCAGTAAGTTAAATAACTTTAGTTTGAACAGAACGGTGTAACTTCTAGCTTGGGACGTCTGTGAGTCATAGATTGTTGGAGGCTGGCAGAACATTTTTGTCACAGTGTGCTTTCCTCCTGCTTTTGCATTGCCCAGGCACATGCTGCAGAAGACAGGCTTCCGGGCTGGCAGGAGATCACTCCCACACCTTTCCTTCTCACCAGGAGAGCAGAGGTGTTGGGAGGGCCAACAGCACTATCCAGGTCTCTGGGTTGCACGAGGAGTAATTAAAATGTAAGATGTCAGCAGGCATGAGTTTTATTCTCCCTATTGCCTGAACCTTCCTTTTTTCAGTTAGCTTAGTGCTTTCAGGAGAGGAGAAACCTTTTTCCAGTTAAAACACAGTAAAACTGTTTCTTCCAGTGGCTTGCTGCACAGCCTTCTGTGACTGGCTAACTGGTCTCCTATAATTATTGCCCTAGCTGAAATAGGTTTATTATTTGATGCGACATTTATGTAGGTCATCCAGTTTCATGCAAAAGTTGGGCTGCACTCAGACATGAAGCCAGTCTACGTTATCTCTGACTTTTCTCATTTGCTAACATTGAAGCACTGCCACGAAAAATATGGTTTAATGGAAAATATGTCTTTTGTACACTAGCATAATTAAAGGAGGAGAGCTAATATTAACATATTCAGAGCTTTGATGTACAATGCTGTGTGAAATAACAGTCTTCCTTTACATGTTCTTTTCAGGTAGTAGGTGATACGCATGCAGTCATATATGTGTCTGTGAGACTTTGACACCTCTGGTAAAGTATGGCTTCAAGTTTCAAGGTTAGACTGCATGCGCCTGTAAACAGCTATTCAGCTTAGATATACATACAGTTGCATCAGATGTATGTAAACAGGAAAAAGAGACATTTTACTTCTAGACCTCGGCTTTCAGCTTTTATATTTTACTATCTAATTTTATCTGACACACTGTTTTCCTGTTTCCTCTCTGGACAGAAGTAATATATGGAAATTATGCCATAGATTACTTGTTTTAAAAATAAAATTATGTCTATCATTAGCCTGTTTTTAGACTAACTGGATGTGTAAAAAAGTTCAAGTGCTTCAAGATCTCAAGCAACTCATTAACTGAGGAATTCCTTTGAAATAGAAGAATTAAATTTCTATTGCCTGCTAAGACCTTCAACATCTAATCTTTTAGTTTGCTTGTTGGGTGGAAAAAAACCTCCTTATCAATATCAAAAACCTGTTTAGTTAGTTGTTTTCCATTTTTATTTACTCCTGTTAAATTTTGTTTTAAATTCAATGCAGTCTTTTCCTTCGTATTTTATCTTTGACTGTAGCAGCATTTCACCAGGGTGGAATTCTCTTTGACTTGCCTGGAAATGGACTCCTTTGTTATTTATTATGTGACAGAGGGGCATTAGAGGTTCTTTTCCGTCAGGTTGAGGGCCTGCGCAATTATAGGCACAAAAGTAGTGCATCAAAGCAGGGCTCATTAGAAATCTACATATATGGCTAGTTGGGCTACCCATTATTCTACCTGTCGTACACAGCAATTTACAAATGTCCTTCTGTGCCAAAGTACCAGCCAGAAGCCTTGTATGCACACATCAGGATCCTAGTAAATTACACTGAGAGCAATCAGATAATGTTGTTAATATGACTCACTTCAGTGCAATTTCTTTGCTCCTCCCTGTATGATTAATTACAACCAAATTGATGTTGCCAGCAGTGATTAATTTACAAGTTGAGATGCAGACTAAATGAGCTAAGCAAAGCTGAATTGGCATTGCCCCTCATTTAAGAAACTGCACAAGGGATAACAATTCACAGCTAACCTTGTGATCCATTACTGCACTTGCATAAAAATTGGCTAGGTTGAATAACTGCAAAATTATAATTTATTATTTAGTGATAGCCATTTAGGAAAAAAAAAATATTTGGTTTAGTTTAGTTAAATGACGAAACACAGAGGGTGAATCAAGATTCTGTTGCAGAATTTCTCTGTAATTCAAATTCTTGATCAGATAAAATAAAAATGCCAAACTTTTGATAGGGAATTGAAGATGAGCACCATATTCTTGATGAAATTTCTGAAGTTCCTTTTGAAAACAAACCACTGAAAAGAATAAATGCTTTCATTTAATAACTGCTTTTTCTTTAATGATAATAATAAATCCGTCCTCTAGGAACTGTAATTTCTTCCCACATTGCACCTAAGTCAGAACTGCTGTCTGTATTAAGGTCTGCGTTAGACTTTTACATTATTCTGTGTTACTGAGCATTTGAGCATCGTCCACATATAATCCACAGAAGTAATAGATTTCGGGGGCTATCAGAGACGCTTACTCTAAAAAAAATCACAGGATTATTGGGTTTTTTAATCAAATTTCCTTGTGGAGTGTACAGCATTTGTTTGGTAGAGGTGAAATTCAGAATTCAGTCTTCTTCATTGAAGTAAGGAAGAATTTTCACCCGATGGCAAGTATTTCTGAGGTATGAGAGAATTGACTGGCAGCCTACCTTAGGCTCCTTTTCCACTACTCTAAGTTATTTTTTGATGTAAAAGATGGTTTAAAAATAAAGTACACTTTTACCCACAGCTATTTGCAATTTCTTAGCAGGGGAGTTCTAGAGGCTCTCAAATTGAGTGTAACAGACAGACAGGATCTGGACTGAGAACTTTTGGTCAGTACCTCCTTTCCAGAGAGAAAATATTTTGGCTAACCTGACACAAAGAACTCGGAGGAAAACTCTCTTCTAATTATGAAGGTCTCAGATCAGTCCCCAAATCACTGCACTAGACACAATGCCATTTGTTCAATTCCCTTGCGACCTGTGCCCTTGAAGTTGATAATTTAGTCTCTGCCATACTGCCTGAGAGCTGGTGTCTAGATGACTACCGCATGCTCCTTAGTGTTCTGTGACAGTTTGAAGGTAAAGGGAGCAATGCTCGGATGAACACCAAGAAAGAGTCCAGGATGAAAGAAATTATAGTGCTGTAAAGATTCAAGACCCTAGTTAAAAAGAAAAATAGCAAAAGCTTTGGAAGCAGCTAAGGCAACAGCCATGTGTCCTAGTCAACTTTTGCTCCTCTTGCACGCCTTTTTCAAAACTTTCTGCCCAGATAAGCAGATAGGCTTTGAACCAAGAGCTATGTCCCGTGAGAGATTCCTAACCCCTGTGCTGAGCAGCCAATGTCTCACTGGCCTTGTGGATACCTACTTCCTTATCCAAAGAGGAACAGGTCCAGCAGGCAACATAAAGAGATGCTGGCTCAAAAGCAGCTGTTGCTTTAGTGGTAGAGTCAGACAAAGGATCTGACCCAGTATATTTTACACCTCTGTACATATATAAACTCTTAATCTGTTTGCTCTTTGGGGATAGATGGGTCACACACAGGTTTCCTCCCTCTCTCTCTCTCTCTGACATAGACATAGGCACACTATTTTGAAATGCCTGGGATTTATCCCAGCACAGAAGGGAAAAAGCTTAAATTTCAAATATTGTGTGGGAGGGGAAGGCCATTTCCCATCTAATTCTAAATCTAATGCCAAAAAGGGTGCAAACGTTGTTTACTATCATCACATCAACCTGAAATCAACCTTCTGCTTGTAGTTATCAGGAAGTATGGTTCCATAATTGTAGATTATAATATAGAAGCTTACACAGTTAAATAAAGGGACACAGTATAGAGGGATATATCGAACAAAATTTTATATGTCTTAGAATAACCTATTCTGGATTGAGTCTGTGTAAATTTGAGTAGCAAGATGCTAAAAAACTATTTAAAGTGAAAATGGAACTTCACTGTTCAGCTATTTTTAATGACTTACTTGACCTGCAATAACCTTAGTGACTCCCTCCAGACAATTTTGGTTGCCAAGCAATGCTGTAGTTGTTGTTTATGCAGTGTCCTAAAATTTTCAACCCATGGGAGACAGAATGCACCAGTTTTTGCCTTGTGAAACTCCTCTGAAGTCAACAGAGTTGTACAGAACATGACCTCTAATTGAAGATTATCTGGATGATGTCAGCACACGTAGCATACACTAAATTTTCAAGTTCTTATTTGTATTATTGCAGAAGAATAACTTTCTTTTGCCCTTTCTTTGCTGCAAATCAGAGAAGATATGAGATTTAATCTAAGTTGTGTTACATTTCATAACAACAGAGTATATGAGTTTATTGAAATGAAAAAAGGGATGCGTTCAGAAACCACACACTGCAGAATAGGATATATGCTGGCAATACATGAGTCTAGTAGATTTCATCCTTGTGTGAACTGCAAGGATAAAGAGCTGTTGTATGAACTCTGATCTGCTAATGCTAGACTCTGGATCTTTGGAGTTAGGCGTAATGTCACTAAAAATAGTCAGGCTTTTGTGTTACATCAGCTTAAGTTACTGGCATATCCTAGTGGAGTGATGAGCTAATGAAAAGCCAGCTGTGTTCAAGAACATCTTGACTATTTTAATAATAGATTTCAAGAAAATGTACATATCAGGTATTATAACTTGCATGCAGGAGTGCAATTTTTGTGCTTATCTTGAAATTCTTCCAGCTCAAACACAACAATTAATAACTGGATTGAGATTACTGAAATTCAAGTCCTTGTTCAAAGTCTAAAAGTGTTTTCTGTGTAATTTTACACTATTCAGGTAACAGTTTGGACTTTGCTGACCTCCTAGTGCTTTTGTAGAGGCCATCTATGTAGCTTCCCTAAGGAACAGGTTTTGCTGTAAACTGTTCATTATAACAGCAAGAGCTCCCTGAATGTCTCTTTTTTTTCAAACCCTAGCACTCTTTTCAAACAGGGTAGGAATGGTGCCCTTTCCTACGGACTGTAGACTATTTCACTGTTTTCCAATGCAAGCCACCTTCCAATTAGGTATATAGCTGTATTTCCCAAGTCTCTATACTTTCTGAGTCTGAAGTGGGTGAATATAAGGTGCTCTCTGCACACACCATGTAGTCTCAGTAGGAATGTGATAACACGGGAAGAAAGGAATGGTGCTTTTGAAATAATATAATATTCATAATTCATTCCTTTCACTACAGTAATATCCACCTTACGCAAAAGAAACTTCACCACAAATGGCTTCCAGGCCCTGCTTCTTGGGTACACCTCGCAAAAAGGCTAAAGTTTGAGTTCATAAAAAATACACATTCTCATATGGGCAGTCAAGATCGAGATAGAGAATTTTCATTTCCTTATCACCTCTGCCACAATCGCAGCTCTGGATGTCAAGTGAAAGGCTACCCCAGCATCTGCCATCTATGCTGACATTACTGTAACCTGTTCTGTAAACAGTCCAAAGTGCTATCTTTTTTGGCACTCTTTAAAGGCTTTAAAACCTATTTAAATCAAAACAGATTCATAGTATTTCACCTGAGACGCATGTAAGATCCAAACAGAAAAGCATGAACAGCCCTTCTGGATTTAAAAGCCACCACACACCATTGTCCTCTTCTTGGGAGCTCAAGAAATTTGAGAACGTGTCGAAGTTATGCCAACAATTCATTTTTCTCTATTCTTGTTTACAATACAGCAACACAATACACCTTTTTAGTAATCACAAGAACACAGAAACAATTCCGTAGAATAATCGTGTAAGTGAACTGTTGGGCTTGAAGAGGTAAACATTCTTGCCTTCATGCATGGATGGTCCACTATGCGTGATTTCTTCAAGAGGAGGGAGGTTTCCCAGCTCGAATATTAATTCGGAGAGAAATTACAAGGTATGTCTCTTTGTCCTGTCTCTCAGAGGAAAAGTTCATGTGTTTACAACATCAGCAGCAATAGCGAAGCTGCCTGTGTGTGCCTTTCTGATAACAATCCAATGATATGGCTAGTTTAAAGAGCAAGAAACTGCGATTGTTAAACAGGGGCTACTCAGTGAGTTTGCAGACTCCTTCTGAATAACAACAGTGTTATAGTTCTGTTGTTAACATTTGCAAAATTATTTTCATCTTTTATACCAAATCAATCAGACTTGTTCAACAGATAGAAAATAAAATTTTGTTTCATTTTCTGTATTCAGTAGGCAATGGCACCATGGTCCAGTATCCATTGGTGGTGTTAGTCAGAGTGGTCTGTTGCTTTGTAGACAAAGTCAATCTCAGCTGTCATTATCTGTGTCCTGGGCATGCAGATAAGTCTTCGCATTCCTCATGCAGCTCATTTGAATATTGCATATCTCCAGCAACTGATACGGAAATAAGGTGTAAACATCTGAGGACCTTCTATCCTAACTTTGATACTGATGGAGTTTTTTCTGACAGATGAAGAAATCATACTATTGAAATAATATCATGAGTACTCTATAAAACTATTACTGGAAACTGTCTCAAAAAAAATCGGATAACTCTACATACACAGCAAATTCTACTTTGGTTTTGTTCCTATTTGTCACCAAAATCAAGCAGGTTTTCAATTTCACTGTGTTATTGTAATATTCTGGATGTAACAGGGAAGTTATTCTTACGTCAAACATAGTTTAATATAATCAACCCAAATTTAAAATAATATTACATTGAATTAATAGCATGTTTATACTGCAGGGTTGAAATTTATGAAGCTTCAACTTTTTTCTTTAAAATATATTAAATTAACTTATTTCTATCACTTAAAGTATATGTTTTTTGCCTCCTACTACAAGTGCTGCATAAAAATTATTTGAAAACAAGTAGCCAAGTTCTTTTATAAGACTCTGGTGTTTAATGTGAAAGTAGAAAACTTTAATTTATTTATAAATTTAGGTTAAAATTTAAAACAGGAGACTAAAGAAAACATCTTCTTTCTGTTACTTTATGCAATAAAGCCTTTCCTTTCAGCTTCAATGCTAGTTCAAGTGAATTTCAGATTAGGTTCTTGTAGTGTTTTACTTTTTTTCCCTTGGTTCAACCCCAAACAAAAATGTGTTCACACATCCGTAACTGTGAGATTACGTAAACACATAGAAAATGTAACAGTAAGCACGTGGATATTGAGTAATGCAACAAGATACATGGTATGTTGTGCTGTGAGGAAACATCAGCCTTAAGCTTGGGAAAACTTCAGATCTTGCCATGCGATACTGCAAGATATTTATATAATAGATCATTTCGATCTCTGTTATAGTAGAACATTTGCTGCAATACACAAATGTGTGATTTTTGTATTATGTTGGCTGGCATAAATACTAATTTAAGGAATGTGTAATTGTCGTAATCCTTAGGTCCAAAGACTTAGATTCAGTCTTTTCTGGAAAAGTATGAAAGTGTAGTTTTAATACGAACTTACATACACTAAACTTACTGGGTTTTTTATCTTTTTTTTTAATTGTGTCCCCCATCAACGGGCTTGATTTTTTACTTAAAATACTAATATTGAAGACACACGGAAATTTTTCTAGATTATTTGTGAGGAATTTTTTCCTCTTGTATGGAATTTCATCACCCCTGCTGGGCTGGTTATATCTGACATTTAAGTCCTCACTGAAGGTAATGAACTTTATCTTTTATTGATTAACATATTTATATGAATTAGGAGGTTTTGGAGAGATTATTTCTACTGGGTCAATTTTTTTTTCTCAAATAAATGGGTGCAAACTCTGTTAAGGCCCTAGGAGACACTGAAGTTCACATTCACACACACAGTCAGTCTGTATTACTCAATCAGCTTTTCCAATGAGTAGCAAATATACATTCCCCTGTTGCATGCCTAGAAACATTGAAAGACAAGGGACTTCAGGGCCTGAATGACACCATCTGAAATTAATAAAAGTGAGGGGTTATTAACAGAAATTCCTTAGACCTATCCCTGCAGAAATAAACAGAAGCATTTCAAGTCATTTGATTTTGTTATACATGCTCTTTTATTAGACTTATAACTCACCATCCTGAAGAGGTTTTTTTCTGCCATCCTTAGCAGCAGATTGAAAACTCTCCTTTTTTTAGAACTTATGGTTTATTGTAGCATGTTTATACTCCTGCTTTACTTGTTCCTCTCAGGCCTGACTTCACTGTTTACAAACCTACCACCTTCCCACTTCCACTTAAGCGGCTTCAAAAATGATCAGAGGAATTCATGAAGAAAAATCCTTCTAGGGCTAGTAAATACTGGGTTGTACAAACCAGCTCTGAAGAAGCCCTTAAGCCCCCAGCTGCCGATAATGAGTGAAAATGCTAGAGGGAGGATGCCTGTCACTCTCATTTTTTCTGGTCTTGCTAGCTTCAGAGGATGTCAGACACAGAGCAGTGGGCTGGATCCAGGCAGACCTTAGATTCGACACTGTGCATCTGCTTTTATGCTATTAAATATTTCTTTACCTGCTTTCTTTATGAAATACTCCTTTTCCAGTTTTAGAGCTCCTGTATTCTGAACAGCACCTTTTTGCCTCGCAGAGTGGGCAGTCCGAGTTCTTCATAGCTACAGCATAAATATTCTCTATTAGCACAGATTCCCAACTTTAGGAGGCTGTGTAGAGATGTAGTACACTGCAGCCTTTCTTGTGCATGTGTAAGAAGTTTCTTGCACTGGTGTTTCCACTGAGTGGGCAAGAATTTGAAACCAAGAGAGGGAAACGTACTTTGATTAAAAACCAAAGTGGGAATCATTGTCTTCTCTGGCAGCAAAACAAGGCCAGCATGAATAACATGCACTTTTAACACTCTCATGGCGCCTAATCAGTCAATAGCTTTGCATGTCTATAGAGTTGGGAACCTTCTGGAGTGGTGGCGAATAGGTGTACTTCAAATGTAGGTGTGTCGTTTTGTGCTTGTGTTTTTCTTCTTCCTCCGTTGCCCTTTCTCTGTCGAAGACATGAAAAAAAACAGCAAACGGGCAAGTATCACATTTCAAGATCTTTCTAAGTGCTGCTATCAAGACAATCTAAAGGAAAGAATAAAAAATGCGTGTTTAATTTTCTCCATTACTTGTGAAAGTAATGAAAAAATAAAATAAGTCTTTTCTGGTGTCCACTTTAGTCTTGTGAATTTTGATCACAGGAATAAGTGGTTTTGACATAATTCACTTTAGATGGAGTTTTTCTGCATTTTACTTCGTATGCTTAGACCAAAGGCACACTTCCCATAGCCAGACTAAATACCAAAACTTAATTCTGTGCATTTCACTTAGGGTGACACCATGGCACCTGTGCCTTTAGTTACAGAATGAAACTCTTACTGATGTGTGAAATGGTTGCTTTTCTAAGGTATGACGGGGTATTTACCTGCAGCCTACGGGTAAGACCTTTTTTCTTTATTATTTGTATTGCCTGAATCAAGAATACCTCAGGAACTGGCAGCCCTTGAGGAATTGTGGTTCAGACTTCTATCCAGCATCATTTAAAATGCCAAAAGATGAGGGTATAAGAATAAGAGTATAGTACACAAGCAAAGAAAAAGACGTGAAAGAAACCAAGGGTTGAAAGTTAAGTAGTTTACTGTCAGTATCCTAATCTCTTCAATGCTGTTCGGGGTGGGGGGGGAATCCTCCAAAATCGGCATTTTGAAACAAGGCCAACAGAAATGTACAGGCAAAGAAAAATGGGTTTTTCCCCTGGTCCTTCAGATCACTATCTGCATACTAACATAATTTTAGCAGCTGCCTGAGCTGTGGGATGCTCCAGAGTCAGTGATGTGGCATCTTGACAGCCCTTGGCACTCTCTAAGACTCTTCAGTGAATGTGACCCAGCTAAGCCTGGCAAATAGTGCTGACATTTGATTTCACAAGCAATGTATAGTGGAGGTTATGCGCATATTCTCTTTTGTAGCAAAATGATTTTATGACTTGGCATGCTGTAGTACATATGATGAGCAACAGGAACACAACATTAATAAACAGGCATCTGTCGCCATCCCAGAATTCTTACTGCATCTTCTGCAGTGTTATTTTTGTTTTCTTCAAGAGAATATTTAAATCTAATAGTAGGTATTAATGGTTGTAAAAAGACAAATGTACAGATTTTTACTATGACTGAGGAGGAGCAAAAAGGAATGAAAGAAAGAGAGACCATATGTGTAGTATATTTGTTGTTACAGCTTGCACTGATTAAAACTGTGTTTGTCGTATTATACATCATTGTACTGTAGTTGTAGTAAATGTTCCTTGTAATGCATTTTCAAGTACAAAAATTGCCTCAGAAAAGAGCGTTTAGGAAACTAATGCTATTGAAACCAATGAAGTGTTGACACATTGCCTGATGTGGATTTGTTTAAGGAGGCATATTTTAGGTTATAAAAGTACGGTCCTTAAGGCAAAAATCAGTGACTGCTTGGTATAGTGACTGAGAGAACACTGCAACAGTTATGTTCAGCAAGAAACCCCTCATTAATTCTTTCCTGTAATTCTACCCTATTCACCTTCCCCCTTGCCTGACTCAATAGAATTTAAAACCTGCTGTCAGCACAGTAACTAACCCAGAACCCGTTCATTACTCAGTCAAGGCATTTGAAATGTTTGCTGATTTGTCCGTGAATGGGAACACAGTGTAAATCTGGACTGAGGAGAGCTTTTTTCCCCTTGTCAGTTTAATTGCTCCTGTGTGATGTGTTCAAGTGTTAGAAATCATCAGGGGTTTTGACACTCTCATCTGTTTGAACGGCCATAGCATTTCACTGCACCCAGCCTCTGAGAAAACCCGAACGTTTGCAGCTGAGCAGAAATATGCATCACTAACTAAAAGCTGCTTATTCGCATCAAACTGGGCCACTGGCAGTTCCAGAAAACTTGTAGTGCCTAAAGCCTCTGCTAGAATTGAGCATAAAAAAGCAGGCATCCTCCTGCATCCTCAAAAGCACTCCAACATGACAGAATTAAACAGTGTAATGATCAGAGGAGGAGACAATTAATTCAGTGACTCAGCTGTTGCCAGAAGGATGCATGCCACAATTTTATAGGACTTGTGTTGAATGGACCAAAAAGGCAAATGGCAATTTGTAGTGTATTTACATGGTCCCTAGTAACTACTTCCTCAGCAAATGGCCTCTCAAGACTCAACAACCAGGAATGCAGTGGCAAGCTGGACGCCCATCTGGAATCTCAAGAAAATTTATATGTGTCAGTCATTTACTTAACGGACTAACATCATTTGTTGCTGACACATAAGAAAGGCAGAAGGGGACACCTGGACATCTGTGATGAAGCTCAGAGGGCTAGTCCTTTTGGCAACACCGTGCCAAGTTTCTGTATGTATCCTGCCTCAAGAGTAGCAGTCTTTGTTGACTGGTGGAGGCTCTTGGTGTTTGTTGCTTTGCCATCAACAATAGGGAGGGGAGGGGGCGGACAACTTCCCACTTCTATTTTAAGTCAAATAATTTGATGGCTCAAGAGATCTTTCTGTTCTTTGGCACCTCCACTCCTTTAGTCTCCCTCACAAACATTTCTAATTTTCTTATTACACCTCTTGCTCTGAAAGCCTGGCTTTATGCTCTGTATAACATGGCAAGCTTTGCTACCGACGGCATAATGGTGTTCACACACACGTACCCACACACTGCCCCCAGACTGCAATAATGGCATTGTCTGACATCATTTTCTCATGCAAACCACACTGCACCAATGGATCACCGAGATAAGTCGACAAATGTGAAGCTGCCAATAGACCAAATAAATCATGGGGTTAAATCCTCACACCTCGGGGGAACTCCTTCCAGGCTGAATCTAAAAGTCCTCTCTTGCATGGCACAAGATTGGCAGCCAGGCCCTCAGCTGCCTAAGCATACGTAACTCTGAAATTGGTAGCGCGGTATTAACTTTCACTTCACCTGCCCTGACAGTGGGTTCTTCGGGCTGCAGAGATGCTTGTCCCTGTTGAGCCTGGGGTCCTGATGCTGCTTTCGTAAATCTCTCCCTCTCCAGCAACTGTGAAAGAGATTTCTAATGAATTTGTCCAGCTAACACCTTCCTAGCTTCCAATGCGAAAGAGGTACTACTTCTGTTAATTATTGTCAAACCCCATGCTAAGGAGTTTTTGCACTGCGGTTTAGGGTTTCATGCCGATCCAGTTGACATAGCTTGGATCAATTTGACCCGCTACCGCAGTTGTCCTCCTTTGATCCAGAGCAGTTTGTAATTTGACCCATTCAGATGACTTTCTTATAATAGCCCTAGCAAGACAAAACCAAATCAACTCCATTTATCTTAATGGGCTGTTTTCAGACATGAGGCCTTGCCGATCTTTTGTACAGAAGAAAAAGGAATCTGTGTATCTGATGGGCTTTGAAATACCATCTGCTGTTTAATGTTATTGTGCTCTGTTCTCACAGAGCTGTGCTGAATCACATCTTCAGAGTTCAACAAGCATTCACTCACAGCCACCATTCAATATGATTGTGTCATTATCAAAGATTTGGATTTACCAAACGCAGCCTGCAAACAAAGCAGATTTTACAGACGCTTCTCCCTGAGGCTCTGCTAGCTAAGAGGAGTTTTTAAGTGTGAAGCCTGTGTGCCTTACATCTTTAGCTGCCATTTGGATGCACAGCAATCCTGTTTAACCTCTAAAATTATTGTACGAGATACAATCATAGGTGTTACAAGCACAGGAAGGGCTTTTACTAGGGATATGTGAATCTCCTAAAGGCTGAGCTTTTGAGATCTTACCTATTTAGAGGTGGGTAAACCAGATTTCCAAATACCCTTCACCCCTCCCCTTGAAATCATACTTCAATACTTCTCTATTTGTTTAGTATTTACAGCATTTCAGTGAAAATAAAAAAATACAAGTGTTTTGCATTTTCTAACTGAAGAACCTTGTGTTACGCATAGAAAACAGGAAAACATCTCTCCCTCCTAAATGAGATTATCCACCAACAGGTAACCTACATGTGACAGCATATGTATCTTTAGGTGCTATTCTCTGTTCCTGTTTTTTTTATTATTTTTGTTTTAGCAGTCTCTGTATGGAATCTTGGCTTCCTTGAAGCCAGTGGCACGGTGCCCAGTGACTTCAATAGGGTCAGGATTTCACCTCTGTGTATTTAGTTTTCCACTCGGTTTACTCTGAACTCCATTTTTCTTTCTTTTTTTTTTCCTGAGCCTTGTGTCTACTTCTTTATTCTTTCTTCCCCTTCCCCCATCTTTACTGAAGCGTGATGTGAACCAAAGGACTTCTCAGATGAACTTACAACCTGTCATCTCAAAGAAGTTATTTCACTAGCTAGAAACCCAAAATTCCAACCGCTATTTTTAATAAAAATACATGCCTATCATGTTTCTGTCATTTTACACATGGTCTAACTATACTTATATTTTTCCATCTAAATTGATGTGGATGCATATTAATCACTTTTTCTTTAAATTAGAACATATGCCAATCAAGCAGAGAATTTTCTTTCACATTTAGTTAAATTAATAGGCTTACAAATGCTACCACTCCTTTGTACAAATAATTATCAATTAACCTCTTAAAGGTACTTTAATTTCTGATCTTGTGCTTGGATCTTTCAGAAAACCAACATGGTATTCTGTTTTTATTTAATAATGATTGGAATGCTTTTGCATGAGACACAAGTGTGGAGCATTTTTTGCATAATATTCATGAACTATTTCCCTAGAAATGCATTTTTGCTTTTATACCTCAGTGAACAGCTCTATTTGAGTAAATGATCCATCCTTGACTCATTGTGTATACAGAGAGAAGATCTGCCTTTGATTGTTGTTTTAATAAACTGGAAGTCTGCCAGTGTTCTCTGTGAAGAGGAAGAAAGCTTTGATGATTGCACTATGAAGCTCGTCCTTGCTTGGTCTTGCACCAAATTTAACCCCCACTGGCCATTTTTTCATACTGAAATGGCTACTCAGGCTAGTCAAAAAGCATAGAGTAATAACTGCTGTGATTTAGAAATAAGAAACTTTTACAAGTGTCTAATGTGACACATTTTAAATCCTTCTTATGGTGCTTAGAGGATGGTGATTAATGAGTTTGTTATCTATCAAGAAGCTTCAGTTTGTGTTATCTATCAAAATGCTTCTCTCATGCTGCCTGGTGTGGGACACAATTTATGGTAAAGAAAAACCTGCCATCTGTCTATAGTATCTAAATCTATCAACTCTACACATTCATGCAAATAATCTTAAATGATAGATCTGCAGCTATCTGAAGATTAAAAATAAAAAGAGAGAAATTTTGAACTGCCAGACCAATATTCTTAAAAAAACCAGACATGAAGTTATTTCCTTCCACCCCCTTGAGCTACTGAGTGTTCTCTTCCTAGCACCAATTCCTTACTGAAACTAAGATAAGAAATTACAAATGATAAAGTGACATTGTTAGTGATGCTCAGTAATTTTTTTTATTGTTTTATTTTATTCTGTAGTTCCCTGGAAGTCATCTGTAATATATCAGATAAGGGTCATAGATTTTTATACAGAGAGCTCATAATTGCTCTGCTTTGTTCTCTAGCTCTTAAGCTTTCATAGAGAAACCCGCCTGCACCTTGCATAAAGCACACTTCTCTCCATCTGTCAGGCAGGGAATTCTCCATATGAGAGCAGCAAATGCATGAAGAGGAGAGGAACATATGGCCTGTCTTAGTCCTCCCACCCCTCCCCCTGTTACCTTGTGATTGGTCTCTCTCATGCATTTATATTTTTCGATCAACTCATACAATGTTTTATCAATCTTAGAACACTAAAAAGATTGAAGAGATGCCAGTATCTGCCATGTAGTATACATCATACCATGGTGATTGGCAAAAAGGAGGCGATTCACTTCACATCTCCATACCTGGTAGGGAGACAACCAAGCTTATTCCTTCTGTTTCACAATTAATTTTATCTTCATGCCTTTAAAATTTAGAAGAGTATGAAATGGCATAATAGCAGAATTTTGAGTTCCTAATATCTTGCATGTTGCAGGCAACGGCGATTCCTGGGATAAGAATGTGTGTTTTTCACAAAAATAATTTTTGTCACTGGCTATGATTTCTGTTCATTTTCCCACTCATGCAGCAAGGCGCTTTGCATATCATGCTGTAACCTCTGGTTCACCAATGAGATCAACAGCAATAACTTGAGAAATTTGTGTCCTTCTTACCCTTTGCCATGTTTGCTCATATCATTGCCAAGTTATCAACCAACATCCACAAAAATTTCATTACTGAATAGAGAGCTTGATTTTTTTGTTGTACTAAGGACAAATACAATCAACAGCTCCCTCAGGAAGAAAAAAATGTGTTTATTTTTCCCGAGATTATTTGATGTAATCAAATTAAGTGAAGTTATGTCCTTGGGCCTAATTCCAACCACACAGTGGTACAGATGCTTCATTCATTACTAAGGTCAGTGCGAGTTCAGTGTTTAGAGAGTTACACTATTAAGGTTCAGAGTGACCGCGAGAAATTTCACATCTTTTTTTAAGCTATTCATTACTTTTGTTAATAGAATAGAATGGTAGAATTAAGCTATTATGTTGTTTAAATTTCCACACTTTCAAACAGTCCAGAAGGTTTGTGGAGGGAAATGGAAGCAACTCCTTGATTTGAATTCTAGATGCTCAACAAAGAGTAGTGCTCTCCTGGATTTCCTGCTTGTAGATGAGAAGGAACTGGCTGGGATTCTTGTCTTAAGGAGTTTTTGCAGGGAAGGCAGGTTTTTTTTAGTTAAAAAAATGATGTATTAAAAATAACTTGGCATATTTTCTTGCAGAAATATGTAATTGTTTAACTATGTCAAAAAAGTCATCAAATACAAAGGACTAATATAGCATGAGAAAAAAGGGGGAATCATTTCACGTTCCTTTCAATCCTGACCATTCCTCGACCTTGAGCAAATTTAAAACAAAAAAGCTGAGGCATAGTAACAAGAAATATACTTTCAACACACTTGTCAATTAGTTACTCAAGCCTGATATTAAAAGTGTCTTAATGGGTGTAATTAAGTCTAACTTGTCTTGGCTACTTTCTCATATGTGTAGTAAAAAGGGTGAAACAACATCCCTAGATGTACTAATTTTCTAAGGTGAAAACCAGAAAAGTTCAGAGAGATTGATTATATTGTAATAGCAATATTTTTACTGAAGTAGATTTATGTGCTGTTGCTGTTCTCTCCCATGCCCCAACGACAGCAGTTGCATTCCCTTCCAGCATTCCTCCTCCTCCACTTTCCATTCTCAGTCATTATCAAAAGCCTCCATCTTGTTTAAATAGGTTGGTACTTAACCCTTGTTTGATGTTTGGAATGTAAGGCTGCTGAAATTACAACTAGGAGGATATGAGAGTGTGTATGGATATGTACTCAAAACCTTTAACTTAAGAATTATTCACCCAAGTACCTGCGTTGCAGTCAGTTAGATTTATAGCAAACATTTTGCTTGAAAGCTCTGATTAAATTAATAATAATTGACCCAATATATTAGCAATTATGCACATAATATTACAAATGCTGTTTTGTTAGGGTTATATGATATCTAAAATATGGGGTGTTTCCTAGTTAAATGTGTGTCTAGATCTTAATTTTAAATTGTGTATTCCATTGCAGACAGCATGTAGGTAAAGAGCATAAAGGTAAGAAGTAGCTGATGGTTTTGGATGGGTGTACTCTTCACTGGATACAGAACTGATTGAATGACTGAGCCCAGAGAGTGGTCGTAAATGGAGCTAAATCCAATTGGCAGCTGGAATCGAGTGGTGTTCCACAGGGCTCAGTTTTGGGTCCGGTCTTGTTTAATATCTTTATCAATGACCTGGATGAGAGGACTGAGTACTCCCTCAGTAAGTTTGCAGATGACACCAAGCTGGGCGGGAGTGTCGATCTGCTTGAAGGTACGAAGGCTGTACAGAAGCATCTGGACAGGCTGGATCAATGGGCTGAGGCCAGCTGTATGAGGTTTAACAAGGCCAAGTGCTGGATCCTGCACTTCAGTCAAAACAACCCCACGCAACGCTACAGGGTTGGGGAAGAGTGGCTGGAAAGCTGCTTGGCAGAAAAGGAAGGATCTTAGGTTGTTGGTCGACAGCAGGCTGAACGTGAGCCAGCAGTGTGCCCAGGTGGCCAAGAAGGCCAGCAGCATCCCGGCTTGTATCAGGAATGGTGTGGCCAGCAGGAGCAGGGAGGTGATCGTGCCCCTGTACTCGGCACTGGTGAGGCCGCACCTTGAGTACTGTGTTCATTTTGGGCCCCTCACTGCAAGAAAGACATTGAGGTGCTGGAGAGTGTCCAGAGAAGAGCAGTGAAGCTGGTGAAGGTCTGCAGAACAAGTCTTATGAGGAGCGGCTGAGGGAACTGGGATTGTTTCGTGTGGAGAAGAGGAGGCTAAGGGGAGACCTTGTTGCTCTCTACAACTACCTGAAAGGAGATTGTAGTGAGGCAGGTGTTGGTCTCTTGTCCCAAGTGACTAGCCGTGACACGAGAGGCAATGGCCTCAAGTTGTGTCAGGGTAGGTTTAGATTGGATATTAAGAAAAATCTCTTTACTGAAAGAGTGGTCAGCATTGGAAGAGGCTGCCCAAAGAAGTGGTGGAGTCACCATCCCTGGAGGTGTTCAAAAAATGTGTAGATATTCCACTTCAGGAACTAGATGATGTAGTTGCTAAGCCACTCACCATGACATTTACAAAGTCATGGCAGTCAAGCGAAGTTCCCAGAGACTGCAAAAAGTAAAACACTGCACCCATTTTTGAAAAGCATTGAAAGGAGGACCCAGGGAAAAACTGAGCTGTCAACCTCACCTCTGTGCCTGGGAAGATCACAGAACAGATCCTACTAGTAGCTATGCCAAGGCACATGGATGACAGGCAGGTGATTCGAGAGAGCCAGCATGGCTTCACCAAGGGAAAGTCCTGGCTGACAAACCTAGTGGCTTTCTGTGATGGAGTGACTACGTCAGTGGACAAGGCAAAATTAATGGATGTCATCTACTTCGAGTTCTGTAAGGCCTTTGACATGGACCTCCACAACACCCTTCTCTATAAATTGGAGAGATAGGCATTGGATGGGTGGACTGTTCAGTGGAGAAGGAATTGGTTGAATGGTCACATCCAGACAGTAGTAGTCAATGGCTCAATGCCCAGATGGAGATTAGTGATGAGTGGTGTCCCTCAGGGGTCTGTACTGTGACAAGTACTGTTTAGTATCTTCATCAATGACATAGACAGCGGGACTAAGTGCACCCTCAGAAAGATTCAAAATGACACTAAGCTAAGTGGTGCAGCTGACGCACAAGAAGGAAGGGATGCTACCCAGAGGGACAAGGACAAGTTCAAGATGTGGGCCTGTGTGAATCGCATGAGGTTCTACAAGACCAAGTGCAAGGTCCTCCATCTAGGTCAGGACAGCCCTTGCTATGAATACAGGCTGGGTGGAGAATGGATCGAGAGCAGCTCTGCTGAGAAGGACTTGGGGGCACTGCTGGATGAACAGCTGGATATGAGCCAACAATATGCATTTGCAGCCCAGAAGGCCAACCATATCCTGGGCTGAATCAAGAGAAGCGTGGCCAGCATGTCAAGCGAGTGGATTTTGCCCCTCTGTTCTGCTCTGGTGCAACCCCACTTGCAGTCCTGCGTCCAGCTTGGACCCCTCAGCACAGGAAAGATATGGACCTGTTGAAGCAGGTCCAGAGGAGGGCCACAAAAACGGTCAAAGGGATGAATCATTTGTCCTGTAAGAAAAGGCTGAGGGAGTTGGGGTTGTTCAGCCTGGAGAAGAGAAGGCTCTTGCGAGACCTTGTTGTGACCTTTCAGTACTTAAAGGGGGCCTGTAAGCAAGATGGGGACAGACTTTTTAATAGAGTCCATTGCGATTGGGGTAATGGTTTTAAACTAGAAAAGGGTAGGTTGAGACAAGGTATTAGGAAGAGACTTCTTGCACAGTGAGGTTGACGAGACACTGGAACAGGTTGTACAGAGAGATGGTAGATGTCCCAGCCCTGGAAACATTCAGTCAGGTTGGATGAGGCTCTAAGCAACCTGATTTAGTTGAAGATGTCCCTGCTCATTGCAGGGTGGTTGGATTAGGTAATTTTTGGAAGTCCTATCCAACCCAAACCACTCTGTGATTCTGTGGAAAGACAATGAGGCCAGCCTCTTTTCAGTGGTGCCTGATGACAGGACAAGAGGCAACAGGAACAAACTGAAACACAGCAGGTTTCCTCTGAACATCACGAAACACTTTTTCACTCTGAGGTTAACAAAGTACTGAAGCAGGTTACCCAGAGGAGTTCTGGGATCTCTATCATTAGGGGTATTCAAAAGCTGTCTGGACACGGTCCTCGGCAACTGGGGCTGGGTGGCCCTGCTTGAGCAGGGAGGTTGGACCAAATGACTTTCAGACGTCCCTCCCAACATCAACCATTCTGTGATTCTGTAAGTGCAGCAGCCACGATTATTATCTTTTCTTCAGCAGATGCCTCACTTGGAAATTAGTAAAACTAATTTAATAGAAATAGAGGGCTGTAACATCATATTTGCAAGTGACAGCCAGTTGTAATTTTGCAAGCAGGTATGGTACTTGTGCTCCATATGTGTATTTCTAGCAAGCAACAATCATGCAATCCAACACAGTTTGAAAAAGATCTTATCCATGTATGGCGTGCTATTTATACCAGGCTATTTCAAAATTCTAAATTCAAGTTTAATATGTAAGATATTTTAAATAATTGATAATATACTTAAATAATTAATCAGTGGAAAGATACTTTTTCACAGAGAGGGTGCATCTATTTATGTTCCATGATGCTTGAGGAAAGATGGTAGCTGCCTTTGAATTACTAGAGTAATTGTCTGTCATGACTTGCGGGAAGGTTCAGAGAAGCAAATCGCTTTAAAATGTCATAGAATCATAGAATCATAGAAAGTTTTGGGTTGGAAGGGACCCCTAGAGGTCATCTAGTCCAACCCCCCTGCAGTGAGCAGGGACACCACTAACTAGATCAGGTTGCTCAGAGCCATGTCCAACCTG
>Ga0065711_1001486_pt1 | contig 42913 bp, 29 predicted proteins | sample Hoacrofraction12_FD_59098 | JGI IMG/M metagenome (GOLD analysis project Ga0065711, IMG submission 59098) | Hoatzin crop microbial communities from Cojedes, Venezuela - Epithelial fraction 12 v2 (version 2) | ecosystem: Host-associated > Birds > Digestive system > Esophagus > Crop | place... | reverse complement strand
CAGTTTCTGCCTCTTTCTTTCCATTCTCCTCCGCACGCCGGCGGGGGGAGGGGCGGCCGCGTGGCGCTTTTGTTGCCGGCGGCAGCCGAAACCAAAACAATGGAGAAATTCAACAAAAGAGCTTAAGCTAGGAAGTAAAAACAGGTTCATGGATACAGAAATTGTTTTACAAATAGTTCTGTGAAATGGCTCTAAATTAGGCTGGACGTTTGGTCAAGTCTTAGCGGATCCTGGCATACGTACTGATTGGAATGGAAATAGGATTCTGAATTTATTGCATAATCTAGCACTTAACTACCATAGCACGTTTTTGTTGAACTTTAGTTCTGAGAAAGGTGAATGAGTAGTCCTCAGTACGGCAGAAGAATTAAATGGGTAACGCTGTGGTGATAGCTGCTTGCATGGTATCTTTATCAGGAAGATTTTATATGGATGTGGGAGAAATATTTCCCAAGCGCTGGAAGTTGGCCCTCCTGTCTATTAAAACCACAAGCATGCAGTTTAAAACATGGAAGTCATCTGAAGCAAAGCAGTTTTTAACAGGCTGAGTTATTGAGAGGTTTTGTCCATTATGCTTCAGTGATATGTTACGTGACGGATGATTAATATGTGTATAGACTTGCAAGAATAAATAACACTTCAAACAAAGCACAACTTTCTTCTTTCCTAGAGCTCCGCTGCATCCCAGGACAGTTTGCATGTCGGAGTGGTACCATCCAGTGCATCCCTTCAAATTGGCAGTGTGATGGATGGCCCACCTGTGAGGATGAGAGTGATGAAGTTGACTGTCCAGGTAAGTAAAGCTGAGAAGACTGCTCATCCCAGTGTCAGTGTGTTTTGCAGCTGTACTTTGACTCTTTAAGATCTCTTGCTTAATTTGATTTTAAAGTGGAGATTATTTGGTAGAACTGTACCCATTATTAACAAACTTCAGGTTGGCTTAATGTTGTGCAACTAATGCTATAAACATTTTTTTGCTTGTCTGAATTACCCTTCCATTCTTACAGTCTGGGTAGGTATCCTGGAGATGGGGCGAGTTGGTAGTGTAAAAGGAGGCTTTCATGATGAGAGAAAAATCATGTTGCAATTAAACCAAAATGACACATAAGTCTGTGGTTAAATAAAGAATGACTATTTTGGCTGTATATCACTCAAACTGTGCTGGGTGGCATTGTTGGACTTGGGTAGAGAGCTTGTTTTGTTGCTCGCGGTTCTGATTATGCTTCTTATGCTTAAGTGGAGAACTTTGTTCTGCCAAACAAGCTGATGTATTTACTCTTCATAAACTCTTTGTGATCATACACTTTCGGGAGCCTATCACCAGCAGTGGTTCTCTGCTAAAGTTACTGCATACTGACCTGTCTTTAAAGAAAAAGCAAACAGAATTTTTTGGTTGTGAACACATCATCACAATTTTGAACATTTTCACTTGTGCTTGACAGACCAGTGCAACTCCTTTTCTCTGTGTCTTAAAAGTGAAGGGACCTGTAGTTTTGTGGGTTGTTTTGGTTTTGTTTTTTTTTTTTGCTAAGAACAGTGAAGCAGGAATTTGAAAGCATGAATTCAATTGTGGCATAATGGAAAACTTTGATCTCTACCGTATGGCTAAATTACATTCATAAACTGTTTTAAGAAGTTCTTTGCCACTAAACAGTTTACTTGGGAGAGAATCACGTGAACTTTGCAGCATTGTCATCACAGTATTCAGTCTGTCATTCTGAGTTCTGAGCTATTTGAGAGATGCTACAAAATAATAACATCGGTATTTTACAGCAGCAGGATCTTCTAAATATTCGTATTTTCTAGTGGAATTGGGGAAGTAAATCTAGCACTCAAACTTTGAAACTGTGCTGTAGTTAGCCATATGCCCAGTGTGTGCTATGCACAAATAATTAAAAGACCACGTTCAGTGCTCTTTTTAGAAAGCTTTTGGTTAGTTTGTGTGATTGTGTATATTTGCAGCACACAGGGGAAAAAACTCTTGTTAGTTTCTTCTGACATTGAAAATTAAGCTGTGCCATTGATATTCTGCTTAAGGATATTCTTTACGATGTGGATGTCCTGAAGAAAGACACTTCCATAGCTGTGCTGTTATTCTTCCTCCTTTTTAGCTAACTTTGGCCAAATGGGAAAAACCAGGGAGCTAATAAAATTCTGGAGGTTAATGGAAGTCAGTAGCTAGGGGAAGGCAGAGTTGTGTTAATGTTTGGATTTACTCAAAAAGCACTGAAGGCTTCACTTGTGTGAATATTGGAACATCCATATCAGTAGAAAACAATATTTTTATCTTCTCTTGTAGTGTAGTGTATTAGTTGGCAATTGAAGTTGTTGCATGGAGGATGCAACAAGATGATGTTGACTCAAGGACTGGAGTTACAAAGAATATTTGGTATATGGCTAGGTAGAGGATTATGTGAAAGTAACATTTCTCAGTAGATAGGTTCTGCTTTTGTGTTTGGAGTTTAGGTCTCACTGGACTGTCTGGCCTGACATGATGAGAAGAACTTTAAGTTAAGGAAGGAAAGGAGATGCGTGAGAGAGACTTGATTCATCACCATGTCTGTACGCACGAAGAGGAGAATAACATACATAAAGAATACTAGAGGGGAAAATGATGAACAGCATAGAGAAGGAAAGTATTCCACCTGATGAGAAGAGTAATTGGATAAGTAATTGGTGAAGAGGCTGTGCTCAGTAAAACAGCCAGAAAGCTGGGTGTGGCATTTATGAAAGAACTGAGATATTTGCACAGTAATGCAAGGAGTGTAGCCAGCAAACCAGAGGAACAAGAACTACTGGTGTAGGATGTAAAAGCTCTATTGTACCAGTAACAACAAATTGGTGGGATAGTGTTTGTGGCCTGAAATGGGTGTTCAAGGGCATATGTTATTGAGAATTCTCAAGAATAAGGACAGGTTGGGGTGCTGGTGTGCATGTGAAGGGTGTGCTGGAGTGTAAGAAGGAATAGTGTGAATGAAAGTATATCTGAGGCCAGAATAAGTTTGGAAGAGCACGTTTTTCTTATGTTGAGGAAAAATATGTATGTGACCAGTCATAGGAGAGACTAAGTCCTGGGACGTTGACTGGGGAGCTAGTGCTGCTAATAATAGTATTGCATAGTCATACTCAGAAGGGGTAACTTTCTGTTTTGGCCACTGAATTAGCAAGAAATGATGCAGCTTTAAATTTAGAAAATACCTTTGGATTTAGATGAGCAACTCTGAGATGATTCAGCTAAATTTAAATACTCTTTAATTAAGGTTCTTAATTTCAATAAAGGCAAACTGAACACTAAAAGAACTAGTTAGTAAAGCCATCTGGGCTTGTGAAGCTTTAAATCTTTAAATTAAAAGGTTTGAAATCTCTCTGAAGCATGGAAAGAAAGGGCTCTGAATCTGGTTGGGAAGCGTGTTACTTTTCAGCCTTTGAGCTACTAATGGCACACTCCAGTGTGAGCGACTTGGAAAAGACCAATGGCAGTGAATTAGAGTTTTGTGGCGGTGAAGAAGGTGTGTTTCAATGACTACTTAGTTGTGTTAGTATTTTCAAAGATTAATACAAAGCCAATATGAGTTATTTGGCACTGTTGCTTTAGTTCACCTTTTTTAGGCCTAATATCATGCATGTTAGTAACAAAGTTCTTACTAAAATAAGATGATCATTATTTAATAAGTCAGTTTGGTAATCATGTGTTGTCTGAAGTACAAGAAACACCCCAAACCCTAAGACTTTTTTGTTAGAATAATTTTTTCTGGCATTTTTTTCAGAACGCAATTAAGACAGACATTAATTCATTGACAATCTGAATAAGCGTATGAAATGCCTATTTTTGCTAGACCATATATTTCTGTGAAGACAGTCACCATAGCCGTTTTTATTCTTACTGCCTCTTTTCAGAATGACCATTTTCCGTTAAAACATGGAATTCCTCTCAGTCCCAAACTGGTGATGTGTAAAGTGCCATTCCCCCTGCCCTTCGCACCAGGCGCACAAATGTTAGTGAAATCTGCAGCAGCGATTACCCTCACTTCATCTCTCTGGTAGACTAAAACCATTGGCTGCTTGCTCTTGTGAGCATACTAAAAATTGCTGGAGGGGTTTATGTAGCATGTGCCTGCAACTTTCGTCTACTTAGGCAGTGGAGACTCATGAAATTTGTGGGCTGTTCCATATCAACAGTAATTGATCCTAAGAAGAGTTTATCCCAAAGTGGCGTATTCTGTGGAATGGCAAAACCAGGCATTAATATCTTAAATGGGACTTTTACAAATGGGAATTTATTATTTCTACTCACTTACTTTAACATTTCTATACAAGTAATCAAAGTAGTAACATAGCTTTTCCATCTTTATAAAAGCTCTGTGTTTAAACCCAGATGAAGGATGGGCTTTGAGGTTTGCTTTTGACTGCTCATTGGATTTCCAGCTTTGCTTCTACCAGATTATCAGATCAACTTCTCTGAAGATCTTCTTCGAAGGCCTTCTGGTCAAAACTAATTTTCAGCAGTAAGAGTGGAGCAGGGTTTAATGTAGCTCTGGCTGTTCACCTGTGTTTTGTTCTTATGCTACAGGCTTGATGTTTGTTATGTATGAACAGAGAACGGATGTCTTAAATTCCAGTGCCTTTCATAAATCCTATCCATACCAGTTTTTCAGCTTGCAGTTAGATTGGTGATCATTCTGTTTCCCCCATTCATTTATTTATATTTTTAAAAAATGGATTTCTTCCCAGGAATAAGTGATAAAATTGTGTTGTCAGCTGTCCTTGGACTTCTCCCAGCATCTGGATTTGAAAACCTTCAGCTCGCCCTATGGTGCACACCCTTGCCTAACGTCACATTCTTCCTTTGTAAGGTATTTCTCAGTACTGTTTTCTAGACCTGCTTGGTCAGAAACAAGAACACTGGGAAGTTTCAGTAAGCTGAATTCTTAGTGTTTTTTTTCACCGCCTGAGCCCACGGTTGACACTGAACAGCTGGCTGTCCTGGTGGCGGTGGTCCTGGGGCAGCAGTTGCAAGCAGTGGCTGACAGTAACATGAGCTGTCTTGCAGTTCCATGGCAAACAGTATGATTTTACATGTTTTTTATGTTGAGATTGAGAGTGTAACTTCATACAGAAACAATCTTGCTAGGCAGCTAACTGTAAATGCTGATCTTGGGCAATGTCATCTTGTATGCTGTTCTTGAGGACTTCCCCAGATACTGTATCAGGAAGAAATGTGCAGGCTTGGAGGTCACTTGCCCCAGCACATACACATGATATAATCTTTGAGTCTGCAAAGTCTCTTTTGTGGAGCCAGCTCAAGGTATGGCCAGTAACTGCAGCAGCTGCAGCACACTGTTTTGCAGTGATCATAAACAGCTTTGTGTTTTGTTTCACCAAGGATACCGTGTTTCGTGGAAGTGACTTATGACGTTTGTGCACTTTTTAGTACATCTCCTTTTTTAAAGCTAGATAGTAATGATAAGAACCTCTGATCATTTCCACGCCTTTTCTGAGCCCTTATTGATCTCCTGTATGATGCATCCTTTTTTACCCTACTTCATGGTGTTTAAATTATAAGCTCTTTACTGTCAGTCTATTACTTTGAATAGTGCTCAGCACAGCAGGACGCTGTTCGTGATTGGCATCTATTTCCTAGCATAATACAATTGATAACGCAGCGTGTGGAGCTGCTTGATCTGAGAAGAATCCCTCCTGTCGGGGGACTTCTGAACTGTATTTCCAAAACTTTAGGCACAAAGGTGGATTTAATTCTGAAGTTCTCTCACCTCTCAAATTACCAGATGGAATTAAAAGCTTTGCAAACTTTTAGTAGATAACGTGCTGGACAGAAAATTTGAAGCCTAGGGGACAAGGCAGCTTTTTATGTAGATTTTAAGAATTTATGTGTTTAAAGAGGAGCAACTCAAATTTTGGAACAAGTAAGATATGACAAGACCTGGCTGCTTCACCAACAGTTTAATTTTGACATAGTTTGGCATAGTACATCCGTCATTGTGAAAGGTTTGGCTTGAATGACTTGTCATCTGTGACACGGTAACTCTTGAAACTAGTTCAACTCCCCAAAATCCAATATTTGCCCTTTTATGAGTCCTGAGCCTAGCAGGACCTCTCTATATATTACAGTTAATATCTGCTGTCTGCCTGCCCTTTATTTTTGGTGCAAAGCACACCGTCGTGTGTGTGGCAGATTGCGCTTTCTCTTCTAAGCTTCTCCGAACACAGTTTTCCGTTTAGCATCATGTTTATTCCCCCCTGCAGTGCTGCTCGGCACGCGTATGTTCTAGCCTGTTCCCGCCTCAGCTGGTGCTGGCTTCCACTTTTGTGTGGTCTCAGCTCCTTGGCTCACGTTCCATTTGCACTGCTTGGCTTTTTGCTTCCTTTTACTTGGCCCAAATGATGGAGACACTGAGGGAGATGAAGAAGGAGCTTTCTGCTGTGCTTGTGTGCTTGGCTTCACCGAATGAGACACCACGTGCAAAGAAAGCATTGCTGATACCTTGTGGATAAATGCTGCAGGGTAATCTCCATGGATGTACACAGAAGAGTATGGACAACATAACTGAATTCCTTCTGGCCCATATGAATAACGGGCAAGCTTATATTTCTTTCAGACTTAAACTTGACTACATTTGTTGCCTCTGTTTCTTCCATGTTGCCAACGGGAACAGCAAAACTTGTACGCATGGCACAAAGCTTTTTCTGTGAGTTAGCAAGGCTGTGTTTTGCAGGCGGCAGTCGCAGTGCTTGTTCAACTAGAAGGTAGAAATGTAAGCAAAATTTCTTTCCCTTCCAATCTCTTAATTTTTGTTCTGAACAATTATTGAACTGTTTTGATTCAGATCTGGAAAAGTTTACCAATATAAAATGTAGTAGGAGCCACACAGCACGGCAAACTTTCATTCTGAATTGGAAGCCTGAAGTTTTAAACAACTGGAAATAGTCACAGAATCGGCAGTGTTGGGCAGCTTTCTTGATCTGTAGCACTATACTTAGACTGTAATCATGCTAGACTGAATTAGGTGGCCACTGTAAATTGGAAGGAGCTGGATGAATACTAATCGTGACTTGATCCATTTTGAAACAGATTGGAGGATGCTCATGTCCACCACACTATAGCATTCAAAGGGACAAAGAAATTCCACCCCATGAGTTTTTTCCTTGAACCTGTTTTTCCCTTTTCTCCACCAACTAACAAGCAAATTACACTTCTGGTATGATTGTGTGAAGTCAGAAAAAACAGATCTGTCTTGGCTAGTAAAAATACTACTGTTGCTGTTATTGCTTGTGATTGTAGTATCCAGAAGAATAAAGGTTTTGGAAAATTGCTGATCTTCCAATTTTTTATAGCTTTCAGAATATTATATATGTACATAAGCAATAAAAGTGATGGCTTTTACTTTCTGAAACATTCAAACATGGTTAGGTTTTGATCTTCTGGCTTAGGTTGATATCTTAAAGCTTAGTCCATGGCACTTAATTTATTTTTAAAGATAAAAATATTTTTATAAAAGAAGCAGGAACAGCAAAGAACATAGAAAATTCTTCTGCACACTATCGGAAAAATGCAATAGAAAACCGGTCCAGTTACATCTTTGCCACTAGAATCTGCAACAGCTTTTCATAGCAGTTAAGAGACTTGGAGGCGTGTTAGCATCTCTTTCTTTATTGCCCTGGAAAAACTTGTCATCGTTGCTTTTCTCAGAGACCGAAAATTCAGCTCAAATAGAAGAGATTTAATATTTGCAGAGCACCAGATTATTAAACAGCTGACAGTGTTGGGCTTGAAGGAGAAACAACTTGTGGTGGCTGCTTTCTGCCTCTTCAGTCCTGCCCGGTTTCAGCAGTGAGTCTGCTGACACGGACAGATGCTGAGGGAAGAATGAGTGTCCTGCTTCCTGGGTGAGAACTGGTTGAACTCACTTTGTATGGGAACTGTGAAGCTCTTTTTCAAAGCATCTGGCATAAATTCTGTCAATTTGTTAGCTCAAGTAACCCTTTCTTAACCCTGCATGTTAAAACCTGTGAACTTGTGTTTTATTCCTGGGGGAGGTAAATTCTTAAGTCGTTGTGGGCGTTCTGTTTAGCCATGCAGGGTCAGCCATATGGTGTTGCATCTGCTCTTACTTCTGAAAGGGAACTAATTCTTCGTGTGTTTTGGTTCTTACTGGTTCTTTGGGTTTAGTTGTTACCATATAATGCCATAGGAAAACAGAGCTTCCCATGCTGAGCTCAGTTCATCTTTGATAAACCATTCTACGTTACTTAGTGTTATTTTTAAAGTCATACTGTAATTAAAGATTTGCTTTTTTAGTGTCTCGGTATTGCTCTGAAAATCATAGTGTAAATATTGCTAGTGAACCATTAGCATTAAGAACAGTCGAATTCTAAAACTAAAAATAGATTGATCTTTAAAGTAATAAAAAATAATCAGTGATCTTCACTGTCAAATTATTTTACCCTTTTGTGTCCTTTGAAATGTACCCTAACTGTATTTCTTGGCACTAATTCTTGCCTGTGATAAATAGTGTATTCTAATATTAAACAGTAGAATTACTACTTTATTCCTGTAGGGCCATGTGAGTGTATTATGCGCAGCCATTTTTTAATGGGTGATCTCTATAGATGTGTAATTCCGAGGATAACATGATAATTAAATATCCCTTGCTCATCGCATTAACTCAGGACAAACTCAGTACACTAGAGCCAGATGAATGCAAAGCTACTCTGCTGTTCCTGGGCTCCAGCTAGTGATTTTTTTGCTCATCGGTGCTGACATTTGTTCCAAGGAGTGCATTGGTTGATGGCGGGTCTTCTGGAGGTCTGTTGCCCCATGTAATACACCGAACAGTCTCCAACTCTGGGTATAAGTTATGAAATTGCTGTGGACCTCTTGCATTTTAAAGATAGTCTCTGAAAGGAGGAAGTTTTATTGACATAGTTTTGAATATATTTCAGACAGATGTAGTTAAACCTGTTAAAGAAGACTATGTAGCTCGTCTTTACTTGGGACCATGACTGGTTTATTTTGTTTAGCTTGGCTAAATAGAGCTAATCATCTTTAAAGGAAAATAAGCTGAATTTTTAATATAGAAATGAATGTCTGCGTAGCTCTTTGTGCTGGTTAAACTCTATGACCTTTAATAACATCTGGTAGTATTAAATAACATACTGGTAGATATTTCTAATGCTTATATTACTGGGTTCTTCATTTTTCTCTTTTTGAGGTTAATACCTTATTTCCAGATTGATCTTTCTCAGTGCTCATCTCCATCTTTCTCAAAGATTTCTCCCCACCATCGTGCCAGCCTTCCTACCAGCAGCCTTCCTACTTAGGACCTTGCTAGTTTTGGCTGGCTACAGCCCATCCTGCAGTGTCTCCACCTCAAATGTCTGCTCCTTAGTTACTCCTGTAGGCATGTGGAGTGCCCCAGCCCCTTTTCTGGAATAACATCTCGCACTGTGTTCTTCCTAAGCTACTGAATCCGGTTGTCACGTACACCTGTTAGAAGCCCTGACACTGAGATGAGGGTGTGTATGTTGTTTCAGAAATAATGAACTAACATTTCCTTTAGAAGCTTGAGAGTGAATGAAAATCCTTGTTCTTCTGGTTGAAGATAGGTTTCCTTTCCTGGTTTTAATTTTGTCCTAGATCTCAGAGAATGTGTTGGAAAATGTATTGGAGAAGTTGTCTTTTATCCTTGAACACACAACTGAGAAACAAAGCAGCTGGAGAGTAGGTAGTTCTGTAAACAGGAACAGATAAAATGCACTGGGGATGATGCATTTGTTGCGGCGGTTGAAATGATGAGTATCAAGTCCTGTGTACAACTGCAGGCTGTTGAGAATCTGCCAAGATACTTAGCTTACTCTGCAAGACGCATGTAATGGCTAGTTGGTTTTTTTCAGTTGTAGGTGTTTTGGTTACCTACTGTGTAAAGTGGCCAAGCTCTTACTGCAGAGATCTACCATCTTTGTTTACCTATGTTACTTATCATATATGTCTTGAATAAAACCCAGAGAAAGTTTAATAAAATGAAATCTGCCTTTGCTTGCATCTTTCACCAGTACTGACTATTCATTCTGGTCCCCAGGCTTGACGGGGGACCAGCGAACCTACCATGGGAAGGAGAACGTGGACTCCAGGCACAGTCGAGGGAGAGGAGGAGAGACAACCCGCTTTCACACTGTCAATGTGGCACAGCCTGTCCGATTTAGCAGTAAGTTGCAGACTGGGAAATCTGGGCCATCTTTCTGCTAATTAATTTAGCAATTTTGGCCAGATTTTATTCATGTGCAGTGCTTTTTAATGTTTTTGTACATTCTGTTATATATGTCTTGTTATATTGCGTAGTTTGTATAGCAGGCCTATACATGCAAAGAATTCTACTTCCCTAGTGATCCTGTTTTTGTGAAATCAAAGTTGCAGTTTTCTGTTATAACTCATTGCAATTACAGAAAACTAAGCCCGTGGTTTAAGTGATGGTTTCAGTCTGCAGCAGGGGTGATAGTCTAGCCCTCGTTTCTTGATGTGAGCTTGCATGTAGGATTGTTCCCCTGGAACAATGGGAAAAAGTGGGAGGAAACCAAAATTGGTTGCTCTTGATTGAAGTAATTTTGAAGATGATCTTAAAGATGTTCACTATTATTAGTTAATTAGGTGCATCTCTGATGTTGTGAGTTTTGTATCCTTTTTAACAGGAAAAATACTCTTTAGGGAGTGGGGAACTTAACGCAATCCTTCACTTACTTCTCTGAAGACCAAGTTGGTCGAGGGAGTAACATGGCAAAACCCATTGAAGTGCTACATACTCCATCAGTCAGTCAGGAATCTTCAAAAATATCGCTTCAATGTTATCCTGCCCTCTCACCTGCAGCACTGCTAGTGCCACTGTCGACATCCTAGTCCCAACCTTATCTAAAGCGTTATAAATGTCCTGCAAGCGTCCTTCCCAGTGGTCATTGCTTATGCTGCCTCTGAATCTCTCCAGGCCCAAAACATCTAAGTCTCCCCTGCCTTCTCGCTCCCATCTTGGTTCTCTCTTCACTCCAGGGATCATCCAGTGATCTGGGAATGTGAGACAGGACTGATTAGCCTTGGAGGGAAGGATGGGACAGGTTAGGAAGAGGATGTCGGGGGGAGACAGTATGGCAGTAATTGGGAATGATTGCTTTGGACTATGGTCGTTTTCTGAAAGAGACAAGTGATTAGCACAAGTAAAAAGTCCCATCTTCCTTGATTTTTTTTTTTCCAATTTTTTTGACAAAAAATGCCTATTAAAATACATGTTTTGATTTGTCATGGATTCCGGTAGCTAAATTATGTTAATAAAATTTATAGAGGACAATAAAGCAATTTAGAAATTGATATAGCAATATGTAATATGCTGTGCAGTCTGATTGATGCTGTATCCTCTCCCATCTTAGTGATGTTAACAGTAGATTTAAAAAGATCGCATATAAATAGAGAAGAAGGAAAGATATTTAATTGAAGGGCTTCAAATCTAAGTTTGTACATCATTATTTGATTATAAGGATTGCTGTTTCTGAAGGGAATAAAGAGACTTGAGAATAGGAACTCTGTGAATGCATGCAATGCACATTAAACAGTTCATGACTTTAAAGTTCCTTTCTTAAGTGTTGTGCAAAATTAGTACTGGAAATGCAGATGCTAAAATCATATTTTATATCTGTTTTAAATTTCATCCACCTGTCTCTGTGATTATCTCTGTTGGTTACCCGTCACTCCCAAGAACACCAGTCAAAACCTCATGGGCCTGTTTCATCCAGAAATTCCTCAAGGCTTTTGTTGCATATTCCCTTAATTGAGTTAACTGAGACAAAGCAGAGACAGTGGTTCACAGCATCACCTTCTTACTTCCGAAAGACCCACTTTGCAGTGATGTTTTTCCAAGGCAAATAACAATTGCCCCAGGACCCCCATAGTCATTAGTGATGGACTGTGGGAGCAGGATTATGTGGATACTACTGAGACTGTGTAAAAGTAGGTTGAAAACTTCACAGCCAGTTGGATGTATTGCTAACCACCTGGTAGAAAGACAGAATCATTAAATTGGCCACCTCTGGTGTTTTCTTTCTGCTTCTTGCCGCTTGTTTTGACTTGGATTGATTGAACTGATCGGATTTTTGAAGGTGTGCAGGGAAATATCTTCTGCAGTAGATCATCAGTCTTTAATTAAAGACTTTAAAGGCTGTCACAGTGCAATGAAACATTACTAGGTGTCGCATCTTTTTAAATACATTTTAAAAAAATTTCCTTTATCCGGAGCTGTAGTGAAGTAAGTCTTGTGATCTGTAATGCATGCATCTCCTCGTGGTGAGGTGAGGTATACAGAGTACATTGTGTGTACACATCCAAGTGGTTATACACTGCATTGTCATAAACTGATTAGGATGCATTATCTTGAAGGTCCTAATTTGGGGGGAATGGTTTCCCTTCTATTCTTCATGTTTCCTAGGAAAGTGCCCAACAGGATGGCACCACTATGAGGGCACAGCCAGCTGTTACAGAGTGTATTTAAATGGGGAGAACTACTGGGACGCTGTGCAGACATGTCAGCGGGTGAATGGATCCCTCGCCACCTTCACTGCAGACCAGGAGCTAAGGTTTATCCTGGCACAGGAGTGGGACTTGGAAGAGAAAACATTTGTAAGGAAGGACCAGCGTAGGTGAGTAGGAAGGAAAAGACAAAGATCTTGTATTACATGAGAATGGTTTCTGTGTTACACAGATGCTGGTAGTTCAGTTTGCTTAGAACATCTAATAGTGAAATTGACTTCAGGTTAATAACCCAGCATGAGCATGCTGGCTGACTGTTTGGCAGTGGCCAAATTATGTTTTAATTAACATTAACAGATAGGCTACAATTCAACACAGTCTTTTTATCTTCAGGCCATCTCAGCAATGTACTGGGGTTCTTGAACTGCAACAGGGAAGATGGATTTTACAATATTTACTGCTGCACTAGCCTGTATAAAAATAATTCTTTAAATTTTTCAGTGGAATTTTTGTTTCCATTAAGTGCGAGTAGCTCAAACAAAGACTGCAAGTTTGAGATAAGGATGAAGTAAAAAGCCATTTTCAGTTGCAAGAACTATGTTCTAGCAGCTTTATATATTTCATTCTGTTAGTTCACAACAAACATAATTCCTTTTTTTTTTTTTTTTGCCTGTTGTTTTTTTGTCAGGCTCATGGGCTGCCATGACAGAATAACAAGTAGTGGGTCAGTAATGGTGTATCTCTGTCTCTGGATGGTTTGTTCCAGAACAGTCTGATATAGGTTGTATATGTTTGTAAAATATTTGACTTCTGGATTCTTTTGTGTGGTTTTTGGGTTCAAGATACAGAAGTACTGCCATAACAACAAAGTAAGGTGCTTATTATAAGTAGAAATAAAATACACAATGAGTTATCATTTGTAAGCATGGAATACTATCAAGTACTTTCCTCTGTTCCTCAGCTGTACTGTCTCTCTCTACATTGCCAATGTATGGGCTGAAATGTAAATGGAAAAAATCATCAGAATGTTTTGAAAGTTAGCTTTTAGGTATTAAGACATGGAAGGTTCTGTGTAATTTATTTTAATTTGTTAGTGTGTTTTTGGCTTGTATCTTTAGAACCTAACTCAATTTTTTTGGTAGGTTTTGGGTTGGATATCAGTATGTGATCACCAATCGAAATCACTCGCTAGAAGGTCACTGGGAAGTAGCTTATAAAGGTAGGCCTCTCAAATTATTACTTAGTTAAATGGCCCATGGAAACGGTCTTAAAGCATGAATATTATTTGCAAGAGCAGCATAACTTCTTTCAGTGACAGTGTTGAAATAGTGTAGGGGAACTGCTTTGCTTTACAGTATCAATATGGAAGAGTTTGATACTTGATACGCGTCTTATTTTCAAGTGTAAGAAGTTTCAGTTTTTCACATTGATGTCTGGTGGAAAGAACGTGTTTTTCAGTTTATTTGGGCTTTGACCTTGATTAAGCTGAGCAAAAGGAAACTGCTCTGTAGTTTCTCATTCTTTATGGTGAACGTCTAGATGAACTGCTGATTTCTGATTCTAGTATTTGCACAGACTAGTGTAGGATATTTGGGGGTTTTGGCTTTTACAAATTGGTAGATTTTTATATACTTAAAAAAAAGTCTTGAATTTTGCACAAATTCCCAGATTTTTTTCATTTTAAAGTACTTTAGATAGTTTACTTAAACCAAGACAAAATTTGCCTAATCCCCCCAAAAAATCCCAGTTTATATGAACAACTGAACATTGATAGGCATCACTGGCTGACCTTTTCCAATTGCAAAACAAGCAGCTCCCTCTGCTGAAAATGCAAAGTTATGTTTCTCTAGCTTTTATTTTTGACTAATTCAGTTGAGGGATTAGTTAATCTTAAAGTCATGATGTGAACTCCAGTGTAGCATTTAAAAACTAATTTGAGTAGTTTTCTTCTTGTATGCAATTTTCAGTAAGGAAGAAATTTTTCTGTAAGGAAAACTGTCCATTAAGTACAGATAAATAATTATAGACAGAATGGGTCTTGAAAAATACTTCCTTTGACACATGAGAAGTAGTAGAACCCTGCATAGCTTTCTAGTGACAGTACTTGTTTACTGTGCTGCCGTGTGCAAGAATACTGATTTCTTTTGTCGTTTAAGTGAACAGAGTTGACTGAATATCCAGAGGAAACTGCTCCTTCTTGTGGAGGCAGGAACATTTTAATTAGTTTCTTAAAGTAAAGCACCTAAAGATGTCTTTGGACAGCAGAGGAAAGGCAGGGAGCAAAGTCCAGCTTTTTCTCATAATAGGGATTTCTGGCCTGGCCAGAAATGTTTATATAGGTAGGTTTCTTCTGTGAAACCCAAGAAGACAAACCATTCTGCTTAAAAGGACTCGTTTGCTCTTTGGAAAGTTGACTGCACTGCCATCTGCTGCCAGAGCGTTTGCAATCGGGGAGGCATGAATTATAGAAATATCATCATACATATTTTTATCACAAGTTTTATTTAATTTGATGCATTATATAAGTTTAAGCCTTCTTAATACAGTATATTCTTTTGTTTGCAAGCTATTTAGTATTTCATAAAGTGATGCCTATATGAAATAAAGTACATATTAGTATGTAGTAGCATTCAGTACCTCCTGAAAAACTTGACTTAAGCTTCATTGACTTGTATTGAGGCAGACTGAATTTCTCCTGTCTGTTTGAAAAGTGATTTAGGGTCCTATAACTTGGAAATTTTAATCCATTATTGGGAGATGTGGGACGTAAGCCCTCAAAAAATAATAGCAGAACCTAGTTACATTAAAAGAAAAGAAAAACCAAAAAAAAACCCCACCAAAAAAACCCAAAAAGCCATCATACCTAATGGTGTTTGAAAGGACCGTTATGTGAGAAGACTGTGTAATATGCTAACTGCAAGAGCTGTTAAAATCAATGTTTAAGCACACAGATTTGGAAAGTAGGCTTTATAAAATACATATAAATACATTTAATAATACATTAAAAATATTTAATAAAAACATATAGGCTAATTTTCACAATTGCTCTGTCTTGGTCTCCCCATTAATCTCTGCAACTTTGCATACCAGCAGGTTTAATGGTGAAGGAATACACTGGCCAGCAATAACATTTTAGAAGTTATAAAATGCCACCAACACCTCTTGCACTGTTTGGAAACCAATGCTATACAGTCTCTTAACAATTACATAAATTGGAAGGAACAAATAGTGCATAGCACCGCTGGAGCAGCAGAAGCAGCGTTGCAGCCGTGTTCCTGCATAGCACTGCTCCGCACTCCGAAGGAGTGGCATGAGACTTGGCGGAGCCACTCTGTGGTGCGCTGCGCAGGGTGGATGTATAAATGTTTTTTTGGAAGCACTAGTAGGTGCTTGGAGTAGCAGGTACAAGATTGGCATGGGTTCTTGTTCTGCTAGTGTCAAGCATGGCCAAACTCAGTGTTGTTTGGAGGGGTGCGTAGCAGGCAAACTCCATGGGACTCTGGAAAGCAGCACTTGTAGAGATATCAGAACATCACTGCTAGTGGTGCAGAATGACAAAATTACCCAGTACTTTGAAAACAGCAGCCTCTTCTCCCTGTGAGTCACCCCTTCCCTCCCTGCTCTTTGCCTTCCCCCAGAGGAATGTTGCTAATGGAAGCTAAAGCTAGAGGATGGTAGCCTTCTAGCAGGGTTGGTGTGCATGAAGTGAGTGACATTACAGAGCCTTTCTAAAGCTTTGCATACCCTCAGGCCACTCATACCACTGCATCTTGTTCTAGGCTCTTCAGAAGTATTTTTACCCCCTGACCCTATCTTTGGTACGGCTATGTCTGAAAATGAAAACGTTCTTTGTGCCCAGCTTCAGTGTTTCCATTTTCCTACCCTTCGACACCATGGTTTACACAGCTGGTATGCTGAAAACTGCTATGAGAAATCTTCATTCCTCTGCAAAAGGAGTAAGTTTGGTTTAGTTCAGTGTTAACTGTGTTGTGTGTTTAAATATGCATATAACAAATATGGGGAAATTGTTTTGTTATCTTGTCTACCTTTTCGTAGTGAATTAAAAGAGAGAGGGGAGTTAAATTTCTGCTTGGTTTGAATAAATAAGAGCATCATAATCTGTGGTTGTCAGCCACAGTACAGATTTTCACTAAAAAAAGATTGTTAGGCAGCTATACAATCCCAAAAATAAAGTATACTTGGGGAAAAAAAGTTTTTAAAAGTGCCTTATTAGTAAATATCACACTTAAATTATTAGCTTATTATATTATATGCTTATTTCTGATTTATTTTGAATATAGCAAATTCTATTAAATTCTTTCCAGCCAATTATTAGAACGTGGAGGAAATGAAAGCAAGTGGAGCTACTGACTTAAAGTGGAAAAAAAGGCTTTCATTCTGTGTCTTGCATTTCTTTACTCCAAGAGGCTTTATACCAATGGAGGCATTGGCAGTATTTTCAGGCAGTATTTAAGATATCTGATATATATGGTGCTTCTTTGCAAGAAGGAGAAAAGTTGATGAACTTCTGCTACAGTTCTTGAAGTTTATCTAGTTTGCTTTTTCTTTAAAGCAGGAAAAAGACTTACAGAATGACAGTGGAGGAAAATTCAGCCCTTCTTTGGGTGCTTTTTCACCTGAAATACTGAAAATTAGGAAGACAGGATATTGCGTTGTCTTCCTTGAGAAGTAATAAAATCTTGGAATCTGATATTGAAGAACATGTTTAGTCAAAATGATGATCAAAAGATGACCTTTTTGGTCCTCTTTCTGGGATGATGATGTAAGGAAGGTGACACCTCTGCCAAAGTGTTAACCAGAGGGTGAGGGTATCAGGTGTGCGAGTTGAGCAGAAGAACACTGTGTCCAATTTCAGGCCTTGCAGTACAAGAAAAACGTTGACAAATGGAGGTGAGTTCATGACAAGATGGTGATGTGGGCTGAAGCACCTGTCCTTTCAGGTGAGGCAGCGGAAATGGGGTTCCTTCAGCCTGGAGCATTCTCTCAAGGAGTTTTTCAAGCAGATGGAGTCAGACTCTTTCCAGTGGTGTGTGGTAGGAGTCAAGGGACGTTAAGTTGAAACAAGATATTTGAATTGATGCCAGGGAGAACTGTTTAGTTGTGAGGGTAGTCAAGAGTGGAACAGACTCTAGGGGAGGTTGTGCAGCCTCTGTCCTCGGAGGTTTTTATGACCAAATTAGGTAAAACCCTGAACAATTTGTTTGGATGTCATAGCTGACCCTGCTTTGAGCAGGAGATTGAACTGGAGACCTCCTCGGGTCTCTTTCAGCCTGAGCTTTCCTGTGGACCCTCCCAGCTGACGTGTGTTTGTAGGGTGGAAGAGGCAGGCCACCCTCCCTGAGCAGCTGCTTCATCTGGAAGGTCCCAGTGCTGGCTGTGTTCCCTGTCTCTGCTTTTGGTACCTGTCGTTAGGTCAGTGGAAAGAAAGGACAGCGGACAGCAGACATCTAAACTTTCTCCGCTGAGCAGGGATCAAGATGTAGCTGGGGCAGTGGAAGTACTATTCCCTGACTTCCCTTTTTAGGCCTGGCCTGTTAAGAGTGTCCTTCAGGTTTGGTCCATAGAAGATCCAGCTTTTCCGAATTACCAGGTGAGATGGAGGGAGCTGCAGCAGGCAATGACAGTGAAGCTTAAACTTCTCAGACCACTTGCTTTCCTGTGTCTTGGAGAGGATGCCTGCAAGTGTGTCAATTCCATTAAATACTTAAAACTCACTTTGTCAGTTTTGAGCAGTAAATCATCCCTGTGTGCCTCCAAACTATCCATTATCTTCCCCACTCCTTGGAGATGCCTTTTCAAAGTTGCTTTAATGTGACGGTGTGGCTTTTAACTGGTGGTCTGCTTAGGTTTCCAAATCACTTAATGTAACAGAATAAGCGGGACTCCTGTGTGGCAGGCTCACAGACACTTGGATATTGATGTGCGTTTCTGTTCTAGGCCAGACTTGCGTTGATATCAAAGACAACATTGTCGATGAAGGCTACTATTTCACTCCAAAAGGGAATGATCCCTGCTTGAGCTGCACGTGTCACAACGGTGAACCGGAAATGTGCGTGGCTGCTTTGTGTGAACGGCCCCAGGGGTGTCAGCAGTATCGCAAAGACCCGAAGGAGTGCTGCAAATTTACATGTTTAGACCCAGGTAAGAGTTGACTGCTACATTTTTGTCAAGAAAAATTAGTTCAGTGCTCAACTTGGTTATCTTTGAGTATAGCTTTCTTTGAAATGATGCATCCTTTCAGTGCCTCAACATTGCTGGGTACAAACCCATTGTGGGGAAAGATCTCAAAAAATGGGAAATGCAACACTTCAAACTGTGGCTAGAAATAATGTCATCCTTGATGCTACTTATACAGGAGGAGCAGTAGCTTAGTTTATGGAGGTTGACACTACTGTGGATTTTTAGTAAAGCGTCTTGCGTGGTTCCTTTGTCATGTTTAGTTGTCATGAAAAGAAAATACTTCTCTCTTGAGTGCTAGTTAAGCATCTTTTTCTGGACATGAGCATTTCTGTGTGGAAGTTTGCATGCAGGGATCATGTGGGAAGCAAAGTTCATAAATAATATAATGCATTTCAGTAAGAATTGGGGCATGCAACCTTGCTTACTGGATTTGGCATCTCAGTACAGCTTGTTTTGGATCAGTGAAGTCTTCAGTTGACTCTGAACTGTTTGTCAGTCACCATTGGGGGATGTACTGTTTTGGGGGAGGTCTCTTTCTGTAAAGACTTGTGAAAAGAAGTGTATCTTGCTTGGAATTTACTGTGAGGGTGGTCAAATACTGGAGCAGATTTCTTGTGGACTCTCCATCTGTGGGCATATGCAACACCTGGTTGGACTCTGTCCTGGGCCACCTGCTCATTGACGCTGCTTGAGCAGGGGTTGGACTAGATGATCTCAGGATGTCCCTTCCAACCTCAGCCACTCTGTGAGACTGTTATTTCCTGGGGTTTTAAAAGAACCTAGTCTTATGTGAGTGCACTAAGAAACTGTTGTTCTGAACACCTATGGAAAACATGGATGGTCAGCTTTTCCCATCAGAGGCTTCCATTTCAGCCTATTATAAAAAAGGGGTGCTCACTGGCTTCCAAATTTGCAGTTTTTCTTATTTGTCTTAAATATAGAAATTAATCACTAAAGGCCACTGACTCCTTGCTGTCATTCGCATTTATTGTGAGGGTTAAACTTAACAGATGTTCGTAGCTAGTGCTGCAGGCTGGTCAGTGAAAGAGTGGGGGGAAAAAGCAGGAGTCTTCTTCCCACTCTTATCAGTAGAGTTAAGACTTCATATTCACTTTTTTTCATCTTCAGGAACAGTGTCAGCAAAGCATCATCCAGCAAACAGGATAAGATGACCTGGGATAACCTCATGCCGTGTTGTTTAATCCTTGCTTATTGCTGTGGGTCTTAACTATTTTGTGAATACTGATCTGGAGAGTGTATTTTACCATCCTTTCTGATCCTTAAGCTCTTCTTTCTGTAGTGATGCTAAATAAGACGGTTTCATTATACTCTTGCCTGAAGTGTTCTGGGTTTTTTTTGTAACTTAGTTTTTGAGAGAAGAATCATCGAGCAGTTGTCAAAATGCCTTCATAATGAAGTTACTTCAGCTAGTGATAAACACTGAAATTTTTAAATGAAGCATTTCAGTTTTCCTTCTGGGTGTTTAAAAGTGACTATTCCAGATGACAAAATTAATGAATTACTTTCTTTAATCAGCATGTATTTGTCTTTGTCCAATTGTCACATATATCTTCCTTAACTTCTGTTCCAAAGGAAAGAAAACAGTTTACTAATCCACAGTAAGTAAATTAATCACCCAATGAGAGACCAGGGGGAAATAAATCTTGCTGCTGGGTTGACAGGTGATCAGCTCTTGCAGTGTGAGTGGGTGAGCAGTGATTATAAATGGATAACGAATATTACTCAAGGACTTGGTAGTAGGGGAATTTTTCAGTGGTAGGAGTAAGCTGAGCAATCGCAGCTATACTCTCTTGAAAGATCCTTCTCATTTAGTTCAAGATAAATAGCAGAGGAAAATCTTTGATGTACTAATGCTGAAACTGAGCTGGGCTGTCTATTTGCCACTCCATGGATATGGCAGAAAATATTTTTTCTGTGTGGCCGTTGTTTAGACAAACCTGCAACTCTTATTTTTGAAAAGGCAATTAAAAGAAATAAAATACTTTGAAAGAGCTGATGATGCAGAAGCTTTTCCAGTGATGAACTGGTGCAGTTACAGGGTATTACTACTGTATTGAGTGTAAAACAGCCTTTCTGAAATAATCTATTTGTACTTATGTCAGTTGGAAATCTCTGTGATGGCTTATCTTGTTCTGTACAAGCTGGGTTCTTTGTCTTTTCTTTAATCTAGGACTTGACAATAGCTTATCCAGCCAAACAGATTGAACGTTAGGAGCTCTCACAGGCTGGGAGCAGTGTGATAGAGGCCCAAGATGCCCCAGAAGGTCCAAGAATTGCAGTTGTAGCTGGCCTAAAGAGAACACATGGCAGTCAGGCTTTCTGCCTACAAGATTGCATCATACTTGCTGATGTGTGTCTTTAACTGAAGTCACTTTATTCAAGGCAGTTGTTAGTACTAATTTATGATGTTCATGAAATCAGCGTTGCCATAAACTGGAGGAGGGACAGTGGCAGGCCTGTGGTGTTCAGGAGGGTCTGTTGGTTGGTGGCTGTGTGGCTGCATCGGTTTAAGCTCTGACAGTAGGAGCTGCTGGAAGGTTTGACAGCACAGAGGCTTTTCCACTGCACAGCCAGATTTGAGAGGGTGTAATGTTCGAGCTCTATGCATGGTGCACTATTAAATGAATTTCTTGTTGCCAAGAATGCATTACGTAATAAATGCCAGCCTATTTAGCGACGTATAAATTAGGTGGATTTTTTTGTTACTAGCATTTGTAGCAAGTCAGCACTTAAAATTTTTGTGAGGCTTTTAGCTTCCTTTTATAAGGAATCTTTGATACAGCTTTAGCTGCTGTTTGTGAAAGGAAAATTGAGAGAGCTCTTGCAGCTGTGGTGGGTGTGGGAAAGGAGAGGTGGCCAGGATCTGGCTGGTTGCTGTAGGAAGTGCGGTGGCTGCGGAGTGGGGTTCCTGCCTCATAGTGCTCGTGTTCTGTAGCACTAGGTGACCAGGTTGTGCAGCTGCTTCATCTGTTTTCTTATCCACACCTAACCTGGGTGTATTTCTCATTTAGAGCTCTTCAGTGGGAAATTGGTGCAAAGAACACAGCAGTCATTTTTAGATAATTTTTCGTTGTGTAGAGTGTCTGTACTTGTGCATGCTACTTAAGCATAACCAAATGTGATTAGTTGAATTGTGAAAAATGAATACCTCTCATGTTTGGCACTGGTAGAACAGTGATAATTTGCTTGCAACAGCCTTCTAGGTGTGGAACTGGTTAGTAGTGGTATGGAGCTCTCGAAGTCCTAAGCTCCTGGGTCTGTGCCATGTTCTGGCACTTGCTTTCTGTGTGATTCTAGGAAAAGATTTAATTCCATTTACCTTAGCGTCTTCACTTCCTGAAGGATGATTATCGTGTTGATTCACCTGTTCAAGGCATTTTTAGTTCCTATTACTTAATGGTGCTAACCAATGTACTGATGACATATGGAATTTAGATGACCACATCTTGGTGATAATGACAATGTTTAGATATTTTGTTACTGGAAATGTAAAAGTTAAGATGTCCAGAAGTTGTGTAGAAATATTGTGTAGATATGCCAGTTTTCAGGCCTTTCCTATAGCTTCCAGGCTTGCTGTCCTCTTCAGTATAACATCATCAGCCATGCCAGGGAGACAAATGGATGTGCAAAATGCCGTTAACCTTTTCTTTTTCCCATTTTCAGAGACCTGGAGCCTTTAACATTTTTTCCCTTTTGCTGGTTAAGATATTTTTAGAAACGTTTAGATCTTCTTGCAATAAGTAGATAAATCACTTGATTATTCATAATTTTCTTACAATTTTGAAATATGGAGAAGTGTTAAACCAGGGTTATGAATCTCCACTCTGCATTTATCTCTCCATTACTGACAGAAGAACATCAAGAAAAATGAGTCTCGAACAAAAGTAACAGGCTTCTTTTATATGTTTTATGTAACAGATGGCAACAGTTTGTTTGACTCAATGGCTGGTGGAATGCGTCTGATCGTTAGCTGCATTTCCTCCTTCCTCATCCTCTCTCTGCTGCTTTTCATGGTCCATCGGCTACGCCAGAGGCGCAGAGAGCGCATAGAGTCTTTGATTGGAGCAAATTGTAAGTAGCTTGTGTCTGTAATGAGTCTTAGATATAAGTAGTGTATGTGCTTCAGAATAAAGAGAGCAGAAGAAATACAAAGTTGTGGAAAACAGCAGTGGAAGTCTGGTTATAGATTCTAGTCACTGCTGCAGCCAAATGTAGCTCTGTGCTGGCTGCCTGAACTGGTCATGATTTGTACAAGTTTTGGTTCTCTGAAGCACTCCACATTGAAAGAAAGAGATTTTATATCAATACGTATGTTGTGCCCCGTGCTTATTGACAGATTGATGTACGTAAAGGTGAGAAATGTCATGGTCTTGCTTGGCTGCATGTGTCTTGGTAGGTTCTTCAAACTTGAACTTTTTTAGCTGATAATGGAAAAATATTATTTGTTTGTATGTGGTCCATGTCTGAAGTATCTTCCATGTGTAAATGATCTCCTTAGTTTGAAGAGGTTAGATTCAAATTTAGATGCGATGCAGGACAAACAGGCTTGGGAGCAGGTGTATTGTTGTGTAACTGCAGTGAGTTGACTTGTATAGGTTATGTAGACTCTTTTAGGTCTTCAGGAGACGGGAGTTCCTTCGGTGTGAAAAGTGGAAAAAGGTGTTGAGATCTGCCTTAAACTGAAGAAGAAAGCATGGGACAAAGTCACTTACTGCTGCTTCTTCTCTTGAAATAGTGCACCATTTTAACTTGGGCCGCAGGATGCCTGGATTTGATTATGGTCCCGATGGTTTTGGAACTGGCCTTACTCCACTGCATCTTTCAGATGATGGGGAAGGTGGGGCATTTCATTTCCATGATCCACCTCCACCCTATACTGCTTATAAGTATCCAGATATTCAACATCCAGATGACCCACCTCCTCCTTATGAGGCTTCTGTCAATCCAGACAGCATCCTTTGTTCCACTCCAGGTATGCAGGCAATAACTTCTCTTTTCTTCCTCTTTTTCATTTTGGCTGGAGGGTAGATGTTTGGGGGGTTTTTGTTGTTTGTTTGGTTGGTTTTTTTAAACTAAAATAATGTGTTTTAGTGATTGTGATGGGAAAACAGATTTCACAATAACATCTATATCTGCGACGGAAAAGTCTTTTGTTAAAATGTATCATTAAGCTTGATTTTTCTCAAAGGTTCTTTGGATAACCTAGATTACAAGTGGAACCCATGCTGCAAGCAGTTTAACCCTTAGACCTTACTTATTTTCAGGCCTCGCCTTGCATGGGTTATCTGGTTACCTAGTTTCCACTATGCTGGTACCTTTTCTGGTGCTTTGGAGATAGGTCTATAGAGATTGACATTTGTTCTGCTTTTTAACACCAAGTACAAGAGATTTTGAATAAAATATATCCATCATCTTCTCTCCTCCCCACTTCCCCCACCCACACCCCCCAAAAATTGACCAAAAATATCACTTTCTAATGATTCACCCAGTGCTTTTCAGTTTTGCAGCTGCAATAGTCGCATACTGTAGAAATCATTCCAATTTGGGATTTTATAGAAGCTTATCTCACAAGATAAGTGAGCCTGATTAGTGCAAGTATCTTTTTATATATCAAAGTTTTATTTTTGCTACCTAATTTTCTGCTTTTGCAGTGTAATCTCTGTGCATTAATGCAAAACCAGGAAAAACTCAGAGCTTCCAGAAATACAGATAGTAAATCTATTTGGGAATGTGAAATGATACACTTCACGATCTGATTCTGCATGTTTTTTGTCCTTTGCAGATGGAGTCCTTTCTCAGACTGTGCAAAGCAGTCCTCCATCACTAGGAAACTGTGATGTATCCCCACAGCTTACAGAGGGATCGCTTCCTCCCTCAGTTGGTCCTTCTCCAGTGGAGCTGGAAGACTCTGCTGACAGCAGCACCTTTCTTGTCCCTCCTGACACACCGCTAAATGAAAACACACCGGCAGAAACTCTTACAGGCAGCCGTCACAGCCACTGTTCTCTTAATACCATTGTATAAAGGAGTAAAAAGCTGGCTGCCGATCAGAAATAGTTCTAGCAACTGTTTGCACAGACAAACACTAATCCGTGGTTTGAACTTCAGAAGGAATCTCCACTTTGTTTTTTGAACACTACTTTTATGTTCTAGATTAGGATTGTGCCTCTCGTTTTTTGGCTGTCGTTACTCATTCACTAATCGGTTTGTCCTGTAAATATGGATTGTACAACTGCTCTTTTTTTTCCATTGGCCATGGAAAAGATTGCAGAGAATACCTTTGACTTCTAAGGAGGTGAAAAGTATGGGTAGTTTTTTCTTAACCTGAGAGGAAACAAAATCTACATCAGAAAGAAGCTGCTCGGATTTGGCTGGATACCACTGGACCCAGGCAACAGATGATGGAAAAGGAGGGTGGGGGCAGTCACCGTTCAATCGATTGCTTTCTCTCTTGCTTCAGTGCTACACGTGGAAAAGGCAGAGAAGATGGAACTGCAGGGAAAGGGGCTGGGGTCTCTTTTACGGAGTGGGAACACTTGAGGAGGTAAAACGCATGCCACCAAGTAAGAGTTACACAGTATAAAACATTTGCGTGTGTTGATCTGCCTTGCTGTTTCAGAACACCATAGGGTCTGGAGGATGCATGCTCTGCACGGTATGTGACAAGTGGGTACTAAGAAAACTAGTTGTTTGTTGTTGGTAGCTGCAAAATCTCATGTTGTCAGGTAAACTACTGGCCCATAAAGAAAACTGAGTCTGTAATGCTTGTGTCCCTTCAGTAGAATCCTCATATGTGTTAGGCAGTACTTTAGGGAAGAGACGGGGAGCGGTTAACTTTCATGCAGTCTGACTTCTCTGTCTGAAGCCCCTGTTTGTTACAATCCCATAAGGAAGACTGAAGTATTTTTCTTTGTAGGTTAACTCCTTTACAGTGAACAGTTGCACAAGACTGGCCTGGATAAAAGACTTTGCTTTTCTTATTGCGTGCTATATTTAGCATCTAAGTGTGTTCCCTCCCCTCCATTTCATTTCTTTACAGTTCTACAAATACCACTTAAAAACAGCGATCAACACGCACTATACATGATGTTTAATTCTAATTGGATACTTATTCCTTATCCGGGTCCCATTAAATTGCCAACCCCATTCTAGGGATTTCCCCTGTGCCCCCCAAACTACTTATCCAGGTCTCACGAGGGGTTATAATGAGGTTGGTGTACATAAATCAGTAAAGCAGTTTGCTTCAGTCTGATATGTCATCTTAAATTTCCCCCTCAGGTTGAACTCTTTAAGTTAATTTACAGACAACAAAAAGATACATTCACTCCCTCACTAAACCCAAAGTCAAGCGCTGTTGGTTTTGATAACGAGTGCAAAATAATTTTTACAGGTGATTTTAAATTTAAGTTTGAATTTCAGTGTACAAATAGTTTACCCTTTCCCCCCATCCTCTTCTTGCCTCTGCTTCACCTTGACTTACTGTAGCAGTCAGCAGATGAGATGAATTGTAAGGAATTTGTAAAGAATTCCCCTTGCGAGTGTTCTCTTATTACCTTATGAAGGGTACAAGCCTAGAGGGACAGGAAGAAAATACTGCCTGGGGTTGTGTATGTGATCTATTTTTCTAGTAATGATGAGAAATCCTGCTCGTATGACAAATCCTAACCCACTGTTGTGATTTCCCGCTGCAGCTGACTCTTTCCCCATTGAATATGCTGCTACTTTCTATTCTGTGTCTTGCCTATAGGCTTATACTGTACTTGGGGATTGGTCTTGACAATTCTTTGCACAGAAAACTGAGTTTCGTTATTGAGATCCTATCTGGTGTCTTGACGTTCAGACACTCGCTAACAATCTTGAATCCATCGGAGAGCGTGAATCACAGTTCTGGGGTGCGCCGGTGGCACATGAGTGGGAGGAAGCACTGTCAGGAAGCCTCTTGGCCTGGAGCCGTACTGTCGCCCGCGTCCTGCTCTCTGGTTTGACTGGCTCGAGCAGCAGTGGTACAAAATGAGAGGAGCAATTCTCTGCCCTGTGGGATCTCTTACTGTTTCCTCTTCTGACTTCAAGTCCTGGTCTAATGAAGTGGATGGATAGCAGTAGTCAGAACCATGCCTACAAATTATTGAGCATTTCTGAAGTATGAAAATAAAGCGGGTTTTGTGCATTTTTGAGCACATTCATACGTTTTATACATTGTATGTACTGATCTTTCTTTAGTTTTATAGGTACGAATGTGTGTGTGCGTGTGTGTGTTTCTGGGTGGTGATATATATAAAAATATATACATACTGTAGACGGTAGCCTTTGTGCTGTGTCCAGCTAGGTGAAGCTAAGCACTGGGATATAAGCTAGGCTCTTAGGGTTAATACTTCTCTCAAGCTGGCTACACTCTGTTGTAGGACAGGCTGTGACAGTGTACACTTAAGTAGGATGCAAAGTCTATGCTACTACAATCTGTTCCTGAAAAATACTTTGTTAGCAGTGCAAAATAGAAAACTTCCAATTTCTTTTGAAGCCAGATGGAATATTTGTTCTTTGTAGTATCCTAGCGCAATAACAAAAGGCCTTTTGGCTTGGTTTAGTCTCTGAAGCTGTGTTTTGTGGCTGAGGTGAACAGATACCTCACCTCATGCTTTGCCTAACACTGAGGGAATCTGTTAGGTTTTTTTTTTATTTTACTTTTGATTCTGTGGTGAATTTTATTTGAAAATAAGCTGTTACAGCTGGCAACTTCGTGGTTGGCTCCTGGTTGTAGCTATTCCAAATGGCGGCTTCTTTACAGAAGCCTCAGTGCGATATTTTCCCCATTGCTTCTGAGCCTTTTCCCACTTGTATATTGGCACGGAGGCTGCTGTTTTCTCTCTTTTTCCCCCTATCCTTCTTCGTCTTAACTGTAAACAAGGAAATTTTTGCCTTGAACAGAGCAGCTCGCTAAGTATGGCTCATTTACCTTTTGGTGAGCTTCTAATTTGGCAATAAAATTGTCATTTTGTTCCCTTTTTAATGTAGCTTTTTTACTGAGTACTTTCTCTTGGACTAAGAGCCTTTGTAGCAGAAAATGTCACAGCTACTCAGACTTCTGGACCAACTAGGGAAGCGTTAAGTTTTCTTGACAGCAGTTGACTGCTCAGCAAACCTTTCTTGCCCTTGGCAAGGCGACTGGTAAGCAGTTAGTTCTGAGCACCAATTACAGAGGGTTGATGCTTGCCTGAGGAAGACCTTTCTGTTTTGATCTCCATTAGATTGGTGAGATCATTGGAGTTTTGTGCATTGATTCTCCCCCCCGCCGTTGACTTCTCTGGATGTTTTTCTTAGCTACTGGTGCATCCGAAATGTCCCTCCAGACGCAGCGGGGGAGATGGCATTAACCCATCATTCCCAGCAGCACGAGTGAGCAGAGCGTGTGTTGCTCTTGGGATGTCTTTGACCACAGTAGTTGTGAAGTCGCAGCACTCAGTTCTGCACAGGGCTTCCACCTCCCGTTGTGGCCTCGGGCAAAACTGCTCCTCAGATTCCCCATCCTTACGACGTGCTGTGGTGCCATATCGAGGTCTCTGCTGTTCCTTCAGGAGCAGCCCTAGATACTCACTTCTGTCAGTGTTACCGGTGATACCCGTACGCAGTCTCACAGCAGCCTCTAGTTTTTTACTAGGTGAGTTGTAGAATATTGTGATGGTCGAAGGACGGGGGGTTTCATTCTGTGCTAGAAGATCAGAACTGTCATTCAGATGTACAGAGAGTTTGTCTGCGTCGGGTTCAGTTTTGTCTAGTTTTGAGCCTCAGACTATGCCTTTACCCATCCATGGCAGGACACCGATCTAGAAGAACAACAAAGTAGATGGAAAATTTTTTCTGAAGGCTTACTCTTACAGTCAGCGGGTGCTCTGCTTCCGCAGATGTCATGGGGTGGTTGCCTGCTCACAGGTCTCTTGAGTTTCACTTGAGAAGAAAATGTCCTTGTGACCAGTAATTACTGTTCTTTTCCCATCTAACATTAAATGAATTTGAAGCTGTTTTTAAAAATGGTTTTATCTTGCAGATGTGGATTTTCAGTGGCAAAGCACTGAAGTTTTAATGTTGCCTCACACGATCCATAAAATGCATCTCTCTTTTTTTCAGTTGCTGAAACATCTTTTTTTCTCCCTAGCTAAGGAACATGCAATATACAGAAATGCCTTTGAAATTTCCCTTGCAAGTTGGGAGCTGGACCCTAAAATTAGAGTAAAGGAGGCAAATCAAAGTTCATACATTTTGCTTCTGACGTTCCCCAGTTCCAAATGAAATACACATTTCTTTGCAATAGACAGTTTGGCAGTAAAGATCTGCTTCCCCTGACAAGAGCCTGCATTACCGGCCTGCTACGGTACGACATAGCTTTAATTTTCCAGTATTGTGCACCTTGAACGTGGGGTGGGTTGGAGTCGATGCCAGCGGAGATGCTGTGCTTGCAGGTTGCGTGCGTGGCTGTGCTGCGCCGGGGAGGCTGCGAGAGAGAATGAGACACTGCTTTTTACCTTCTCCTGGAAAATAATTTTAGCCAACGTGGCATTTGCAGGCTTCTCTTGTGTAGTTGGTTTGTGACTGGACTTAACTGTGGCAGTGTATAAAAGATTTTGATATTCTGTGAAATACCATGTAGAATTTAAATTTGATACTATAATAATTCAGTCCCTGTGACACTGGGTTTTTTTTTTTGTTTTAACTTCTTTCTTTGGGGTTGGCACTAATCTTTCTGTTTTTCTCAAGATGCTGTGAGAAACATTTCATCCAAATGCCAAATAAATTGTGTTCTGTAAGAGAAATGGCCTGTCCCAATGTCTCCTGATTTCTGCATTGATGTGATTCCTCAGCCTTACGAAGGAGGGTCTTGTTAAATCACGCTTCTGAGCTGTGATCTTGCAAAAAGATCAATAGACGCGTTTAACTTCAAGCAGGGAGACTGCAGAGGTCCATTTTTTGTACAAATTCCAGTGGAATTTACCTGTGTTAGTGTAGTTTTAAGAAAGTCTTGGCTGCGTACCCAAGAAAGTGAAGTGCAGCCTACTCCTGCTGCCCTCTCCAAAGCTGTGGGGAGCAGGCTGAGCCTCCGGGCAGGAGGTGCTGGGCGTTGGGTTGGGTGGGAGGGTTGTTCTGGACCCCCAGCTCCCGGCATGGAACTGCACGGCTCTGGGGAATGAACTGAATTGGTCGGAGAGTTGAGATGGATCAGAGGGGGACGGTGTTAGCACGGAACCATGCTGCCTCTTCAGCTGTTCCATAATTCCAGCTCCAAACTTTTCATCAAATCCCTGAAGGAACTGTTTGGGTACTGCACCCTTCCTTCGGCTGTGTTTGTGCCCGCAGCGTGGTACGGGGGCTGGAGGGAGGGCCTTGGGGTGGCTGTCGGTGGGCTGGCGGGAGAAGCCTTGGCTGAGAGCTGTGTTTGGGGGCGTGCAGGGGGTTTCCCGTCTGTCTCGGGGGGAGGTGTATGGCAGATAGTGTTTCTGCTCGAACCAGTCCCAGCTGCTTTACATTTTCCTTTGGAACCAACGGGAAAGAAACTGAGCTGGGGTGTGCAGTGGGAGAGGCAGCTCTCCTGGCCCCCAGTCCCCTTGGCCTGCGGTGAGCTGGGAAGTGACGCTGCCTCTCTTGAGAGCCTGTAACTCTAAATTCTGTAATAAAGCTGGCTGACAGCAGGGAATATTCCCCCAAATGAACTTGCTGGATAAATAAGCCTCTTAAAACAGTTGTGCTGCTTTAGCAATGCAGGCTTGCAGCTGGAGCTGGCAGGCTGTGGGATGCGCGATGGAGCAATACCAAGTCCCAGTCAAAAGGCTGCATCTCTTCTGTCCTGGCGAGGTGCGTTCAGCATCGCTGCTGGGGTCACTTGTCCCGTAGTACGTACTCACGGCGACATGACTGGAGACTCCAGCATTGGTGTGGTCAGCGTGCTGGTCGGAGCATGCGTCCCTTCGGAGCCCCTGCCTCGTCTGGAGCCCTCTGGGCAGCGAGTGCACGGCCATGGGGCTGCAGAGCCCCTGCATCCTCACCCCCATCCTGGTGACAGCTCTCTGCACGGCCTGCGGTGGTACAAATGCTGGAATCGGATTTTCCAGAGCCGTGCAGGATCAAATCCACTTTACCTGTGGGAAGTAGTTAAAGAATTAAAAATTGGCCTCCTGATCCCAGCCTGCCATGACAGGGGCTAGTTTTGGGTGCAGGGAAAGAGCAGCAGCTCCTTTTGCGTGGTCTGGACCCGGTCCTGGTGACGGCTGCTGACGGCTGCCTGCGCTCTGGGCTGGGAGCACAGGTCCTAGAACCATTCGGTTTTTTACGAGCTACTGGGCTCACAGTGTTTCCTGTGAGTGCTGCGGAACAAGTCCCTGCAGGATTGCTCAGCCGTCCCCATGCCCCGCTCGTGGCCACAGGATGCGTTCATTGCTGAAAGCCGTCCAGCGTGCAGTGTCATCGTCACTGCGGGTGCCACCGAGGGCTCCGCTCTCCCTTTCCTGTGCCCGCAGAGGGCAGCTGCCACCGCAGCCGCCTCGATCGCTCCTGGACCTGAACCAGCGCAGCTCCCAGAGCTTCATCTCTGGGCCGGTAGATGGTGGTTCACCTGAGGGCGATGGGATGCAGCACTTCTTTTGCTGCTGGTCTTGGGGGGACAAGCATCTCTCTGTAGCAGCTGCCTGGTGCCCTGAGCGCTTGGGGGAGGCTCAGTGTGGCAGGGACCCCGTGGGGCTCCACTGACGCTGCAAGACCCTGTGCAGATACAACTTGCCTGTCCCTCCTGCCCTGTCGTTGCCTGAGGACAGGGGCGATGCTGCAGCTGCAGGGAGCAGCCCGGAGTGCCCAGAGCACAGCCACCGCTCTCGGGGCTCACCGCTGCTCCATGGGGACGTGCGCCTGTGCGTGTCCCTGCGCCCTGTGCGAGGGGGGAAGGCTGTTGGCATTGGTGCTCAGGTGTTGTGGCAGGGTCATTGCTGGGCAGCCTTCTGCTGTAAGCTCTTACCAGCTTAAAATGCATTTTCCAGGGAGGGTAATTAGGAGCTGTGCTCAGCATGGTGGGTCCAGGGCGCTCAACCCTGGGAGAAGGCCGGGGACTTGGGGACGCTGCTCGGACATGTGTAGGGGCCGTGCACTGGCAGTGACCCCAGGGGGTGCCAGGCCGTGGGGGGCTGGCTGGCAATGCCAGGCGGGGGGAGATGTCGCTGACCCTGGTGACCGTGGGAGCACGGGAAGAATGACAGGGCTGTGCAGCGGCGTGTGGCCAGCGCGCATCTGCTGGCCACAGTGCCTGCTTTGTGCCGGTGCCGGCTGCACTCCCTGCCCTGCTCCCGGCTTTGTCCCCGGGCTAGCAGCAGCTTATTGCGGAGATCAAAGATTTTAGCAGAAAATCAGAAGTGGCTGGAGTATTTATTCCTCTTGAACTTCACCTCCCCACTGCACTTGCTTCTTTGGATGCCCACAATCCTTTGTGCACCCGTCCCTGGGCAATGTGCACCATGCTCTGGCAGCTCAAATCGTCTTGTCACTGTCCCCAGCAGCCCAGGTCCCCAGGCCAGGCTCCCAGGCAGCAGCACAGGATTTACCTCCAGAAGTCATTCTTAGCATCTCCGCTGTGTGCTGGTGCAACGCTTGCTGACGGTGCACGTGGTGGAGGTTCCCAGCAGGGTGGCACCATGCCCACAACCGATCGATGGCTGCAGCTTAAGTAACTATTTTTATTTTTCAGTGGTATTTTTTCCCCTGTCATGGCTCTTGCCCTTGATGCTGTGAGTGCGCGTGTCTGCGGGGATCTCAGCTGCCTCCTGGCTCCCTGGCGGCAGGATGATGGATGTGGTCTCTCCCTCCGAGGACAGCGCAGAGCTGCAGGATGGGCTCTGAGCTCCACGCCACCGCGGCAGCAAGAGACTGGCAAGTACAGAGCAGCTTTTTCAAGGTTTGATCTCGTTCCTATAGAAACCAGATGTTGCTCTTGCCTGGTGCTGATGCCAGCAGCCAGCAGTGTCCCCCTGGGAGCAGGGCAGCCGGGGACAGGTGGAAGCGGGGTACGGCACAGTGCCTCGGTGCTGCCACTGCCTTTCCATGGGCCTTGGTGCCCCCTCTGCTTCCTCGCACTGCTCGTGCCCCTTGGTGGGGCTGTGTGGAGCCCCACGCAGGCTCTGCATCCCTCTCCAGCCGTGCGGGGCTCTCCAGGCCCTGTGGGACCCTGGGCTGGGCGTGCTGCTCCTTGCCCTGGCAGGGCCCTTTGTGGGAGAAGGGACTCAGTCACTGCTGTGTGCCAGATTGTGTGCTGCGGCACAGTGCTGCTGGTGCTCCCAGCCACGCGTTTTCTGCCGTGACGCCTCTGTTCCTGCCCTCATTGCCAAAAATCGCCACTGGAGAAGCCTGAAAACCTAAAAGGATGTCCTGGGGAGCACGTCTGCCCTGGCCAATGCCCTGGGGGACAACAGCCCAGAGACAGTGGGTCCCATTGCCTCCCAAGCCTGAGGGTCTGGGCTTTTCCCCTGCCGCCTGGCACCATAGGCTGTCCCGGCGCGGGCAGGTGGCAGAGGTGCTTGTGCCACTTGGTGGGCTCAGCCCTCCAGGGGAGGTCTCAGTGTCCCCCGAGTGCTGGAGCAGCTCCTCTCCTTCCCAGCAGCAATCAGTAGCAGGCTGCAGGCCTGGTGAGACTCTCTGCCTCTCCTGCCCACCCTTTGCGGCTTGCTCCGGAAGGATGATCGCAGCCCTCTGCAAACTACCTCATCCCCGGAGCAGGGGCCAAGTGTCAGCCATGGCGCAGACCCAGAGCAGCTCGGGGGAGCCCTGCGCCGCCGCCCTGCTCTGCGCCCTGCGTCGGTGCCCAGGTGTGCAGCTCGGCGCTGCCCAGGCACCTGCCTGGGGCTGGCTCTGCCCGACGGGACGAAGGTGCCCCAGAGAGCCCCTGTCGGGACGAGCCCCAGCGGGTGCGCCGTCCCCTTGCGGCACATGGCAGCCAAGTGGCTCTGCTGAGCCAGAGCCCGTCCCCGGCCAAGGCAGCAGCAGGAGGCTTCTTCCCCGCTGCCCTCATGCTGCTGCCAGGTTTGTTCATCCTGGCAGTGTCTCGGCAGCTCTCCCAGCCAGGGCCAAGTGCTGGCGAGAGGAGCTGCAGGCTGGGCCCCATGGCCTCCTTTCCACTGCTGCCTGAAGATGGCAGGGATATTTTTGGAGAATGTGACAACACCACTCTCCTGTGTTTTCACTCTCCTTCCTACCTGCCCCCTGCAAGTGTGTAGCTCCTCTGGCGAGATACTAGCTCCCACGGGACCTGCGTGTGGGGACGGCACGCACTGCCTCCGTGCTGAGGAGCTGAACACCCGTGTCCCCAGCATGGGATATCTGTGCTGGGCTCCTGCGATGCCCAGGTGGGTGCCGAGGCTTGTGCCCTGGCGCTGCCCCCCTGCCCTGCCCGGCTGGTGCTGTGTGGCGGTGAGAGCCAGAGCAGCCACAGCAGGATGCAGGCTGGTGCCGGCGGGAGGGGGAAGGGCTGAGACCTGCCCCACCGGTGTGCTGCTCCTGGGGGACCCTGGGGGCTGGGGGACCCCCATGGCGCGGCTGCAGAGCCACCCGTGCCCCGAGCCGGGGGGCTGCAGCTACCATGGCCAAGGTGCCACGGGCATGGGCACCTCACCTTCGTTGGCTGTGGAGCCTCTGTTTGCGCGGCTGAGCTGGATTCGGCCCCAGGGTCCCCACGGCACTGCCTGCCCCACACCTGGTCACTGCCGGGAGCCGCTGCTGGCTGGGGGGTTGCCATGTCTGGGGTGGGGACAGGCAGTCCCACGGCGTGTGCCTGCCAAGAGTGGGGAGGGGGTGGGGCAGAGCCCAGCCCCCAGCCCCTTCTGCCGACGGGCAGCCCCCCACCAGCCCACCCATGGCCCCGCAGCACCGGGGAGGGGGCAGGAGGGGGCACAGCGGGGACGCTGCCAAACCCCTGCCCTGGGGACGGAGAGCGGAGCGGTGCCCGGGGCCACCCCGCGCCCCTCGGAGGGGAGAGGGCCGGGGAGCCCCCGCTCCGCTGCCTCGTCCCCCCGCGCTGGCATCGCGGGCAGGGCCTGGCACGGCGCAGGGGGCTGGCTGGGGGCCGGGCCGCTCCCCCGCTCCCTCCTAGCAGCCGAGGAGTTAAAAACTCAGCCCTGGTGATGAATATTTAACGGCAGCGCACAGGCTGGAGCGGAGGATTCCTCCGGGCTGCCTGGGCGCTGGCAGAGCTGCCGCCCGCCCCAGCCTGCCCGGGCGTACCGCGGAGGAGGAGGGGGCTGCCTGCCCCTCCTGCCCCCGGCATGGGGACCAGGGGGCTGGGGATAACTTTTCTGACTTTGCCTCTCGTCGTGCGAGCAGCCGCGGGAGGTGAGATGCTCTCTGCCTGCTCGCCCTCCTCCCGGGCGTCTGGGGAGGCCGGAGGGGATGGGGGTCCCCACAGTGGGAGAGGATGGCGGGTTGCGGGGCGCCGGGCTGGGGTATTTCTGTGCCAGTCCCATTTATCCCCTTCCCTTTCCCACGTGCTGGGGGGTGACGCGGGGCCCGGGTGCTGACGGCAGCCGCACCCGTGGGGCTGGATTGGGGGACCTGGTCTGGCCCAGGAGCCATCTCCTGCCCTACGGTCCTCATCCCCACTGGAGGATGTCCTTGCTCTGCCGCCGGTCTCTGGGAGGTCTCAGCCCACCCGGAGCTGTCTGTCCTGGCGGGAGGTGTCCAGGATGGGGTCCCCTTGGGGTGGGTGGGCATTCAGGCATTTGGGTCTTGGGCTTCAGCCCATTTGCCCTACAGACCTGCACCACTGGGAAACACTGATGAGGACGAAACTTGCAGGCAAACTGGCACTGCTGTCCCGGGGCCGAGGCGCTGGGGTACTCACCTGCGCTCAGTCCGGGCTGGCGGCAGCGAGCACTTCCCTGGCCCCTGCTGGAGGATGCTCGAGGTTGGTTGAGGGCTGGTGGGTGCAGATCCAGTGGTCTCCCAGGAGCTCAGCTTCCTGCTGGACAGGCAAGAATGCTCAAGGTCCCTGCCTTGGGGATTCTGAGTCCTGCACTGTCCTGCTCCAGCTCTCCTCTGGGGTTGGTGTCTCCCGTACCAGTGTAGTGAGGATTTGGATGCGGTGCTGCAGGTGGGGCCACGCTGCCGGTCTGAGCAGCCACGGCTGGCATGAGAGCGTGGCTTGGCTTGCCTGAAGCCAGCCTGCTAGGTCGGCCCCTTGGCCGTCAGCAGGGACTGCTCACGTAGGCTGGCCCCAGGCGGCACTCGGGCACCAGCTCTGTGCCTCCTGCCAGGAGCAGGATGGGGAGCTGAGGAGCGAAGGGCTGTGCTCCCTGGCTCCCATCGCAGGGCTGATGGCCCCGGGCGGACGTGCAGACAGCAGGAGCTGCGCTCTGGCTTCCTCAGCATCCTTTCGGCATCCCTTTAACACCCCCTTGGCATCCCCTCATCATCCCCGCATCTGCTGCACCGGCACCCGGCATCAAGCGCGCTGTCCCCGTAGCTGCCTCGAGCGCAGGCAGCAGTGCTGGCGGGAGCACGGCAGCTCTGGCTGAGGTGGCCCTGAGCGACGGGGCAAGCTGTCGTCCCCGCAGCGTGGGCGCAGGCCTGCCCACCACCATTCCCTGCCTGCCGCAGCCCCCAGCAACTGCCTTCTGCTGCCAGCCCACCCGTGGGAAGCACCGGGGGAGCACTACGGCAGCCCCCCCTCAGCTCCCTGCTCGCCCAGGGCTGCTGGGGGGGGGATGAGGGGCTTACTCAGCTCCCCAGGATGGGTAAGGGGGCGGCTGGCCACATAGCAGCTGGGAAGGGAGCCCAGCAAGCAGCGAGGTTTGGCCGCCATGGAGCAGAGCAATGCTGAGGGAGGTTTCCCTGTGGGGTGGCCGGGGGAGGCAGGGAGGGTGTGAACACATGAAAACACCAGTGCTGAGAATAACTGGGATGAACATGAGCGCCGGAGGGACCCCCAGCTGCAGTGAGGGGTGCCCTCGCCGTCGGGGGGCTGGTCATGGCTGTGAGTGGATTAGGGGAGAGGGCGCCTGTCTCCATCACCTGCGCTGAGCTCTCCTCTCTCCCTCAGGGCAGTGGTGTTACGACTCGCAGGACCCCAAATGTGGTGAGTGATGCTGTGCATGGGATGTGGAGGGGGGGGGAGCGGGGGTCGGGGCTGTGCGGGGCTCAGACCCCTGCATCTGCCTGCAGTGCGTGGCCACAGGCACCCTGGGCAGCATCAGCGAGGCTGCGGCGGGGAGCGTGGCTTGGAGAAGGGCAGATTCACCCATCTCATGCCAAGGTGGGCATGGTCAGAGGAGCTTCGCTTTCAGGTGTGCTGATGTAGAGACTGGAGGCAAGCGCTTGAGCCCCTCTGAGTGGCTTTGCCCAGGCCCCCTGCCCCAGCCAAGTCCAGGTGCTCCCGGGGCAGCACCAGCCTCCCCTGTTTCATCAAATTAAACCCTGGATTTAAAATATGCTATTAGCAGCCCCAGCAAGGCGTGGGCATCGGTGGGGCTGTGGAGCAGAGGGCCCCGGTGCCAGGAGGGGTGGCTGCGTTTGGGCAGGCAGCAAGCCCTGCCTGCCCGCGCCGGCGAAGGGAAGCATGGCTGGGGGCACTTTGTCTCAAAGCATGCAAATAGCTTGTAAAACGTTAATTAAGGATCATCGAGCATTTAATCATCCGTTACGGCCCAACTGTTTTATAGCCCTTGGGTGCACGCGCCCCGTGCCCAGCTGCTGTGGCACGCTGGCTGTGAATTGCCGGGCTCTGCTTATCCCTGCCAGACCAACGCTCGGTGTCACCAGCAACTGAACCCCGTCGGGCCGGCGGCGAGGGCAGGTTTCGGCCAGGCAGCGGGGCCAGCGGGAAGCGGCTTGGGCAGCGTGGAGCCGGCCACGTACCTGCAGCAGGGCCGCGGGGAACGGTCCCTTAATGAAAGCACCAGATAACTTGTGGGGCCACCCAGTAGCACCGTGCTAGGGAGCTGGTGAGGTGGTGGCATGGCCAGGCTGCAGCTCCCAGGGTTTCCAGGCAAAAAGCTGCCTGAAGTAATGAGAGGAGCAGGGAAGGAGACAGGGACAGGCGGTGGGGCTGAGCCCGTGTCTGTGGTTTTGTCTGCCTGAGAGGAAGGTGGATAAAGGCGAGAGCTATGGGGCATTGCTGGGGGCACGGCCCCCCAGACCCTGGTTGTAGGGGATACAGGTGGTAACGGCGTGTGAGGCAGCTGGAGGCTGCCCACCACAACGGGCGCCACAGCAGAAAGAGCCAGGTGTGCCCGTGGAGGGACGCCCTGAGCTCCCCTGGCACTGGGGGTGCCTGGGGTGGGTGGTGCTGGAGACCCCAGCGGAGCACCCATTCCCCAGCTGGAACCACAGCCTAACTGCCGGCAGTACCCAGTGCCAACACATCTGCCCCGGGCAGCTGCAGCGTGGGCTGCCCCGAGGCCACCAGGCGAAGGATTGGGGTGTCACAGCAGCTGCACTGGAGCGGTGACCAGCAGGGTGGCTGGCTGTGTCCCATGGCCGTGGACCACAATGAGAGCTGCAAGAAGAGATGACACTAGGGTGAGCCGCAGGTACGGGATGTGTGAGGTCTGGCTGTGGTGGCAGCTGTGGGCACCTCCGCTCACAGTGCCTGCGCAGTGCTGTGGGTCCGCAGCAGGTCCGGCCGGCTGTGTCCTCGCGCAGCTCCTGTCATGGTGACCCCCCACCGCGGGAGCTGCCGACAGGCATCGTGTGTCTACCCCAAATCCCGCATGGGATTTGCCCCAGGATGAGTTGCGTGGCCAGGATCTGCTGTCACCTGCCCCAGCTGGACAAGACCAGCATGGGTAGGGTAAAATGTGGTTGAAAACCAAACCGTGTGCTCTGCGAATGGGCCTAAAGCGCTCTGTCGCCCGTTCTCCGTGGCTCCCGCCTGTCCTTCCCTCGCAGACGCTGTGTGGGGCAGGTTGTTCCCTCTGTGTAGAGCAACCCCCCGCCCAGCCCTGGCGTGAGCCCCAGCCCGGGGGCTGCAGGGGGGCCGAAGAGCCCCTCAGTGGGGGTTTGGTTGCGGGGCCAGGCAGCAGGCACTGGGAGAAAAGCCTGCCCTGCGCTAGCGGCAGCGTGGGGGGAGAGACACTGCTGCCAGGCTAAATATAGCCCCCGGCCCCACGAGGAAATCCTGCTGAATTATGGATGAGGCTGCAATAAGTCCCCACTCATCAATAGGGGGGAAGGTTGGCTGGGCAGGAGGGCAGCTCCCATGGGATGTCGGCGAGCGCAGCAGGGACAGCAGGGCTGGCTGGGGACCCAGCCACTCCCGGCCTCAGCGGCTGCCCACCGTGCCCCTGCTTGTCCCCTGCAGGCCCCAGCCACTGGAAGGAGCTGAAAGCCACGTGTGGCGGCGACAAGCAGTCCCCCGTGAACATCGACAGGCACCGGCTGCAGCGGGATGGTGGCCTTGGGGACATCCTCTTCGAAGGCTACGACCAGGCCCCCCCGGGCAAGTGGAGGCTGGCAAATGACGGGCACACGGGTTCGTGCTGCGGCCGGACACCCTCCCCTGCCCCGGCTCCCTGGGCACTGTCCAGGCTAGGGCTGCTCCCTGGGGCTCTCTGCCCTCGAGCTGCAGGGCCCTGGGGCAGCTCCTGCCCTGGGGGCTTGCGTTAGCGCTGGGATAAACCCTGGGGAGGACGAGCCTAGCCGTGCCAGGGCCGTCCCCCATCCTAACCCCCATCCTTACCCCATCCCGCTGCCCTCGCAGTGATGCTGAGTCTGGCGAGCGAGTCGGCCTCTGAGCACATCACCATCAGCGGCGGGGGCCTCCCCGGCAGGTACCGCGCGCTGCAGCTCCACTTCCACTGGGGCAGCCCAGCAGGGAATGGCTCCGAGCACACTCTCGACGGGCGCCAGCTCCCCATGGAGGTAGGCAAGAAAAAGCATCCATCGCCCTCCCTGGGTGGCCCAAGTCCTTGGTGTGACGGGAAGGGTGATGCTGGGGCATCCCAAGGCTACCGTGCAGCAGGGTGACCAGGTGTGGTGACACTGCACCAGCGGGTTCGGCCGCGCTCCCCATCGCTGCAGCCTTGCTGATGGCAGGGTATGAACAGCCGCTGCACAGGGCACCTGGGTGGTTAAAAAGCAGCTGGCACGAAACTCCAGGTTTTTCTTAAGCGTGTGTGGGCCAAGCAGCCTTGTCGGAGGCACTCAGCGGGGTCTGGAGGGCTCTGCGCCCTGCCGGGACCGCACGCTGAGTCAGTGAATGCAAGCAGGAGCGTGTGGGAGCATGCTGTGCCAAGCGCCTCGGGATCCTTCTGGGTGAAAGCAGCGCTGTGCCTCTAAAATATTAATTACCTGCCAGAAGAGAGCAAAATTTATGTATTGCGGCTGGTGGGTGCCCCGGGACCGCTGGCTGCCTTTCCCCATTGCCTTCAAAGGACGCTTGCTTCATTCTTCCGAGCGACCGCCCCACGGAAGCACCCATGGGACCGGGAGGGCTTTTCTTGGGGTGGTTGGCTCAGTGTCTGGCTGCCCGAGGCTGGCCGGGGGCATCTATGGGCAAGCAGCCTGCTGCTGGGGGATCGGTCAGGGAACATTGCCAACACTTGGCCCCTCCATGCTTTTCCCAGCTGCACATTGTCCACATCAACATCAAGTACCAGACGCTGGCAGAGGCCAAGGGGCATCCCAACGGGCTGGCCGTCCTCGGCTTCTTCTTCCAGGTGGGTCTGTGGGGGCTCACGCAGCCAGCGGGAAGGGACCCCCCGGGAACAAGCTGCTTGCGGTGTGGCTGAGGGAGCATTGTATGGCTGCCTCAAGGGAGGGGGAAGGGGCAGGAAGGCTGGGTCAAGGCCAGGAGGTGCTGGAACCTCAGTGGTGAAAGGTGCCATGACCCCCCCCGCCAGTTTTGTGCAAGGGGGTGCTGGCTCGGCACTCACCCGTCCCCACCACTGCTCTGTGGTGACACAGGGCCGGCTCTGCCAACACTCGGCAGCGCAGGATGACCAGGCTCTGCCCTGCCCCAGCTGCTTTACTCTCCTCCTCCACAGGTCTCAGAAACCCCTAACGCCAACTACAACACCATTGTGGCAGGGCTGAGGAACGTCTCCCATGCTGGTGAGTCGCCTCCTTGCCAGGGCAGGGGCAGAAAGAGGAGAGACCCCGGTGCGGAAGGGCAGGGGTGCTCCCTGGGGGATTGTGGGGGGGGACCTGCTGGGTCCATCTGGCTGAAGGGAAACTGCCGTCCCCCCAGTGTCCCCGGCACGGGACGGACTGAGTGCCCATGTCTTGCCCCGCAGGAGATGCCGTGGATTTGGCCTCCACCTTCCGCCTGAGCAACCTGCTGCCACGCACCAGCCGGCTCTCGGGGTACTACCGCTACCAGGGCTCCCTCACCACCCCTGACTGCAGCGAGGTCGTTGTCTGGACCGTCTTCGAGGAGCCAGTGGAGATTGGCCAGGAGCAGGTACTGGCATGCACAGCCCTGTGCTCCAGCGCCGGAAGGGCTGGACCCCCTGGGTGGCCCCTCTCCTTGCCCTTCCTGACCTCTAAGTAAAAGCACAGGGAAAGTCATCTCTGTAATAACGCTCTGGGAAACCTGGCAATTAATTAATTTTATGAGGGTTAAGTACAGAGCCATGGCCATCTGCCAGCAGGGAGAAATCCCGTCTGTAGGGCTCACCTGCCCAGCCCCAGCATTCAGAAAGTGAAATGGGAGCAAACCCATTGGAGCTCTGAAGGGGCTCCAAGGAGGTGGGTGGGTGCATGCACAGATGGATGGATGGATTGATAAAGTTCTTCTCTGCTGACCAAGCATCTTAGTAGACGTGTCTCCTCGAGGGAGTCACGGGCCAGCCACTCTTCAAGTGCTCAGCGCAGGCACTGAAACACAATCAGCTCCTTTAAAACTCAAGACCCGATGCTTGTGAGGACCTGCCTTGTGTACCTACTCTACGGGCCTGGCTTTGGGCGAGCGGTGAGGGGTGGTGGGAGGACGTCTGCCAGCACGGGGCCATGCTGTGGGTCCTGTGCTACCGGCTGTGGGGCAGCACAAAAAGGGGCTGATGAGTGGGCAGGGGCTCGGGGTGCCCGGGGAAGCAGCTGCCCACCCTGCCTCTCCCTCTGTACAGCTGCGGGCGTTTGTCAGCACCCTCCACTTCCCGGCTGCCGGCTCCACGCTCCTAAAAATGACAAACAACTTCCGTCCACCGCAGCCCCTCCGCAGCCGGAAGGTCTTTGCCTCCAGGGCGGCCACAGCCAGTGGCGGGTCCCCGTCTGGGGGCCACTGCCAGCTCCTCTCCCCCCTGCTCCTCCTGGCCCTGCTCGGTCCCTTCTCGCCAACTCATTAGGGTCTGGCACAGCCTGTCACCAGCCTCCACAGGAGCATCGCCCTGCTGCAATGGCGACAGCGAGGTGATGCATCTGGTTCATGGGCAAACAGGAAAAAACATCACAAAAAAAGCACGTCGAGACCTTGGCTGGGTGAAGATTTTTGCAAACCTGGATCCCTGCAGAGGTGGCTCTCTGCAAGCCCGGAGCTGCCTTGCGATGCCCCTGTGGTGGGAGCTGCTGAGAGGGGATGCTGGAAGGGCTGGAATAAAGCCGACGTCCCTGCCGGTGGCTGCGGGTCGCTGCCTCTCTGTGTCCCTTTGGCATTGCTGGGGCAGGGTGCTTGGCACAGGGGTTAGTGGGGAGGGAGCTGGAGGATGGTGTCTGGGTGGCAAGCGGAGACACTGGCCCTGCGCGAGGCTGTGCGGGCAGGGGTGAGGCTCCCCTCTCCCCCCAGGCGATGAACCCCAGGGTGCGTGGCTCGGCGGCTGGCCGAGGGCCGCGGCTGTCCCCGGCGTCCGGGCAGCCCGCAGGGGCCCAACGGCCCTTCCCACACCGCGAATTTGACGCCGGCAGAAGGAGCTGCAGCTGCTCCTGCAGAGCCGGGCCCGGCGAACCGGGCGGTTCGTGTTAATGTGCTGGAGCCCCCGGCACGTCCCGTCTCCCCCGAGTTACCGGGCTGAGAGCACCGGCCGGTCCCTGCGAGCAGGGCGGGGGTTCGGTCGCTTCTGGGGTGACCGGCAGCCAGCACAGGGCTCCAGCCCAAGGGGTGGCTGCTGCACTGCACCCTCCCGTCGCCGGGCTGGGGCTCCCTGCGCAGCCCGTGGCGCTCGGACCCGTCCCCGGCGGGCGGATGGGCCGCCCGCAGCTGCCCGCTCCCCGCGCCGGGCT
>Ga0065711_1028208_pt1 | contig 42922 bp, 22 predicted proteins | sample Hoacrofraction12_FD_59098 | JGI IMG/M metagenome (GOLD analysis project Ga0065711, IMG submission 59098) | Hoatzin crop microbial communities from Cojedes, Venezuela - Epithelial fraction 12 v2 (version 2) | ecosystem: Host-associated > Birds > Digestive system > Esophagus > Crop | place... | reverse complement strand
AACTGAAGCACAGGAAGTTCCATCTGAACATGAGGAAGAACTTCTTCCCTCTGAGGGTGACGGAGCCCTGGAACAGGCTGCCCAGGGAGGTTGTGGAGTCTCCTTCTCTGAAGATATTCAAGACCCACCTGGACAAGGTCCTCTACAACTGTAAGTGACCCTGCTTCGGCAGGAGGGTTGGACTAGATGATCCACAGAGGTCCCTTCCAACCCCTACCATTCTGTGATTCTGTGAGCTGCTGGGGGAGATCCTTTCCCCCACCTGCCCCATGCCAGTCTGCCCTGAGCCCCAACATAGGTAGGGGCTCTCCACTCGCCACGTGGTTTGCCATGTCCCTGCAGGTGCTGTGCCATTCACAGTTTACAATAAATTACCCCAAGCTGATTGTGGTGGGCTCTGCAACCTATGGTTCCTCCCCACCTGGAGTGAGGGAGGCTGGATGCTGCAGTTCCCCCCTGGCAGCATGGGTCCACACGTGTGCCAAAGGGTCAGGGATGCAGGTGGTGGCCACACAGGTCCTTGCAATCAGAGAAACATGCCTTTATTGGCACCCACATAAACATAAGCAGCGCTTGCATAAACACCAACAGCACAGCCAGCCTCGTCCCATCTGGCGATCAGGACAGGTAGGCCCATGGCAGTCACGCACACAGATCCCTGGCAGCTGACTCTGGACTCCTAGTGTTCACAGTAGCTGGTCACGCCCATCAGCTATCCCCACACCTACCACCCCCAGACCTGTGGCCTCCTGTCACCCATGGCCCTTTCTGCAGTTGCTGGACCCCAACCTCCCACCCTACTCGCTGTACAGTCCTCCTTCAACATCACTGGTGGTCACACACATGTGCACACACACACACAAGAACTCACTTGCACAGAAAATAATCAGGAGCAAAGCTTAAAACTAAGAACAGACTGCAGTGGTAAGGTGCAAGGTCCAATTAGACAAGCACGTTGACCATCAGCTTGCTTAAATATGACCCGCCCTTTTTATCCCCCGTTCTCTCCATTTTCACATGCTCATTCTTTCCCATCCTTGTCTCTATCATTGCCTCCTCCCAAGTCAACCACTTGCACCTAATTACATTTCTCTCACTAATCCTAGATTTGCTACAATGTTCCCGAATTCAAGACTTCTGATACTGTTATCCAGGTCATCTCAGCCTTACATGGTACCACTGATACAAGTACCAAGCCATCAACCATCCTGCAAAGTCTCACTTAGAAGATTTCCAATACTCCTTTCAGTTATTGGTGAGGTTTGGCCAGCTTTCTCATAACCCCTACCAACCTGTGAAATCCAGCCACTCCTCACGATGCTATCTGTAAGTCCTGTCATCTTCTCACCCTGTTGCTCCGTAGGTCCAGTGATTTTTCATGCCATGTGTTGTAGTTTCTTACTGTTTGTTCAGCGAGCTAAATCTCAGGCCAGAACCTAATCATCTGTATGCATACCTTAACACTATATTCTTGTGTCTCATTATCTCCAGAAAGTCCCTGAAAAAATATCAGAGAAAGTGCCCAAGAGCTAAAGAAGTGTCTTTACTTTGTCCCATGAAATTTCACTCCTGTTTGCCTGAAATAGATGCTGATAAGAATTATCATTTCCCTTCTGTTGCAACACTGTCTGGCATCATGCCAAAAGTTTGCCTGAATAGAATTTATAATAATGGCATTCAAAATTCTGAGCAAGATACTAAAAAAAAAACCCAAACAAACCCATCCCCATCCCCCCCCAAACCATCAAAATAGCTGCTTTAAAAATTAGGAGTTTCTAACTTAAAACATCTATTTTCTTCTCTTCTTCCTCAATTCTGAGCTATCATAACTAAACATTTACTAGTGTTTATAGACATTCATGGGAGAGAAGAACCTGAAAAAGGAAAAAGCTGAAATTCTTATTCATCCATCCAAACCAGTTTGCTCACAGGTGAATTTATTCTCTGAATAAATTTATTCACATGAGGATGTTTTAAAAAAAAGACCATAAAAAAGCACGGAAAGATGCAGCAGTGAAGAAGAACGTATTCCTAAGAAGAAGGGGAAATAAAGTCCAAACACACTGCCTTGGTTCTTTTTCTACACACATCAAATCTCAGTGGTGCTACCCCTCTCAAGAGTACTAGACAGGAATGAAATTTAGCAGCCTAAACTAGCTCTCCTTACTGCTGCTATTAATGTTAATTTTCTCATTCAGGCTGTATCATAATGCCAAGATGAAAGATTCAGACTGCCAAAGAGTAACTAGCGGCAGTGAGAGGCTGCCTGGGGAAGAGACACAGTTGCACATCATACAGTATAATTTTTTCCATTGGGATTCTTTGAGGATCTGGAGATAAGACAAGGGGATGGGAAGGAAAAGAAGAAAACTAGCACAAATTATCCCTTGTTCATGTCCACTAATTTTTTGTTTCAGAAAAATACAGTAGCCCAAGTGCAAGATTTTAATCTTATCAATTTCACTGAAAATTATAGTAAGATTAATTCAAATATCGTAACACTGAATATACTGTGCAAGCTAATAGCTACATTATTAAACCATAAACATACAGTTACTCATAGTCAGTCCCTTAAAATGCTGTGTTTTCATTTCTAATGTCCTGTTCTTACTTTGGCCTGACAAATATAAAGGGCATAAAGGCTTGGTTGTTCTGTAAATACTTAAACCTTTAGAATCAAATAGAACTGAATAGTTCAGTTAGAAGGGACCTACAACGATCATCTAGTCCAACTGCTAGTTTTAAAAACTTAATGAACAATGACTATTACTGGTAAAAGGCTACTTAAATATTTGTGATTTCACTATCAGCTTTTATACTTGGAGCCTCAGCACAAATCGGTCTACCTCTAAATACACTGTATAGTTTCATTATCATACGTTATACTGATACTTTTAACTGCCTTATAGCCACATATACTGCCTGTTCTGGTTCTTTACTTAATTTTCCTGAAGTCATTGTAGCACACGAGGAAACGTTGTCCAAAACTTCGTACATGCCTGCCATTCAACACCCATTACTTTAACTGATCGAATAACAACAACAAAAAAACAAACAAACAGACAAGATGAGACAACTAATCAGTATCGATACCAACTCTGTCTTTGACTTCTCCGCTGATACTACCAACGGCACTGCCAATATATAGTAACAATAATATTGTACAAAACCCCGTAGTACCCTTAATAGTACCACTATTAAAAAATGCCTCCAGCAGTTAAGCATAAAGGTAAGGAGAAAGAACAGACATTTTGCTGAAGCTGCACAGCTGGACTACAAACCATCAATTCCTCACTCACAGTATACTAGCTCGCTTCCTGCAAACTGCTAGTAACACCCAGGCTGCTAAATTCCAAGCTGCTCACACCTGCCATTTCAAACCAGCCTGAAAGTGTTAACACACACACTGTACATGTTACCATACCACCATCTGCTTCGGCAGGGGGTTTGGACTAGATGACCCACAGAGGTCCCTTCCAACCCCTACTATTCTGTGATTCTGTGATCTAGTGGTTCATTCTACTCTGTCATTTGGGGCTGGAATTTAATCAGGAGTTGAACGATTTTGATCTATTTACCAGCACCTTTGAACATTCCTAGTTTGGTATTGGACACAACATCAAAGGGTTTTTTCATTTGTTTCGTTTAGAAGCCTGTGACTACCAGTTTCCCCAAAAACCCGGTGCAACTGGCTGACTGCATGCATTTATAAACACTACAAGGATGCACTTCAGGATGTCTTGCCCAAGAGCTGTCACACAGTATATTGTTACTGGTCTTATCTTAACTTCAGAGTTTCTGTACGTTGCTTCAGAATGGAAAATTCTCACCTACTGTATGTTGTGAATTTCGATAGTACCATTTTCAAGATGAGACTGGATCAACACCTGAGCAACCCAACCTGACCCATAGCTGACCCCGCTTTGAAGAGGAGGTTGGACTACATACCTACCTAAAGCCTTCTCCAGCCCGAATTTTCCATTATTCTAATATCAATTTCCATCTGAAGAACAAAAAAGCAACAAGATGGCTCATACTGAAAAAAACCAAAGTTCTGTACGTAGATATTTGCATGTTAGTTAGTGTTTAGATAAGTCAGCAGCTTACAGACATACCTGATTCTATGATTGCTACAACAGTAGGACAAGTTCTTTTTAACATTTAACAATCTTGGAGCTGAGCATTTGCACATGTTAGTGCATGTAAACACTCAAGAATGAACAACCTTGGAAGGGTCTTCCACATACGACATTGTAATCATTGAACACAGCTCAAGAACAGAACAACTAAGTAAGGAAAGTTAATAGACAAATCTATTAAATAAAAAATAAATAATAATATATATAAAAATAAATAAAAATACTGCCTCCCAATTAAAGAAGTTACATGCAAAATAGATTTTTTAGAACAGACTCAGCTGTGTATTGTTTACTGGACTTGGGTTTCTTCTTGCTCTGTTGTAACAACTAACATCACCTAACCTCTGCATCAGAGGATGTCTCTCCACATCCTCACTACTATCAGCTAAACTGGTCTTAGCTTTTTTTTATTTGAGAGATTAACCAGGCTAAATCTTACTTAAACAATAAGCTAATTCATAAGACAGAGAACAGATCCCACTGAAGTCTATTCCTCTCCAAATAATCCATCTCAAAGCACATTAAATCACCATTCTTAAAATTTCCACAAGTAAAATAAAACCAAACTAACAGAGTAAGGTTCGCTTTGGAAACCAGATAACATGAAGCTAGAACAGTCTATATGGGTAGTTTCAGTTTCTTAAAACAGGATACAGTCTTGCCACCACAGAATAAGAAATTGTAACAAATAGATAATTAAATGGTGTCTCGCAATATTCTTATATTTTTCCACACTAAGATTTTTAATATGTACCCAGCTTCAAAAGCTTTACAGTCTGTATCTTTAAGGGTTTAAAGATGGGCTGAACATAAAATTGGGATTCAGCTTTAAACACATTTTCAAACACAGTGAAATAACAGCATCCCTCATGAGATATACTAGTGGATTAACGAGCTCAGATCTTTTTTGGTAACAGTTACAGAATCAGTACGAGGCGTGGACTCATGATCTTTCTGGGCAACGCATTTAGACCATCTTATCTGGTCAACATCTTGATCCACCATTATCATAGAAGCAGCAGCTAGCTCTTAACTCTAAACCTCTCAAATGGGATGATCTGCAGTAAAACAGGCACCAGAACACCAAATGCTAGGTGGCTGGCTTCCACAGAATAAGGATTCACATGACATTCGGGAAAAACTGTGAACTTCTGTACCAAATTAAGCAAAGCATTCTCTTCATGGAGGATTTCCCTGAAAAAGGAGGCATACATGATCTTCAGTTTTACATTTGCAGGTTAGACTTGGTAGGCAACAGTGCAAAAGTCTACCTTTGATTTGTGTTTTTAATGCTTAATTCTGCTAACAAAGAATAGAAAGCATTTATTCTCCCAGTAAGGAGGGTCAGGCTTTGCAGTATAGTTGTGCAGCCAATTCTGTGACCAAGCAATACAAGGAACCTTGATTATAATTGTTCTTTCTTGTTTCATGGACTGCAATTATGGCAAATGAATCAGAAACTTCATGCTTAAGAAAAAAATCCTCTAATTTTTAAATACTGAACTCCACTTGGAGGGGGAGAGTGGGAAGGGCATCATCTGTTCTAGTGAGAGAAAAGTGTTAATTAAAGTGGTGAATTTTTCATATAGAATATAATAAGTAATATAAAATTCCCAAAGCTTCCGATTTATCTCAGAATTATTCTTTAACAAAAACTTTGCCCATTTTGCCAGCCTGCCACAATCTCTTAGTAACTAGAGTGTTCCAAGACAGTGTAATCTGTCGTTTCTCTGGTCTATCATAAATACTGCCTTCAAATTCCAGTACTCAAATTAGTCACACACGTGCATACTTTGTCTTTGAGCTATTCCACTTTTCCTCAATTCTTCCCTTATTATTTTTTTATTGCTTTAATAAGGTAGCCAATACTCTGCTCCCAAGCCTTACACAACCAAACCACGAAAACTTGCAAGAGGTTAGTTTTTATCTGTCCTTGTTAATACTAATCCTAAATATCTAGTCTTTTAGACTACGGTGAGACACTGAGCAGCTAATGATTTTGGGTGCTCTTTAAAAGACAGTCATCTACAAAGCATAAGAGTACTCAGAATAATATAAAGTGTACAACCATACTGCAGTATCTGATTGGCAGAATAAGGGAAGAAAATTACTTTTTCTATGAAGTAATATAGCCATTTGAGACGTCCTAAATCTACAACTATATTGCAATAAATGTGAAGTCACACATACCTGTCAGATGGAAAGACTTTATGTGCCTATCTTTATTTATGCTACGCAGCTGTTTTTCTTGGTTTGGGGTTGGGGTTTTTTCTGTTTGTGTTTTTCTTTTTTTTTTTTTTAATGTGGGGTGAGTGTGGGCTTTTTCATCCTCTCCTTTTTCAGTCCGTTAGACATGGTGAATCTGTTCCTTCCTCAGTTTTTTACAACTCTGTAACTTTGGTTTGTGAATCTCCTGAGCAAGGCAGTTATACAGTGAATCAAAAAAGCATATTATACCCCTAGGCAGACCATATAAAACGTAACTAAGCCAAAATGATTTGTCCTAAGAAGAATTTATATTAATTTCTACTTTCTTAATCTCAAAACCAAGTCGTCATTTTTAAGTATGTCTATAACATATGAGTACAGTTTTTCTCCCTGAATTGATTCCTCCATTACTGTATTTTAACTTTTTTGTAACCTATTATATATTATAGCAGTGAAAGTTGGCAGTTTCTTATCTTTTTAAAAGGTGTCCTCCCTTTACATTGGTGTACCTAAACGACATGTCAGCATTTTAACTTAGAGTAAAATCTACATTTGAGAAATACAAAACCCAAAAGACTCTATACAACAAATTCTATAGCACATGTATCATAAACATATGTATTTTTTAAAGGCATTGCTGAGTGAAGACTGTGAAATTCCTTCCTCCAGCTTCAACAAAACTGCCTACAGATTATCGACATTTCTTACAGTTTAAGAAAAAAAAAAAAATAGGCCACACATCAAACATCAAGAGGAAAGATTGTCAGAATTCCACCGGAAAGTACAGCAAAATCCACTCGAAGGAAATAGAAGGATTAGACAGATTTTCACTCACCAAGCAGCAGCATCCATTTAAGCCATAACGATAACCCCATCGTTAGCTACCGTGCCCCTGTCTCAGATACCCATTCCACTGGCCCTGTTATCAGGAGGACTTTGTGAACACTTATCAACCATCTTAGGGTGAAGTCTGGCTGCTTAGCTCAAACCACCTAGAGGGACAGTCTGAATGTTGAGGGATGCTCCCCAATTCTATATTCAACATCACTTGTGTGTGCATACCAACACCTTTAATTGACACAGATGTTTCTGAAGTAAATGCGTTTCTGAGCTCTCTAACTACTCAAAGAAAACAACTAATTTAAATTCAATATACTACTTTCTTGACCAATCTTCAAATGCACCACTGCAACACAATTTATTGGTTGTATTAATTTGTGGGACATATGCTCAAATTAATTCGTAATGATCAATTAAGATGGAAAACAAATACACTTAAGTGCTCTTTTCAGAAGAAAAACCTCTTTAAACCTCCCCGATGCTGTATTTGGGCAAAACAGCCAGAAAACATTAAAAAAAAAAATCATTCCTATGCAAGTCAGATTTGCACCCAATCTGCATTTTTCAAGGTTAAAAAAAAAAAAACAACAAAAAAAAGGACCTGCTGGCACACCACCAACACATGTAGGTCTTAATTAAAGTTCTGTATTAAGCCATTTAACACTCTACCTTTCTTTCGTGGACAAATACCAAGAATTTTAATTGGAAATACTGATTGATTCACACTGTAAAATTCATATTAATTTTCTAAGGTACCTTGTTGATTTTTACTGTTTTAACAACGTTTGTAATACAAGTCAGTCCATCATGAAAGGATTAAATAAACAAAGAATTCCTGCACTTGGCACCTTCTAGATCACACTTAGTTTATCTAGAGCCATCCATCAAATGAGATTAGTAACAGTAGTTCTGTAAGCACACTGCTCTGTAGTTAAGTCTTTTAACTAGCCAACAGCACTTTCCTGCCTTAAGAAAAATGCATTAGTGGGAACGGCAGTTGACCAAATGAAACATTTTCTGTGAAAAGGCTATGGAAGATTTCTTCAAATGAAAATGAAATATATTTTATTGTAAACCAGAGATACTGCATTTCACAGTTTCTTTTTTTCCCTAGAAAAATTTGTTTGACTTTTATTCAAGAAAGTCACTTGAGTCAAACAAAAAAATACCCTTCATTCAAACAGGGAAAAATGATCATCTGAGCCAGTCAAGTTATTTGATGAGCCTTGTAGACAGAGGACCTCCAGGGTTTTTAATACAGGAGATGAAAACAGGAGAGGGTGAAAAAAAATCAAATAAAACTATACTTCAGCATAAAAATCACAAAGTAGGAGTGAATTGAAAGCCTGTGATACATGGTCTTTAATCTGAACAAAGTCATACAGAGACTGTTGGTTTATGAGTGCCTAGCTACATAAGGAATGCAAAGGAGCAACTCTTTAATGTGGGAAATAATATTGCTTTAACTATACCAACATTCACACAGCTACATTGGAACTGCTACTAAAAATTTAAAAAGGAAAAGACTTTCTATACTAATGACCAAATCAACTCATATCTTCATGGCAACTCGATGTCAGAAGTGTCTTAAAATTTTTTGAGGTCGTGGGCACAGAGTTAGTTGAGAGCTTCTCCATTCCCAGGAAGATGGACTCCTAAACAATACGCACATGAGACTGCATAGTGCACAAGTCCAAATAAACTGTTTATGTTCAGCATATCTTTCATTTATAAGTGCACAACAGCTATTCTTCTAGAAAAAGGTTACTCAAAACCCTTTTCAGATAGCCATGAAAATATGGAAATACCGTATTTTGCGGGAGAATGCTGCACCCTGTCAGTTTGAAGAACCCTTTCACTGGTTCCAGATCTTTAAGGTTTTGACCCTCGGTCCTGTAACCCAAACTTTTAGGACAGGATTATTGAAACAAGAACTGAATCTAAAGATGCAAAGATGCAAACAGTGCAAATATTTTTTCAGCCGTTTTTCCCTGGCTATGAATTATGTGTATTTTTTTTTTAATATAGTTCCAGCCTGCTGTATAAACAAGCAAAAAGGACCACATATCAGCCATTCCCATACTTGAAAACCCTTTAACATTCATGGTCACAGAAGTTTTATGATACACCTTCTACACTCCGACTCAAAAATTAACAATAATTTTAAAAAAAGAAAAAAAAAAAAACCACAACAAAAAGCTGCAAACAACAAGATTTTACAAACAGAAAGGAAAAAAAGTGAAAGCAATCTCAAGACCTCGCTCCAAACACAACTTGCATACATATCATGAATGGGACATACAGCTTCTCTATATCAAAAAATAATCCCAAGACAACAATACGTGCCAGTCAAACAGCTGTATCACAAATAATGCTGCAGGTTAAAACAATATCACTGCATTAACTACAGATGTCTAACTCTATAGTCTGGCTGAAAAAGACAAGGTGGTAAGAAGAAGATATTAGGTATGTCACAGATATACTTGGATATACTGCCCTTTGGCATTTCAGTCCACTGAAAGTAGTAAGAAAATCCTTTAATCTAGAGTATGCACACGTATAGGTGCTAAGACATCTCAACTCAAAAGACTGGGTTATTCAGAACGGAGTCCACTAAGAAGAAAGTCAAACAGGAAGTCTGAAAGTCTAAAAGGCAAGCTTACTCTAGAAAGCTTTGAAACTTTCTGATTAGTTGTTACAAAAAAATTACAGATTTGCTAATAGGCAATGAAAAAAACCCTCCAGTATTTTTCCCAAATAGCATTTCTATAAAATCATCCACTTCTTTAGGGACTTCAAAATATAACCGATATCCTTTTCAGAACAGGTCTGCAGGTGCAGCTGGTGATTTAACACTTTTGGACACTTTCATCTTTAAAGTAAAGAATTTGTACAAAATACAAATATCTTCTGGAGCTGGGATGAACCAATTACTTCTTTGTTTGCCTTATCATTTCCTAAAATACTGCCTAATATGTTATTTAAATAACTCCTGTAGCTAATGAGCTGAAGGTTTAAGTGACTAAATCACACTTTTAATTTGCCAACTTTTTTTTTTTTGAGCAAACCTAACATAAAATTTTAATGAGCAAGGGTCTTTGTTGTTAGTAAAGGAGACCAGATTTTATACTCAAGTCACTGCTACGAAAGCATGCTATCAATGAAGAATTAAGACTCAATCACTTGGCCCTGTTGCTTTTCCTTAACTGTTCTAACACACCTTTGGAAGTGCAATCATATTGCTTTTGTTGAATTTAGCAGATCTGAAATTTTTAATTTAATGCAGCTAGCAAAATCTCCCAACAGAGGGAGAAACAGAGAACCAATATAAACCAGCAAAAGATGAGAGAATCAAAGCCAGGCTAAAATTGCATCCAAAATCCCTTCCTCATTATAAAAGTACACAGTGACAGCAAGTATGACACAATTATACAATGTTTTGAATCATACATAAAAGGTAATGATGAAATGTTTAACTCATACCTTGGAATTAACTACTTACTCCACATTGACCAAACATTAATCAAAATTATTTATGTTAATGGAAGTTGGTTTCTTAAAATACACAAACTAGAACTGAAGCTGTACAGCAAAGGATGATCCCACTTCTTTCTACAGACTTAATTTAGAAATAGCATATTTAGGATGCCCACAGAATCCAGAAGCCTTCCCTTTGCTTCAGGACCTGGAAGATCAATTCCTGTGGGCCACATGCACACAGCATGAGACTGGGTCCTCCTGTATTCATCTACACCCTGCCCACCCATTCCTACCTCCACCCCCATCTCCAAATCCTTTTGTCATTTTTTGATTGGAAGTACCAGGTACTTCCAGATATTAATGGCTTGCTAGGGCTAATGGCCTACAGCAGTACCACAGGTTATCAGCTTCTTCCAGCTGCTCTTTAATCTCCAGACAATCCCCAGCAAACCATTAATCATTATTGGATAATTATCATTAATGAAAGCTATGCACACACAAGTGAGAGCATAACACACCTTCAAGCTTGTATGTCAGAAATCCGTACTTTAAAAAAAAAAAGGTATCCTACATGAATCGTTTCTGCATTGCGAAATGGAAGAGTATTTCCCCACCTACCCAAAGGCATAAGCATCAGTTAGAGACTAATGGTCTGTAAAATGTTATGGAAGATAACATTACTCCAGACTTCAGAGATTAAAAGAGAAGTCACTGTCACCTCCCTCCCTTCCCCTTTATCTTAATTACTTTTCTCTACCTGTTCTCAGCTCGTGCCTCCTACCCCAGACATTCTCTACCAATGCCTTTTCCACCAATATTGGCCTTAAGCAATTTTAGGTAAATCATTTTCACCTTCATTGCTTTAAAACAAGATGACACAACCTCAGAAAAATCCATAAAAATCTGCTGCACTAGACTGCTTTGTTTGAGATATGACAGTTGTCTCCATATGCTACATATAATATTCACGCTTTCCTTGTCTACAGGGCAATTGCCTATTCCTGGCATTCTGCCAGGATTTATATAGATATGTGTGGTCTGCTCTCTTCTAATTACTCATCTACTAACTGAAGAGAAATATACTTTAGATTCTCTGTGTCCAATTTCACAACATTTTGGCCCTGTGATTTCATCACACCCCCGACCTGCTAAGCTTTCCAACAATATCATGCACTGGAAAATATAGTGGTATGAATCACTGCATATAAATACTTCAAGAAAAAGTATGTGGAAATAAATATTTACCTTAACAATGTAAATATTGGTTAATGTAAATCATGCCAACTGCATTTTAATTCTATGTTCACAGAATCAACATTTGTAAATCCAGCATCTAAAAACTTTCCTTCTGATTAAACCTTTTTTAGAAATTGCAAATTTAACTTGCTTTTTTTTCTAAAGGCCATTAATAGTCACATTGATATATTTATTTATTTACTACAAGGGTACATCTCAAGCTTCTTTTTCCAAGGAGCCTGTGATTTTTACCGAAGGTTCTCTAGGCTTGCACCTCCTGCCATGGCAAGCCATGGCAATCCGTGACTACAACAAAGTGTCTTTTTTTTTTGCCAACAGACAGAAAGGGGCAACTTCATTGAATCAACATAAACAAGACTAAAATTGCTTCAAACTTAACTCTTTAGATCATGGATATGTCTAGGAGCCAGGACCAAAGAGCAACTCCTTGACTAAACTCTGAATTTTTCCACTGGAAAGTTCTTCATTTTACGAGCTCTCCTACGAGTGCCATCATCTAGATCAGGTTTAACATGCAGGGTCAATAGTACTCTGCAGACTTTAAATGGCTCATATGTCCTGTTGCAATCTCCATTACAGCAGTAAAAAATAAAAATGCCAGTTTCTGTGAAGGCTGTTTATTATACTGAGCTACAAAATACTGTTCGGATAGTTTGGTCAGTAAGTAAGTAAAATGAATACAGTTTCTGAGAACTTTTTAATGAACCTTACAAAAAATTTAAAAGAGAGGTTGCATACAAAGAAGATTTGGTACAACTCATTTTGTAGAAGGTTATTAAAATACTGGGAAATACTACTTTTAATACATTTAATTCAAGTATACTATATACTAAATAGTTTCAGAATCACCTGCAATTGAAATCAGCTAACCCTGCATTTATCTCTGAATGTTAAAATCCTTTGCACTTACTGGAATTTACAGAGAAGTGCTCTTAACCTAAGAATGTATGATCATACGGATGGTCATACTGGTTCACATGGATTTCTACAGCCCACTGTTCAGCCTCTAGATACGGCTACAAGCAGATGCCTAGTAAAGAAGAAAATTAGAACAAGCACAGATAATAATTCCTAATTAATGTCTTCATAGCATCCAGCTAGATTTCCCATGCCCAATTTGTTTTTCATAACTAATGATCCCTGATATAGCTGTCCTCCAAGTGTTTGTCCAGTCTCCTGTTTAAACCATGTAAACCTGCATCTGCAATGGCCATTACAGAATTTATTTACTCACTTTGGAAGTAATAAAATAAAAATAAAACAACAACAAAAAAAATCATCACACAGGCAGGAAATCTGTTTAAATAAAGAACTACAAGGAGTTTCAAGCTTTTACAATTAGAGAGCATTAGTATTCAAAGCCGAAGGACAAGAGTTCTCATAATTTATTTGCCCTGCATTCATTATTATTTCCAAAGGCAGCAAAATGGTAATTTGGGGTTCATCTTGTGTTCTTAATTTCTTTGTTCCAGAGACTAAGATCCAAAAGACCTCTCCTTGATCAATGAAATATCTCTCATCTATAATTCAGCAATGGACTGGAGACTGGAAACAACAACCAGACTGGCGAAAACAGTAAACATATTGCTGCCAACCCAAATGGACATGCAAAAGTTAATGTTACCAGAGCCTCGCTTGGGACAGGAATTAGAGTAAAACTCTTGTGCATTTCGGGGTTTCAGATTAATGTGCTAAATCTGAGTAGAAACCATCACCCCATCCCCAAGTTCCAGAAACTTGAGTTCTTGACAGAGTCATCAGATCTCTTAGTTTAAGTAAAATCAAGAATCCTCTGTATTCTTTAGCCTGCAAATTCAACAGCATTCTTTTATCCATTCAAAACATAGCTGAGACAGTGTCAGTTTACGCACAACACTGACTGCCAGCAGAAGTCAGACAAATATTTTTGTTCAGGCTACACTAGAGGACTAAATCTATGAGTCCTCACTACATTCCCACCTACACTATATACAGTCAACTAGTCTAATTCAAATGACTAATGCCTTGAAGTTTAATTTCAGACTGTACTGTTTTGCATATGTCCTGAAGTTTGCTTTAAATTTTGGGTTTGAGTTTTCCGTCAGGTTTTTTTTTCTGTTGTTTTCTGAAGTTTACTGTCACACAACCTTCATGGAACATATCAATTCTATTAAGCATGTCCACATTAAACACATTTCACCAAGGTAAACACGAAGAATAAACTAGAAGAATGAAGAAGAAACTCTTCACCTGAAGTAGGCAAGCTATGAGAAAGTCAGAAATAGAACTTGTATTTCCAATAACACAAATTCTTCCTCCAATTTAAGAAACTGAGGAGCTTTCTTTTCTCTTTTCAGAAATCGTGCAACTCAAATAAAATTTACATCACATTATTAAACAAAATATACTTTGTGGTTTTGGCTCTGCTGTTATGTAAATTCCCTCTTCAGATTTTTTCCCTAGCCTAGACACATCACCTTCTTATGTACAAAGCACAGTTGAATTGGATACACCACTGCCACTATATACACAGCTAAATTAAATCATAATTTATATGGCTTTCCAGATGATTCTAAGGAAATACAGAACATATCAGTGCAAATTAGCAAGCCACAGTAACAAAAAAAAAATCTAGGGAAAAAACCCAAACCAAGAGAAGAATCATTAAGAAGTTAGGCTAGTCCATCAAAAGCTGTTTTCTAGTATACGTGATCTTAAAGTAAACAAGTAAATCAAGTCCTATCAAGTATTAGTGATAACAGCCATAAAATCAGCCTATCACACCTGATGTTCTCCCTTTTTACAGCTGTCTGATTTAAGCACATTTCTTACTAGAGTAGCTGACAGCAACAACTTTATCTGAAGTAAGATGTGACATGGTGCTATTATATCTGAAAGAGGATATCACTTAAAAAGTTGTTACAGAGCAACTCAGTTCCTCCTTTTGTTCCCACTGTATTCTTTTTGTATTTGTCGTATTTTATTTTGAATGTAACACCAAAAGTTTAGACAGTTGTTGTCATTTGTCTACTCAGAATTTCATGACAATATTGCTTGTATAGAATAAAGCTAGCATTCCTTTGTTTTTTCTCATCATTTCTATGCTTCGTGTTCTTTCCCTGGTTTTATCCTCCATATTATCCTTCTGTCACAATTCATGTGTAAATGCAACTAGCAGACAAAGCAATTCATGTAGAATAGCACTTATGTGTAACTCATCTTGCACTGGCAAATGAATCTCCAGTGGGAAACACATTTTTAAAAACCTTTAAAGGAATCTTATTCCTTTTAATGTTGAATGAATGCATTGATTACTAAGGAAAGCATTATCTGAAGAAAATTTGGACAAAGTGATTGCACTGCATTTCAGACATGTACTTATTGCTGTTCATAACTTGTATCACCTCACAAACACACACTATCTTTCCAAAGACATCTTACATCTTTGACATGGATTTATTTGCAATAAAATGACATGTTATTTACAAGATAAACAGAACTGTGACACTATATATTCATAGAATCATAGAGTATCTCAAGTTGAAAGGAACCCATAAGGATCATCAAGTCCAACTTCCTGCTCCTCGCAGGACTACCTAAGACTAAACCATATGACTAAAAGCATCACCCAGAAGCTCGTTGAAGTTATCTTCAAAAACAACCAAAAACAACCAAAAAACCAAAAAAACAACAAAAGAAAACCTGGGAAAATAAAGTACAGGCAGTAATGGTAAAGCTGTACATACTCAAATATTTTAATAGATTTAAATTTCAGAACAAACTCATGGCTGTGGCTAGGTATGAAAGGATCACAGACACTGTTTTCCAAAAGAAACAGATTTTTTTTACCTTCAAAACCCCATTTTGTATCCAGTGAAAATATTCTAGAAATTTCTAATCATTATGCCTCTGTGTAGTAAGCAATTAAGTATTCATTAGTTTTTCTAAGATAATTTCATATTCATGCACAAGCTTAAAACAAGAATAAGGAGAAAGAGTTTAAAGATGCCACACCAGATCTTCCTGATATAGCACAGTTTTGTGTATTCAGCTTCCACTTGTATTAGCCTGTGCCTAAATAATCAAAGACTGGGAATGCACTTCCAATTGTTTCAAGAGGAATTATATTTCCAAGAACTTTCAGTACAGCTCAAATTTGTCTGTTCACTGTCTGTATTTTTGTCTTAGGTCCCTCTAACAGACATTACTGTACTTTCAGAATTATATTGTTTCCCAGTTACCATTTGCATCAGCATACTAAGCTAATATTTCCCAAATAGCAAAAAATGTGAAATACATCCAAAAATGAGCAAAATAAGCCACAGAGCACAGTAAACACAAGCTCAACTTGTGTGAGATCAATAACAACAGTCTTTCAGAAGCTTGGATATGGTGGTGTGTGTTTATTTTTAACTTCCAAGTCACAGAAGTAGGCCACCTGTGTTAAACAGGACTCAAATCATCATACTTGTAACACCTAGTTTTACGTGTTAACAAGGACTGCTTTACACATTCTCTCTGCCAGTCCTTCAATAGCATGGAAAGTATTAATAAAATACTATAGCCTTCTGAAACTGTTTCACAATACTTTTATAAGCAAAGAAACTTCCAACTTCAGCCAATATTAGCCTTATAATTTATTTCTCTGACTTGTAAGAATCTCTTTTCTTTTTCACAAAAATTTAACATATCCATAAAGTTACATTTTATTCCCCCCCTTGGAGAAGTAAGGGCTTCATGTAGAAAGAAAAATCTAAGCATTATTGTCCCTTTATTTGCCATAAAAGTATATATACCCTCATCTTCCTGCTGAAAACAATCTAAAGCGTGGAACTTCCACAAAAGCAAGTACACAAAATTGTTTATATTCCATTTCTCGAAGAATGAGGATGCATCTGTGATTCTCCTGCTTCTGTCTTTCAGGAATACTATCATAACGAAAACTTTGTCCAGGTCCATTTGCTGGAACAAGCATTTGTAGTAATTCACCAGTGTTAAGACGACTAGAACAAAGTACCTGCCAACAGTGTCAGAATCAGTTATGTAGGAAAGTGTAATCAGAAAAATAGAACTTTTTTTTTTCTTTTGCCTACTACGGCACTGGAAGAAAACATTACTACACCACACAGCTTTGGATAAGTACAGAATATTCTTCTTTGGTCCTATCTTCTCCTGTTCCCTCACCAAAGACACAGAAACCTTGCTGGAGGCACATTCAAATACTTGTGAAATATTAGGTCATGCTTGTTAAATGCAGCTCTTTAGAGTTATTGTTCAGTTACTGCACCAATAGGTACACATACATATTGAAGTCCTACATACATGTGTGTACTACAAAATCAAGAATTTATACTAAAAAATGATCTTACACAGGTAGAAGGTCTTACACATTCAATTAGGATTCGAAGAATAAAAGTGTAGAAATAAGTTCCTGAGATCACTTGTGGCAATGGTGTTGGGACTGTGAGCAAAGCAGGTGGGACTATGGCCTGACTTAAATCTTCTCTGTATTTTGCATCAAGGATATAATAGGCTTAAGTTGTTTATACCTACATAATACAGTCTCATGTGCATCTGCATAGATAACATCCTACACTGGACACAGCAATCAAAGCCAAGAGCGGTGGAAGAAAGTGTGCTTTGTAAGATAAATACATCAGGGATGCTGCATGTTCTAGACTGAGGCTGCATATTACAAGCTTTATAAAAGTATAGGTGCTGCCCTATCCTCTCAATCCGAGTGAGAAATTGTCAACAGGAAGAAGATGGTGTTCTCTTCCCTTAAATGAAACTTGAAAGAGTATGCCTTTATCAACTCATCTTTTCCCCCAGCTGTTACACATTCCATACTTTTGACATCTATCCATTTACCAGCTATTAAAAAAAAAGTTCTTAACCATTCCTTAGTCTATTCTCTGTACTACCTTGCCTCCAAGACTAACACACAGATGCGAAATAATTGTTAAGAACATCACACTAACATATTTAAGCAATACCCCAAACAAACCCAAAAAACACATCCCCAAGCCTATCAGATTGTCCAACTCTCTTCTCTGGTGGGAGCCAGGTAAGATTAAGAGCCTCTTCAACAGAGTTAATATGAAGCAGGAAGCGCATGTTCAAATTTTTTTTTATTTTTTTTTTTTAAGATATTTTGGGTATAAGCACAGTCTGGAAGGCTGGCAGGAGTCCCAGATTTTGCCTACACTGCCCCCCAAGCCTTTCCTCTCAAATTGTCAAAATAACAAAATAATTATGCCAGTTGCATAACTTTGATCACCCTACTTCATCTCCAGCATTTATGACTGTGGATTTAAGAATCTTATAATAAGGCCTACAAGATATATTTTTCTTTGTCTTAGAAAGTGAAAATTGTTTTGCTTCATTCTGTTATTTAGCTCCAAGTCTTCTGACTTTTTTTAACCAAGATCCACAGAAAAAAAGTTAAAAAGCAGCCTCTCGAATTTTAAAACTTAAAAAAAAATATGTGATATCCATGGGGTGCAGGGGGGGGATATCTCTGTATTTTAAGCCTGGGGCTAGAGACTGGAACAATTTATCACAAGAAAAATACTTGGATGACAAAACAAAAATACAGCCCATGGCCTTCCATGTACACTCTCCAGAGATTCTGTTCAAACACTCAAATATCCCTATCAAAACCGATTCACCACTATAACACTTCACATATCCACATGGTGTGATTTAACATACTGGCAAATTTATAATCATTCATGACAAGAGTAACTCGGTTGCAGATTAAGCTAATAATATTACACACACACAAGTCTATGTTGGAAAAACGTAGCTAGGACTGCAAAATTGAGTACTCTAAGATTGAGAATTGATATAATTCACTCTGCCAGGATTTATTTCAGTCATCTTCTGCATATGCATTACAATAAAATCTTTTGCCATGTACCCCACAACCCCACCCCCACACAAGACCTTTGCTTCACTAAGCGAAAAGGATGGAAGGTGTTCCCATTGCGAGAATCCACACTATATTTCATTTCACCTTCACAGTTCAGAGATGGCCTTTCCAGCGACACATTCCTTACAGATCTTGTACATCCCAAGCTACCCTTTACATACAAAGGGGACAGTAACCTACTGATCCAAAACAGAGAATTAAGAGACAGTGAAATTCAGGTCAGAAATACCTCCTTTCTTGTATCAGTTTGAAATGCCTGTCAGAGCATGCAGTAATGAAAGAACAGTTGGTAAGTTCAAAATTCACTGAGTGTAAGTACTGTTGTGGAGTTTGGGACTTCTGCCAGTCAGATTCTGAGGAATCAAGTCAGGCACCAAAGAAACATTTGCACAGTATCACACAGGATTTCTTTGATATAGCTGTTTCTCCAGAACAGCACTCAATTAGTTTTCTCTCGGCCTTTCTCCATCTGAAATCTCTTGCTTAAACATGAGAAGTTTCCCTCATTTTAACTTATTTTCATGCAAGTCTCTTAGAAACAAATTCTGTGTGATTACTGTCAAAGATGGGGATGAATATTCTCAGATAACCAGTAGACTTCATAACTAGCCCTAATCTCTCCATAAAGCACACCTCCCAGGTGTGTTTCATCACAGATATTGCAGAAACATTGTTCTACACGTGGACTTGCCTGACAGATAATCCCACAAGGCTTCTATTAGCAGTACAGAGAGACAAGTCATACATTATCCAATATGTGCCAATGGCAAAAAGGAACAGTGAGGCCAAGGAAGTTTCCAATTTAATTCAGACTATGGAAGGGCAGGGACTCAAGAGGGGACAGACTTTTCTACCTATTATTTCCAGTGCTCGTTTCTGCAGCACTTGTTCTGATCCTTGCTCTTTCCTAGTTCTAGCAAATTCCCCATCCTAGCCCCAGTCTCTACACGGACTGGAGCCACTGTCTCATCTCCATCCCACTCTGTCATGCAGTGTGGCCTCTTCTCACTCCTCAACATGCACCATTACTGTTCTCTTGACCCATCTTGGATCCCTTTCCAATTTCTTTCACCTTATCTTCCAAATCAAGGTTCTGCTTTTTTCTTTACAGCCCACATTTCTAATTAATTCCCTTTCCTTTTAAAGGCATCCAGTTTTGTAACGTCAAATTCCTGTCCCTTTCTCATCTACTAAGCACTAGCTTTCTCCTGCTATGTGACCTATCCCATCAAACCTCAGTCACAACTTCCTTCTCTCTACGGTCTTAGCATCAACCAGTTCTAGTATTCCTGACTGACTCCCAGCCACCACTTCCTATTCTTACCTAACTTCCAGTCCCAGCACCCTGTCTACCACTGGAGGCACTATCCAGCATTAAGTCTTAATTCCCTTGCTGGTCAGTCTCACTGTCTCTCCGTATCAAATTCTAAGCCCATTTTTCTACTCGTGTGAGGTCCAATTCAACCTCTACAACTGATTAGGCAATTTTTTTTTTTTTAGCTTGGCACTGTCATCTTCATCTCACATGTAGCATACTGCATGCAAGACATAGCAGAAGCACAGAACTGGACCCAGCATAGTCTGAAGCAATCTCAAACTGTAATTATGAGAAAAATCCTGTGCAGCCTTGAACTGGCATAAGCTCATTTGCTTGGAAACTGCAGGGAATGTACTTGCAAAACTCAACCAAGCCTTTAATAAGAGCATGTAAAATGTAGTTTTCAAAATCTCATAGCTCGGTGTTTCACAGAGTCCTGGGAAAATACACCTATACAGGTCATGTTTTTAAACAGACACATACCTTGTGCTCTCCACGATGATGACAGCACTTTCCAAAGAAAAAGTCATCAGTCTTTTGTTTTGTTTCCTCTCAACATCCCCACATTGGGAAAAAACAAACAACTTCCCTCATCCTGGGAACGTGCTGAATCTTGAAATTATTCAGGCTCAGTTAGACCTTTGATGTAGAAAATGTCAGTCAAAAAGTTAATTCGTGCCTAAACTCAGGTTTGTAAATAAGGTATTGCAAAAAGAAACTGCAAGAAAACCTACTAATAAATTGGTTTACTTCACCACTTAATACTGTTAGCACACACTAGTAGAACATGTGGGTTACTTTAATATAAAGATAGTTTTGTCATTTGGTTATGAAAACAGTGCCTCTGCTTTCAGCTCCCTTTCTGTATTCTACCTAATTTTAAAGATGTACTCTGCCTCATATTAAACACATTAACATTTAATCCATTATCATATCCCAGTTTACAGAGACCTAACATTTTGAAATTTATTCTTCTGACCAGTCAAGAAAAGGCACCTCTCTTTTTCGAAGTCTATTACTCTTTCCTATTCTTCTCTTGCACACACTTGACCAGAGTGTACAACAGTGTCACAGGCAAGGTTATAAATGGAACTATCCCTTCTGGCAAAGGCAGATGTTGGAAGAATAACAATCTGCACACTGATTTCAAATATTTTCAAAGGACTCTTAGCTCCTTTGTTATGGATAGTGTTACAGTTTATACATCCTACCACCTGATGAGCCAAATAAAAGTGAATAAGCTTACAAGTCTGTTGCTACCTACCAACACGTTAAACACATTATGTGCCTCAGCATGAGTTTTTCCTTTAGAACAAGAAAAGGAAGTATGTGATTTTTTCTTTTGCTCTTTGTAGATATGTTGGGGTTTTTTTATTATTCATGCTAGTATGCTATTGATGCCTCTGCTGACTCTTAAAACATCTGGCCCACTGTTTAAAAATCCTGGAGTGCAATATAAATCCATACTGACAATCAGAGGACTCTCAATTAAGTATCTACAAGGCAACCAAAGGTAAACCAGAAAACATACAAAAGGAAAACATCCCATCCCAATTCTTACAAGCCATTAGATTTCTTATTACCTTAGATCTGAAATTCAAATTCCAGTGAAAATTCATTAACCGTTCATAATGATACAAAACCTGAGACAGTCAAGTGATTCTGTGTAATAAATCATACTGAAGAGAGAAACCACAAAGAGTTGAATGAGCTATGTACATCCTAGGTCGTATCTCACTTATCCGTTTGATCAAACTATACATTTGTCCAACAGAATCAATAATCAAAGATCTACTGTTACTGGAATACTTCACTATGACTGGAAAAACAAAATTGTCAAAAAGTAATTGCATGAGACCTCATTGAAACCAGCCCTGGCTTACTTAGGAGAGTTGCCCTATGTTTAAATATTATGTGAATTTTACAAAAGTAGCTTAAATTTAAATCTGTTACCATAGAACAGGAGAAAGAAAGTAAGTGGACTTCTGGATTCTATCACTCTTTCTGATATGCAGCAATATGATTTGAGGTTATAACAGCAAGTAACAGGATTAATCATATAAACAATGCCAAATCATTAAATGAAACAGTATAATGGTGTGGCATATGCAAAGCCACCAACAGAGAAAGGAGATAAAGGATCTGGTGCTTGTGATAAATGAGAAGGACAACTAGAAAAGACGTAGAAGCATAATAGACAGAAAACTTTTGGGAATTTTCATTTTCCTGAACAATACACTGGGTGTAGAAGACATAATTCTCTGCAGCAATGGTGGGGAAAAAAGCCTATAAGATGGAAGACGTGTACTGTAGAGAAAGCTGAAACCATATATAGTATTGGTATATTTCATCACAGTCTTCCATCAGTCTCGGAACTAAATATTAAGCAACTTGACTGTAACTTTCACTGTTTGACTCTGTCTTCAGATGAAATTATTTTCATAAATATTGAGGAATTCAGATTAATAGGCAGTTATCTATTGTAAAAATCTCAGCTAATGATGAAAACCAGAAAGCATTTATTCTCTGCTATGTAGATAAATCAGTTTCAAGCTATTTGCTTTCTCCATCGCTCCCTCTCAGTTTTATCTGCGAACACTGTTAGTGTGACTCAGTGGTGCAGTTGTATAAAACCATATGCTCACAAGACTGAGGGCTGCTTAAGCCTGTCAACAGCCAGACGTATCACTGCTGACATCTGCACCAGTTGTCAAACCAATGACTATGAATGTCACTGGTCATTAGACTTATTTTCAGTCATCCAGCTATAGCGGCATGACCTGTAACTCTTTTCTGCTACTGCCGGATACAATGACCAATAGTCTGACTCACCTAATTTGAGAAATAGTAGAATGTGGATAATATTCTCAGTTGCTATGACAGCATTCCAGGCAGCGTGCAATCCCAGATCTACAAAGCCTGATAACAGGACAAACAGAGTCCAAGCTCTAAAAGATAATGAAGACGCTTTTGTTTCACTTTCTGTACGCGTTTCTAAACAGGAAGAGAGGACAAGCTGCATGAGCCTAGTAATAACCACACTTTATAAAATATGGTTTCTTCTAGGACTATTTCTCATATATGCAGGGGGAAAAATAAGAAGTCAGGATGGCACAGACAGCTAGAGAGCCCAAGATCAACCTTCGGTCCTTGTGTTCATAGGAACTGCTGCCGTGACCATTTCTGGAAGGAGCAAGGGAACATTTACTTGCCCTATTTCCTAACTGCCCATACAGGAACTACTGAAAAATCAGGTCAGAAGTCATACACTAACAAGTACTACTTACCAACCGTAATATGAAATTATATCCAAATTGTAAATCCAATACTGTATCTTCCAGTTTCACAGACATTGCCCAAAACTTACTAAGAACACTTTGCAATATTGAGTGGGAGCATCTCTCCTTTTCCATGAACACCATATGTTGTATTTCGACCTTTCTTCTCCATGCTGCTTCACTAACCTTGTGAGAGTTCACTTGTTCTTAAAATAAAACAAATGGCATTTGGCTATTTATTCAAACAATGTAGTAATTTCTATCCTAGCATTTGACAGAAATTTCTATTGCATAAATACAAATCTTAGTTCAATCATTTACCATAGAAAAAATATTAATATGAAATTATCATCGACATAAATTATCACCTGTATTTCTGTACAGTACTTTATTCAGAGAAAACTTTATGCTTAAATGTCTTAACAGTGTCTTCCTAATGATATTACCAGGAGTGACACCTGCTAATCAGGGTAGATAACATTGCCAAACTATCCTCCCAAAGGAAACAGACCTTACGTATGAGCTTTTCTACCATGGTCATCAGGCCACAGCTTAACAGTTTGTGGCACAGTAATCTGCAGCATGACCATTCATCCAATTACTGCTGAAACAGTGATATTAATCTATTTATAAAGGGCAAGTTAAGGGTCAATTGCCAACAGTGGAAAATACTTGGTATGGATAACTTGTTACAGACCTAGTTTCATCTGCTCTTACTGATTTCGGCAGTCTGCACGATTTGACTTCATTTTTGAGTAGATAAAAACACAGAACCCCAGAAAGGGTCAAATCATGTCTGTGTATTACCCGAGATGAATATCTGCAGCATCGCTAACGGCATGAGACAGTCTCACACTCTGGTCTGCCAGGCGTATTTCAGCAATGCCCAGCCCGACACATCACTGCATGACACTCGACTCCACAGACAAATCACTCTTGCCCCGAGATCTCAACCAGGACCTGCCTCAATTTTTCACATTCCTAGAAGCATCTGATCTCCCCTAGAGGTCAACATTTATAATTAATATGATAATTTTGGTCTACAGTTTAAATCTTTGGAGACTCTGACAGGCAGTAACAACATTTGCCAGGGAGCTTTTGAAACACTCACACAAATGCATACACTTTTTGTTAGAAAGTACACACGAAGATACAGGTCCTTAGGAAAATAATAAAAACCACAGTTTTTTGGCGAGTGGGGGGACATATTTGGGACTACGTAGCCCCAGAAAACTCAATTTCCATTCTTGTTTTATAAGCCACAATTTGGGCTCGGTGCTCGCTATGTGGAGAGTACACACTTTTATATATGACCCTTAAATAAGTTTTCCTGCTCCTCATCATATATTTATATTGCCTGCTCTTTAGCTCTCAAATGGGAATGTGGCAAAGAATGACTGAATGCCTCAGCTAGTGCCACTTCTTGTTTCTCTCCTTGCATACGAAAACGGCCAACAGACCTTTCTAAACTGGTCAATCTGTTTCACTTCATAGAAAGCAAATTGTAACCCACACTAACATTCACAAAATAAACACTGTTTACACAATCCAATAACATTCATAATGAATGGAGTCCTATTCCCCAAACCACATTGCAAGGAACATTTTATTTCTCTGTGAATAACAATACAACAAAAATATTAAAAGCATTATGGAAAAATCACACCCCCAAGTCGTTCATGTCAATCACATTTGTTTAAGTACAGTGTAGTTTTCAACATTCATTTGCTGTCCAACAAGTAATGTCACTTTGAATGCTATCCAAAAGTCTTAATTATTTGTCTGACATATATCTGTGACAGTAAGATGTTGCTTAAACTTAAGCAACATCCATCTTCTCTTAAAGACTTAACACAAACTAGAATTGAAAATCTAAAATTTTGATTAAACATTTTTGCTATAATTATATAGTAATATCTTATTGCATTCAATCTCATTAACTTAATTTCCAATGCTACAGACTGGGGAGACATCTTACTGCTGTTCCTGTACAACCACAAATCACGTGAACTGGTATTTAAGATTCCCATGCACTGTTCTTTCCAAATTCTGCATCTCCACAGACAAGTTTAGAGGGGTAATTGCCTTTAGTTATCTGCACTGGCAAATTAAAACCTCCTTCTAGTTGTGTACCAGCTCAAACAATTGTTTTTATTTTGTGGTTGCACACTGCCTTTAAGTTATTTCTCTTATTCATCTCCCCCTTTACTTCAAAGTATCTTTTGGCAATTGCAAACCTGCCAAATTATAAGATGAATAGAATATTGCAATAAATAATGGCATAATCTATAGGCTTTCCAAGTGTTGTGGGGTTTTTTTATAACTTACACTATATTTTTACTTTGTGAATCAGAAAATAAGAAGCTTTATGATTTACTAGCAAATGGGGAGAGAAGAACCTACTTCATTTTCAGTAAAAAAAACCTATATAGATTGATTTACTTTTTAAAACTAAAGCATAAATATAATAGAGGCTTCCCTTGCAAAGGCTCTTACTCTCCTCTACTTTCTCAGCCTACACTTGAGAGGTTTCCGCTCCCCTAAACATGCTGAGTTACCAGCTATGTCCTATCTTCTCAAAGACTGTTGCTGATGGCAGGGAGCTGTACAGCATTTTAGCTGGCTGCCTACAGATGGTCTGATTTTCACCTCCATGTATTGGAGAAAGAACACTTCAGCATCTCAGTGCCTAAGTTTCCAGGCTTCACTCTGCTCCATTTCTCGACATTTCTTTTCTGTTTTGGTTTCATGTTCTTACTTTCACTAGAATCATTTTCCCTATCTTGTACTTGCTTGCTTGTGTTTCTGTACGCTGAAGAACAGAAGCTTCTTCTGTTTTCTGCTGCTGCTCTCAGCACATCTCAAAGGGTTATGATGCCTACAGTGGATCTGAAAGTTGTAGTTTTTCCTCAGTTATGTGTTCGGTGGTTTTTTTTGATATATCACTAGTCAGGGACACCGAGCTTCTATTTACTAGTGCCAGTCCTGTGTTTTATATGGGTAAATAATCTTGAAATACAGACATGTTCAAAAATGGCATTCCTTTTGTTTTCTACTACAGCTATTCCTTCTCTCCTTTATTGCACAATCATTACAAAACTGAGAAAGTGTGGCAAGAGCAGAAAGTAGTGTGCACAATTACACCTCAGCCTATGCCACTACACAGCATTCCTGTCACACAGAATGTCTGAGTCTGGAAGGCCCCTCTAGAGAATGCCCCGTCCGAGCCCCTACCCCAAGCAGGATGCTCAGGGCCATGTCCAGTCAGGTTTTGAGTATCTCCAAGGGTGGAGACTCCACAAGCCCTCTAGGCAACTTGTGCCAGACTTTGACCACCTTGCCACTACAAAGAGTTTCCTCTTACTTTTATGTGGAATTGTGCCCAGCGTCCAGTCACCAGGCACCACCAAGCAGGGTCTGGCTCTGTTGTCTTTACTCCCTCCCTCATCAGGTATTTATGCATGTGGATAAGAGCTTTCACCAGGATGAGCTCTCCCAGCTCTCTCAGTCCTTTCTCATGGGCTCTGGTCCCTTAATCACTTTCAGAGCTCTCTTCTGGACACAGAGTATGTATGTCCCTGTCTCACGTGCTGGAGAGTCCAATGCTGGACACAGCAGCCCTGGCAAGGCTGCATCTGCAACGAGCAGAAGGGAAGCATCACCTCCCTCAGCCTGCTGGCAATGCCTTCTGACACTATCATAATCACCAGAAAAAACATTCCTAAACAGACGGTCTCTTTTGTTGCTCTCCTCGTATTCCATTCAATGGTTTTAAACAAACCACATATGATTTAGTTGATAGTTCTACTTTGTCCTTCTGAGGATTGCTACTGCTTTGCATTCCCCTCACTATCACTTCTAAGCTGGAGAAATAAATATTATACTCTTTTAGTTCTAGAGTTTTATAATTGTTTAGGATGTAAACATAACAATAATAATAGTTACTTCAGTAGAATAGGAACACAGGAGCATATGCAGACTGTAGGTTCCGCAATTTCAACCCAAACGCAAACAAATACAAACATTTCCTATCAAACACAATTAATTAAAAATATTCTAGATTAATCAACATATTTTAACTTCACCCTTTGATTATTTTTCATTAAAATATAATATTGAGTGAAAATTAAGAGATGCTTCAAATGAAGAAATCTTTTTATTCTGAAAATGTTGAAGCAAAACTCTTAACATTACACTTTTTTCAAAACAAAATTGAAATGTTCATCAGGTAAGTTCTGACTGCAACTAAATGACACTTCCAAAACAACAATTTAATATCTGTAGATTTAAGAACAGCTGTTACCCCTGGATTTACATTTATTCTTGGCAGAACTAAAGGCAAGTAATTAAGAATCAGACTCTCCTCTGGTACAAATTAGCAAAATTCCATGGGAATGAATATAAATGCAAACAGGCAAGCAAACAAATAACTTAGAATCCAGCTACTAACTTTGATTAAAAACTGCTCTGTTTAGCAGTTTATCATCCAGCCAATTATCAGGAAAATTAATTACTTCCTGAAAATCATATTGGAGATCCTTTGATATAAAATATATAAAAATTGACAGAATTATTTTATCTCCGTTCTGCAGTATGTATCACTTCAGTTAGTATCTATTTTTAAATTCATTCTTATCACTTCACAGATTTTTTCATTTCTCACAACATCTGAAAGAATCCTAGGGCTTTGGGGCTTCCGATTCAAACCTGATCTTTAAAAACCACTAGCTTCAACTTGGAGAGTATGTACTTCAGTTTTTAAAAGCAATAAGAAAACAAATACCCTGTTCCTCCTATCCAGCCATCTGAGCAAGAAGTATAATAAGCCAGATGAACAGAACAGCGAAACCACAGAGTTAAAGCTGCTTAACACATTCAGGACCACATTTTCTTACTTTTGCCAATGTGGTATCAATTATACCCATCAGTGCTTATATGAGAATTAAAAATATTGTTTCTAGTAGTAATAAAATGCTTTTAAAACTCAGTGTCTCATAACAAATTTTAGAAAGATACTCGTCACATTCTTAACACGATTATTGCTACATTTGGAGTGTGAAGGAATAATGTATAGACTGAAGAGAAGCCAAATTTTCACATGAGCTCTGAACAGACCCTAGCTGTAGTACAGTAGGTTAGCATCTTTGCAGATACATCCAAACACACTGTAGTTTTCTGAAGATCAAAATGGGAAATTGCCACCAATACAGAAACAAGCTTGTTTAGACTTGGTATTATCTATGCAGTAATTGAGCCACATATTATTAGCAGCAAGAACAACAAAAAACACAAGGCATTAAATTCAAGAAATTCTTACTCATTGAGAATGCAAATTGCTTTTTAATTTCCTGACCTTATAGTGCAAGAGGATGAGCACTGCAAGTAGATTACCATATCATAATCTCACAGAATTAGATAGGTTAAATACCCAATTACAAACTCTCTGCATGGCAAGAGACTAAAGAAGAAAATGTACAGAGTATTCTGAAAGTAGGAAACTGACTTTTTAAACACAGCAAGAAAAAGATAGATATAAAATTTCGGGTTACAAAGCTACTGGATAATTTTACAATGCATGCATCTCTTGAGCAAAATGACTTTCTGACATCAAATGTCTGCCTGGTAGAAGTTACACTAGCCTTCAATGACACTTAAACATACACAAATTACACACACCTCGCTTCATTCTAAAGTTCTTTTGAAAAACACCCTTGTTTTGCATGCACAGGTGTGTATATCTGATGCTAACACATTTTTTTCTATGCTACTCATCAAGAACGCTGCTTATGAGCACCCCTGCATTGGGTCTGGCTAGGATGGAGTTAATCATCTTCACAGCTGCCCATATGGTGCCATGCTTTGGGTTTGTGACTAAAGCAGCATTGATAACACACCAGCCTTTTGGCTACTGCTGAGCAGTGCAAGCACCAAATTTGCCCCCTCTTTCCCCTAGTGAGTAGGCTGGGGGTGCACAAGAAGTTGGGAGGAGACACAGCCAAGACAGCTGACCAAAGGGACATACCCCATGCCACATAATGTGAAGGACTGGTGTTGTTCTGGGAGGTAGCCTTTGCTCAGAGACTAGCTGGGCATTGGTCTATTTGTGGGAGGTGGTGAGCAACTGCCTATACATCGCTCCTGTTCCCCTTTGCACACCCCACCCCCATTCCCTTATTTAGACTGTCTTTACCTTGATCCACAAGTTTTCTCGCTTTTGCTATTCCTGTACTCTGCCTTGTCCCACAGTGTGGGAGGGTTCAATGTGCCAGCAGCTGTGTGATGCTTAGCTGCTGGCTGGGGTCAACTCACGACAACCCCCTAGAAATACACTGCCCTTGTGCAATTCTTCTCTGTTTCTCTAAATCAGTCATGGTTTTGTAGCCTCTGCAAATATTGGCTGATCGTGGAACTACGGACAACCTATGGAGATGACTATGAAAGGACTGAAATTGGTGTAACTGTGTCACTATTCTGTGATTCTGTGTCAGTTTACAAGCTGACAAGATCAGCTTTAGCTTAAGTATCAAGTCAGTCATGCATTTTGAGTAGCGAAGAAGCAGTGATTACTGCAAGTGTGTGCTAAAAAGGTTTTAAAAAATTAAAAGGTAAGGTCACAAGGCTAGTCCTTGTCTTTTCCATTCCTCATTTACTGAGATTCCCTAGATTTTGCGTTAGGGTTTAAGGCCTGCTGCTTTGACACTTCAATTAATATTCATTAGATGGCCCAGAGAGATAGGGCCTTCCTCAGGCCCCGTCTATAGCCCATTTAAGAAGTTATGAAGATGTAAAACTAAGATGAAATCCAAACATAAGAGAAAGTTACTGGAGACTCAAAGACTGAATCGTCTACATCAATAATAGACCTCCACATTGCTTTTTCTTTCCATTGGTATATATGTAAAAGCATCACTATTCTTGTCATAACTCTGACTAGCATGAACTGACATTATTTGATACGCTTTAACATTTTACAGAAACATAAGAATTCTGAGAGTTTAAAATAGAATAGCTGGTCCACTACAACCAGTGAGTTGCAGCAGTGACTGTATTCATAACCACTTGAAATTTTTAACAGAACAGAACTAACCTTAGAATCTTCTTGTCCACTCAGCTAACCTGGTTCCATTTTAACTCAATTTTTCTCTATGAAATCATTTTATCAATTTAACAAAAAATATAATCTTATTGAGAAAGATTTTCTAATATTCCAGTTCAACGGTGAAGCCCAAGTGCATATTCCATTTACTTTTTAGCATATAGTTGACTTTAAGACTTCTAATAAGAAAAAGAAACTTGAAATGTATATATATGTAAAGATAAGGAAAATATTTTTATATGTGCATATACATATATATGGCTGTGTGAATTATGCCACAAGAGTAGTAGTACTGCTATTGACAGTACCATGGCACTTTCACATTTGAGGGTTATTCTGGAGCTCTGGCTCAGGCTTTACGAAAATTCTGGAAACTGACTTGAAGCCTGAAAGCAAGCATCTTAAGAATCAGCGTCCTCCATTTTACACAGAATCTTTCATGCAAGTATTTCAGAAGACTTTGCAGCAGATACAGAATAGTTAAAATAAAAAAGCAGATGAATGACATAGAGATCAATGTCATTTCTTAAACAAATAAGAGACATTTCTTAGTGTCTTACAATCAGGAAGTGTTGAATCTGAATTTCCCTAACTACCGAGTTACTGATTATAATATCATTATAACGAAAATAACAAAAACATTGCCATTTATGCCTCACAGATTTTATAGCTTTCTCTAATCAGAATTTTACCAAATCTTCCTTCAGAACTACTTTCATAAGGAGCTTTGCTTTCTAAATAAAATTAGAATTTGCTGCTCTGGTAGAAAGGGTAATAACTCTAAAGAAACATGATCAAAATTATTAAAGATCTGATGGTAGCTCGAAAACCTGGCAAACACATTTAATACAGGAACTACCGTGTGACTCCTTTAGTTGTTTTCCATGTCCATTTGAGAGTTTAACAAGCAAAAGAACCTCTTGAGTGTAATAAAAGTCCTTTTATAAAAAGTGCTAGTTAGGAGTGAGTTTGGTTTTGCATGTATTGTGGTGCAGATTTTCTATTTATGGAACTTGATACAGTTCATTTACCATGAACACATCTACAAGACCTGCATCTGCAGAGAATCTGACTCTATACAGTTTAAAAAAATCTCTCTTTCCTTAGTACTTTGTATATACTGTTGACATTTCCTGTAAATACGATTTCTTTTGGAGGTATATTCTCACGGGGTTCTTTCAGTGTAATAAATCCACCAGCAGATGAAAGCATTTTGTGCTGAAAGCCTCCAGACCTGTAGACCACAGCTCAGCTGTGCCAGGATGGAGAAAGGAGAGAAGACAACTGGTTGATGATACATGACAAAGTAGAAATTGACTGACAACCAACAATTACTGGTTGTTTGCAGAAGACAGAAGGCAAGGAGTACCTCTGCTACAAAAACTGACGGTTGAACAGATGTCATAGGCTTTGGAGCTGTTTCGCCCAACTGGAAAATTAAAATTAAGGAAGCACCCCTCATACCAGCCTTCTTGCCAGGAAAGCTTCACTCCTGCGCTGCCGGGAAATAACCCTCCATGTACAGGGGCTCACCACCTCCTCTACAGGCCACATTAACTACTTCAAGACACAGCACCTTCTTGGGTCAGAATGAGTTTTACTCAGACCTCAGTGAAAGCAACAAAAGCTCATTACTGGGTCTTTTGAGTTTTTAAGTCATTTGTATTTAAGTATTAGGACAACAATCTTATTGAGTGCAAACTGACACCAATTTCAATCCTTTCATAGTGAAATTATGAAACAGTGTTTCATTATTGATGTGCACTTAGCATGCACATATTACGCGCGTAGTAAATCAACAAAAACTGTAAAAATCTGATATGTATTTCTGTAGCCTATGCTGACCTTTAAAACTCCTCCCAAAATTTTTTCCCCTTTCATATTATAAGACAGCCTATACTGGTGTTTTCAGCCTCTACGGGTGCACTTAGACCTGGTGGAGAAAAAAAAAAAACACCAAAAAATTTCTACTAATATAATTGTAGTGTTCAGGCAGATAACGAGTGAGACAGGAGTGAAATTCCAGCCAGGTCAGCATGAAATGTGCCAAGCAAAGTTTTCAATATTCTCAAAAATTCCCTTTCAAAAAGCGTCAAGTCTACATTTAGTACATCTAAGTGGGTGATTCACAACATCCTTGACTTTATCCATATTTTTCAACTACTCTAGTAGTTAGATGAATAACTACATTTCTGAGACTAGGGTAAATAATCCACATTTCCTTCATTCAGATATCAAGCGTTCCTATTTCTCAGTCTCTGTTTCCTCTTGTACCAAGCATATACTGCAGCCAGTCCTATAGGCAGGGAAAGCTCTGCACACCATTACTCATCCCAGAGCTGGTCAGCTCCATGTTGGCTTGGTGCTCCTCTGAACATTTCTATTTGATCAGTTTTGAAGGCAGAAGAAACTACAATTTACCACAAAAATCACAGAGAAAGAGTAGATTAAGAGAATGTGAAACACCGCAACTCCCGCTGAGACCACCTGCCGGTGGAGCGATCTAAAATATGACAAAACCCGTGCCCAGAGAGCTTGGCGACTACCTCCACCCTCAGTGGCCATTAAGGAATTTGCATAATTATTATACAGCACTACTACATACAAACTCAGAGTGATTGTTACAGAAGATATTTAAGCTACTAATTACTTTTCAGTAAGGCAATCTGTAACACCACCCAATTAACACATAGACTTTTGGTGTAAATACTCAAGATGAAAATATTCAATATGTATATTATTCTAGAATTCTCTAAAAGCTCAAGCTACCACGTAACATTTTAATTAAAAAGCAGTATGGTGCCTTTGAAATTTACATCACATGCTTTCTCCTCTATGGCATTTATGTTTCTCCTACCTCAAAGCTCATGAAACAAAATTTCACTTTTACCTCATTTAAAAAATAGATATTAAAATCTGAAAGGACACTGGTTACATAAGAGCTTATATATTTTTTTTTCCTAAATGTTTTTAATCAATTCCTATATTTCTGGCGCCATTTCTTTATTTTAAATGCTTGGAATGTGCTCAAAATTGTACAAAGTTAAGCTTATTTCTACATTAAAAAAATAAAATCAATGAATACATGTTGATTACCTTAAAATTTGTATTTTAAGGTTTTTATTTTTTTTTACAGACCCGACATCTCTACTTCTTAATGGTCTTCATAAAGCATTTAATTTAGCATTCTTTATATCCTCACATCTAGCTGAAGTTTTCCTTCAAACTACTCTTTTTTTTAGTTAGCTAGAATTGCTTTAAACAAACAGGCATCAATCTCCATATAACATGAATACCAAATACTGTGTTACGGTCTAGGCAAGTGGTCGTGCGGTAGGGGGGAGCCAGCTGACAGGTTGCACGCAGAGGGTGGTGGTCAATAGCTCCTTTTCAAACTGGCAACCTGTCACAAGTGTGGTCCCGCAGGGATCGATACTGGGCCCAATGCTGTTTAATATCTTCATAAGTGATTTGGACGGCGGGATCAAACGTACCCTGAGGAAGTTTTCTGGTGATACCAGGCTGAGTGGGGAAGTGGACACTTTGGAAGGGAGAGCCACTCAGCGGGAAGACCTGAATAGGCTGGACGAGTGGGCTAACGAGAACCTTACAAAGTTCAGCAAAAACAAACGTAAGGTCTTTCACCTCGGAAAACATAATTCAGAAGTGCAGCACAGGCTGGTATCTACCCAGCTGTGGAACAGCCCTGTGGAAAGGGACCAGGGGGTCCTGGTGGACAAGATCTATATGAGCGAACAGTGTGCTGCTGCAGCAAAGAAAGCCGACAGGATGCTGGGTTGCATCAACAAGGGCATCATCAGCAGAGATAAAGAAGTCACTATCCCACTCTACTCAGCACTTGTCAGGCTGCAACGGGAATACTGTGTCCGGGTTTGGTCCCTGCTATACAAAAAAGATGTGGACAAGCTGGAGAGGGTCCAGAGAAGGGCCACAAAGAGGATCAAAGGACTGGGAAGGCTGAGAGAAATGGGTTTGTTCAGCCTGGAGAAAAAGAAGAGAAGGCTTAGAGGAGACCTTATCACCATGTTCCAGTATTTAAAGGGTGGCTACAAAGAAGATGGAGACTCCGTTTTTACAAGGAGTCACATGGATAAGACAAGGGGTAATGGGTATAAGTTAATCCTGGGGACATTCTGATTGGACACAAGAGGAAGATTTTTCACAATGAGATCAGCCATTGGAATAATCTCCCCAGGGAAGTTGTGAATTCCTCAGCACTGGACACTTACAAGATTCAGCTGGTCAGTGTGCTCAGTCATCTTGTCTAGGCCACGCTTTTGCCAAGAAAGGTTGGACCAGATGATTCTTGAGGTCCCTTCCAACCTTGTATTCTATGATTATGTGATACTGGAAGTGGTAGTGAAGAAAAGAATCAGAAAAAGCAGCCTGTTGGTCTTCCTTTTTCACAAAGCACTTGATGGTACAGTGATTTATGTGACAAATCATGTATCAAATACTATTTTCATGAACACGTTTTCCTACTGTGGAAAATGCAGTGTACTTAACACTTCCTACAGAACTTTTATACCTTAATGAATCCTAACACCACCATTCCCTAGTTAGGGCATCACATTCTTACACAAAATTTAGAGACATTCATACCTTTCTTCTTAATACATTACATCTAACTAAAAAATCCCCAATATATTTCAGAAGACTCAAAAGCATCCTCACATATTTTCACTGCTTAGTTACTAATACCTCTTACAGTACACCACAGCCTGGAACTTCATAAAGGGCAACAAGTTTTGCAGTACAACAAAGTCAGTAACTTCTCATGAAACACAAGTTCATAACTGAATGGCGATCACTTCAACTTTCATTTTTAAGCAGGAGGAAAACCACAGGCAGGTTGCCCTAGACATGAATTTATCCCTACTCTGAGCAAATAAAACCACTGGCTTTTGATACACATTAATAAAATACTCTTTTGGTGACAATCCTCCTGGAAGAAAAGTACAAGGCAACACTAGTGAACTTTTGTGCCTCACTAGGCTACCGGACAGATCTGTAATTGGAATCAACGAAAAAAATAGTTTATGTGATGTGCCCCTCCATTCCACCCCCCCCGGCCATTTCTCAAATTTGGCATTTTCACCCCTTTCCTCTGCAGGAAGAGCAACTCTTCATCTTAATAAGGGTAATGATGACCTTATTGCCTGCAAATGCAGTGAATTTAACATAAGATTTTAAATTATACCATTAAAGGATAAAACAATTTTTAAGTTTAATGCCATTTGAACCTAAATTTAACTGCCTATGAATTTCAAATCTCCAATAACATCATGAGTTACATAGTTGATCCTTTTTTTTAGTTCCAAATTAATTTGTGACTCCTACAGAAACAGTTGAAATTAAAGGCCCCTTAAGAATGTGAAAGAACTTACTCAAAATACTATGGACTTCTGAGAAGGAAGTGAGAATCGTATTTGCAATGGAGTTTGAGGTCCTAGTGTAGGGCTAACATGAATAGAAAAATAAGCTTTATAGCATATAGAATATTTCACAAAGAAATTCTTCCAAATTCATGCAGTGAGGATGTGTGTGCGTGAAGACAGACATATGTAGATGTGCATATTTTAATACATATCATTAAAAAATATAAAGATATGCACATATACATCCTCCCACTCACATCCCTATGGAAGACTGTATCATTTGATCTAATGACTATTACAGGAGAGAAGATTAGCATTTAAATCCCCTTTCTCCTATTTTTTTTGGTATCTAGTAACAGTCTGATGACAGCAGGATGAGACCATGGTCTGCTGTGTAGCTCAGTAAAGTCTCAAGGTATCATTTACTTTGCCATGGTGCCTTTTTGCTTCATTTCTGTTGTATACACCTGTTGCTTCCTGTACTATACTTAGACTGACAACTCTGTCTCTGGTAGTCGTACAGCACTCAGACTAGCGGTGACCTGGCTCATGCGTAGAGCTCCTTGTATTAATCCTGGGAGTACAGAGATACTTCATAATAATTGTAAAATCCTATAGAAGGAAATATGTCTTAAGGTTTCAGTAAGAGCAAAGGCATGTCTAGTTAGTTAAATAATGATAACATACCTTTTAAGTTTTCAGAAATATTCAGTATTATTTCTAAAGATTTTATAAGTTTAGATTTGACTAAAAATCAGTTTAAAATTAAGCAGGTAGACTGTGAAAGGAAGAACAAACAGAGATTAAAAGAGAAGAAAGAAACTATTTGTAATTGTTACTGGGAACACAAGGAAAATAAAAGCTTAAAAAACAGATAAGCATTCAGCATCCAGCTGGAATATAAATGAACCCTTGGCGCTCCATTGTGTGCAGTTCTCTTCCAATGCCCCTCCACATTACGCACTGCTTATTCAGTGTTTTGCTTGCACTGGATTCCTGTGAGCCAAAGATACTACAAATAACCTTAACCTTTGTCAGCACAATCTACACGTACCTGTCTTAGTAATTATACTAAGCCTTCAAGAAAATTTAGAGTACCACTGTTGTACATCGCTAAAATACACAGAGGTTTTTCTTCTTTCTTTGATCACTGAAACAAATACAATAGTTCAAAGAAAGCAAAGCAAATATGTAACTACAACAGCTTACAATACAAGAAAAAAAAATTAAAAAACCAAAAAACAGTATTAGTACAATTTCTTTCGGAACTCAGCCAGTCATTGTATTTGCACTCTAGTTGAATAATTGTAAACAGAGCAGTCAGCAGAAAGTATAAAATGGGTCATGAGGCCAATTCTAGTAAATATTTGATTATCCAGTCATACCAATTACAGGTTGGATGAAATTAATATTGTCTATTGTTTTTCACAGCTACAAGCAAGACTGTATCTGTCAATAATCACTCCTTCTGGCAGATCTCTCCTAAGCAGTGAATCCCGGCTCATGAGAGCCAGACCTCCAGGCTGTCAGCAAGGGATCCCCTCCCACATCCCCATCTCCACCGAGCCACCAGCTGGGGCGAGCAGAGGGCAGGGGGCAGATGATGTGTCCCAGCAGGTAAGCAGAGATCCAGCTTCATAGCCCACTCCCTCAAAGTCCTGCATCTGAGGGAAGCAAGGCCTGGAAAGGAGCATGACAGGAAGAGAGGTGACAACGACTCACATTAATAGCCCTAGGGGAAAAAAAATTGTCCCATTTTGGGCACTTTTTTTTTTTGGAGTTTGGAGAAACTATGCAGAATTAGGAGCAGCTATTCTTTAGAATTTTTGGTATGTCAACTTTTGCTTTTACCTTAGACCAGGACAAAATGTTGGAATTCAGAAACAGTGAATTAACTTTCATAGTTTAATTAAAAAACTATATGGTTTTTTAATTAAAAAACAAAACTATGTGTTTAAAACTGTGTTGTGGGTTTGCGTGGCAAGGTTTTGGTAGCAGGGGGGGCTGTAGGAGTGGCTTCTCTGAGAAGCTGCCAGAAGCTTCTCCTGTGTCTGATGGAGCCAGTGCGAGCTGGCTCCAAGACAGACCCACCACTGGCCAAAGCCATCAGCGACAGTGGTCGCACCTCGGTGATAACATAGTTAAGAAGGGGAAAAACCTGCTGTGGGGCAGCAGTCGACTGTGTGAGAGAAACAACTCCGTAGACACCAAGGTCAGTGAAGAAGGAGGGGGAGGAGGTGCTTCAGGCACCCAAGCAGAGAGTCCCCTGAAGCCCATGGTGAAGACCATGCTGAAGCAGGCTGTGCCCCTGCAGCCCGTGGAGGTCCACTGTGGAGCAGATATTCACCTGCAGCCCATGGAGGGCCCCATGGAAGAGCAGGTGGATGCTGAAGGAGGCTGTGACCCCATGGGGAGCTGCGCTTCAGCAGGCTCCTGCCACGAGCTGCAGACCCGTGGAGAGAGAAGCCCATGCTGGAGAAGGTTTGCTGGCAGGGCTTGTGACTCTGCAAGGGGCCCACACTGTAGCAGTCTGCTCTTGAAGGACTCACATTGGAGAAGTTCGTGTCTCCCATGGGAGGGACCCCATGCTGGAGCAGGGGAAGAGTAGGAGGAGGAAGGAGCAGCAGAGACAACGTGTGATGAACCGGCTGTAGCCCCCATTCCCCATCCCCCTGTGCCGCTTGCAGGGAGAAGGGAGATAACTGGGAGTGAAATTAAGCCCAGGAAGAAGGGGGTGGAGGTGTTTTTAAGATTTGGTTTTATTTCTCATTATCCTACTTTGATTTGATTGTTGATAAATTAAACTTTTTCTCCCCAAGTTCAATCTGTTTTGTCCGTGATGGTAATCAGTGAGTGATCTCTCCCTGTCCTTATCTTGACCCATGAACGTTTCATCATATTTTTTCTCCCCTGTTCAGCTGAAGAAGGGGAGTAATAAGAGCAGCTTTTGCAGGCACCTGGCATTCATCCAGGCTAAACCACAACATTAAGTGAAAATTTTTTACATTAACAAGTAGTAAGAAGACTTCTGGAAAAAAACTAAACAAACTTTTGGAAAAACTAATGCAACATGGATAAACTAAAAGTTAATGGCCTCTCACCCCAAACCAAAGACATAATTCCCAGCAAAGAACAAGGGGCCTACCTACACATCCACCTTGGAGAAAAAAAGCAGAAACTCTAAACTAGAATTTCAGGAAAAGAAGGGTTTTTTATAAGAAATGATTGATTTTCCAGAAGCCACACTTCCAGAGGAAAAATTCACAACAGATCATCAAAAGTTTGAACAATCTGTCGTTTAAAAACCCCCACCATGCAGAAGTGTATTTCTCGAGAGACTTGTAATCTGAATCTTTTCATGGATGTACACAGTATTCCCCTCTGCAGCTCAAACTACTCATTTGTCTTCTTAGTGGTTTCTGTTTTGAGACTATCCAGAATATACATGATCCACCAAGTCAGAAACCTCATATTTCCGAAAAGCAAAGGAAAAAAAAAAACCAAACACAAACTTGCATAAACAAAGAATGCATAATTTTTTTCAAGGCATACATCTTTCGAATGCATACTAGCTGTTAAAGTCATACAGGCAATTAAAAATAGTCTTACAGAAAACTTTTTTCCTTGCTGTATCTTACATACCAGATACTGTATTTTGTTTGAAGCAGAGCCAGAAGTGTCATACTTGCAACCAGACATTACACAGGCTTTTGGGGCTAGCAAGACTTCTTCACTTATGTCTCCCAGTAACACTGCACTGGTGGTGCTACCAGAAAGTGGTACTACATTTGGCGCTACACGGACTTCTAATACAAGGTGAGACACTAACCATGAGACTGCTTGTTTTACTTTTAAAATCCAACCATATGTTTAAGTGTATATACTTAAGAATTCAGAAGGCATGGAGGACACATCAGAAATCCTGTAAAACAGTTTTTACATATAAACTAATGCACACTGAGAAAGACACTTTTTTTTTTTAAGTACGAGGTTACATAATCCCAAAATTATATCAAATATAGGAAAGACATCTGTCAATTTTACCAAGTCATCTCTCAGGTTACCTGTCACAAACCACATTCTCTGATACACATTTCACATCTCCCCAAAGTGTAGGTGAAAACTGTGTTACAGGATTGTAAACTAAGACACCCAAAAGGTAAGAATTAACAGAATTAAGATTATTTCTGCAAATTTTATAACACCTCTTGAGCAGATACAATTTTGATACAGATTTTAAATGCACAGTCACATCATTTAACATTAAACTGTTCAGTATTTAATTTTTACCCACCTCATTTAATGGGTGACCTCTTGCCTTATTTGCTGTGTACTACTGAACTGAGAATTAGGAAAGAATTATCAGTTCCCCTCCCAAGCTGTTTGGTGGCATGCGTCACACTAGTATCAGAGTGCTTCCCAATTCTAATTATTTTTCACAGGCCTTCATTCAGAGAAAGATATATTATTATCACCCCCATTACACAGAAAGGGAGTTAAGACAAATGGAGTGTAAGGTCAAAGTATCTGCTAATTTTGGATATGTAATTTGAGATGGATGGGATGTGATTATTTACTACTGTATACCACTTCGTACTCCCAAATCAGAGTTCTCACTAATAAACATAGTTAAACTTCAGGGGCTCAAGGACTGAGATAAAGGCCACAAACACTATCTCCCTCACCAGCTAAGATTACTAAGGCTTTTTCTCTGTCTAGCTATCACTCCACTTTCCTTCATCAGCTACTCTTGTTCCAAGTTTCCTATGCCCCTTCTCCAGCCTGGTCCTTTCACACTTTGTCACTAATGGACTTCTGAATTCCCAAATCTGTCTGTCAGCACCTAATGTAATTCTCTTTCCACTGTCCTACCTTCCTTTCATCAAAGCTACCTCATTTTTTTTTCCTGCATTTTAGATCCAGTATGAGACTCCTCTTCCTTCTCCCTGCAGGACTAATCCTAGTCTCTTACGCTTTGCCCTGATCTCTCTTTACATGTGTCCATTAATCAAAGTTTTCTCTCATTTTTCAAAAGGTAATAGATACTACTACAAAATACATTAAGCGTAAAAAGCAAGAGTGGACAATTACTATCTTCATTAGGTTTGAGCACAAGAAAACCAAATGACTGTAACATGGGACATCACGTGCTAAAGAGACCACACACTTATCTGCAGACTTGGAGGACTAATGTCTTCATAATAAAAATAGTGGCTTCTTTGATATTTATGCTTCTCACAGAATCAAGAGAAAGCATACCTATAAAAGCATCATGCACAGTTGTAACAGCCTTTATAAGTTTCACAGCAAATATATCTAGATGCGCAAATATTCTCATTTGTAATCATACTGAGGCAATGAGGAGTTATGCATTCTTTGCTGGCCACCAAAGAAGTAATAAAACAAAGATAAGCATAGTTTCAAAGCAAATATTCCCACAGCTAAGGACAAACTCTGAGTTACAACAGCATCATCAACTATTAGAGAAAGTCTTACATCAAACATAAAGCCTGCAAAGCTGAACTTCTTTACAAGTATATTTAAGTAACGACTCCTATTAGTCTAAGAGACACCACAGACCACTCTGCCCCATAACCCCAATAGAAAATGAAGACATGTGGCCTTGAATAAATCCCACAGTTTGATTAGTATCGTCATAGTGAAAGTCAGGAGTATGGCAAACAGTCCCAGAGGCAAACAGTCAAACACGAAGCTAAAGTTCATCAGTCCATTCTAATTTCAGTCAGTAGCTAAGTACCACAAGAGATTTTTATTAGTAGTGAGACACTTGCCAAAGGCATTCCCCACACCAAATCCACTTTTTCAGTAATTCAACACCAGCACTGAACACTGCTGGAAGTGTGTATTTCTTCTTATGGACTAATCTTCGGGTTCAACCATACTTTGAAAACCACACCCTGTAATTTAAAGTAGGACATCAAAACCACAAAGGGTGACAAAGGCTCACATTCTATAGTCAACACTGGCATTACTGCAATAACATCGCTATAACCCCAAAGCTTTAACAGACTCCCTGTAAAATGCTTCTTTTTCTTGATGAAGACAAACTGCTAATTTATGCTAAATCTGCCTTTTAAAGTCTACTCATTCCTATGACAGCACTGTTTTCTTTTCCTTAGCCATAAAAATAACACAACTCTTTATTAGAAAAACAAACAAATAAGACCAAGCTATAGATTACCAGTAGGAAGTGTAAAGTAAGAAACAACAAGGTCTACCTGTCTTTAGGGAACAGCTCAAAACCATATCTGAAGGCTTGACAATGACTTATCAGAATCCTCACATCTAAGAAAAGTAGTCCTAAATCAGTCTAAATCAGAAAAGCCTGTTCTCATCTCTCCCTTCATATTCCTATACCAAGAGGCAAGCTCACATCACGCAGTTTTGGCATTAGGTAGTTGATTGAGCACTCAACCTGCCTTTAGATGATCACTGCAGATGGTCTCCAAAAAAAAACTTAAAACCCAAGATACCAATAATAAAGACCCAGAATCAGAAGCACCTGGTGCTGCAGCAATTCTTTCACAATGGCCTGGCTTGCATCTCCCCATAGATGTGATTATTCAATAGCATATAACAATGCTGAAGAAAAATAAGTGTCTATCAAAATTAAGTGTCAAATTCTGATCTTATTTACAACAATGTAAATGTCTACTAGACTGAGTAAAAGCAGAACAGAGGTAGAAATGTTACCTTGTTGTCTGTGAAACTAAATACTCCTGTGAACCAACTCAAGGTGATCTATACTTTCAAAAAAAATTCTCTGTCTCTCACCCAATCTTTGTTCATATTCCCCAATTTATGCTATTTAAAAGGAATACTTCTGGAATAATATTTTTTGCATTAATTAAAATCACACCTTCAAATAATTTTACAATAATTGATTGTCAGGATAAAGATGCCACAATGAGTTTGAAGTGTTAAGGATTGTTTAAACAGACCTGCTAAAATGCTTTCCTTTCCCACCCTCTTC
>Ga0065711_1002401_pt1 | contig 42927 bp, 29 predicted proteins | sample Hoacrofraction12_FD_59098 | JGI IMG/M metagenome (GOLD analysis project Ga0065711, IMG submission 59098) | Hoatzin crop microbial communities from Cojedes, Venezuela - Epithelial fraction 12 v2 (version 2) | ecosystem: Host-associated > Birds > Digestive system > Esophagus > Crop | place... | reverse complement strand
CGAAGCAGGGTCACCTACAGCAGGCTGCACAGGACCTTGACCAGGCGGGTCTTGAATATCTCCAGAGAAGGAGACTCCACCACCTCCCTGGGCAGCCTGTTCCAGTGCTCCGTCACCCTCAGAGGGAAGAAGTTCTTCCTCCTGTTCAGATGGAACTTCCTCTGCTTCAGTTTGTGCCCATTGCCCCTTGTCCTGTTGCTGGGAACCACTGAAAAGAGTCTGGCCCCATCCTCCTGACATCCACCCTTGAGACATTTATATGCATTTATAACTTCCACCTGCAATCTCAGCATTGTACAAAGCAAATGTTTACCCCATATGTGCCTGTCACCACAGAAAAGCTTGGGAAATGTATGGAAAGGATTTTTTGCAGGTCCAAAGAAAAAGCAAGCCCCCACATCTCTTTCCCCTACTCAGATACAAATCAGGAGCTTGCTTCCAGCAGGCAGTTTACATCAGTGGACTCTGCTAGGCAGTACAGATAACTCTTAGCATTGATAAATGGGAACACAATGTAAACATCTGGTGAAAGAAAAATATTTGCCAAGAACCTGAAGGGCTAGGCGCTTAAAGCAGCTTTCCACACTGGCTTTCCTTAGCAAGGTGCACAAGGGACAGGCATTGGTCTATTGGTCCCACTGCCTGCTCCTAAGTGATTGAACCTACAGTGCACCATAAGTATGCCCCAACAAACTGTATTTAATTCCCTTCTGCCCATCTGGCTGTGTCACTGCAAAGAAAGTTTATGCAAGAAACTGAGATGTTTCTGGAGCAGTAAAACAGCTCCTGCCACCTGCGATCCAGTGCTTTCCTGTGCCCAAGGCACCCACCCCGGCACTGGTACCGGCAGCAGCTTCTTCCACATAGAGAGGCCGATGGCTTCTGACCTGGCTGTCTGATTTTGATGACCACGGTCAGGCTATCATGTCTATCCGTGCCACTGCAAATTTGTGAGATTTGGATGCCCACTGTTGGAAGAAACACCCAAATTCATCCCATTAGTGGCTCAACCTTGTGTCCCACCTGTGAGTGGGTAACGCAAGAACAGCACCAGAGCCAGTGCGGGGAAAGGATGAAGCGTGAAAATATTGTGACACGAGGATGCCCAGGCTGGCAGCAGCCCTTACCTTCTCGTTCTTCCTCTCCTCAGCCTTGCTGGTGGGGCCGGGGGTGACAGGGCCAGCCAGGGGCCCGCTGACCACCTCACCGTTGAGGTGGGCAGCACTAACGTTGGGCGGTGTGATGGCGGCGGCGGCGGAGGTGAGGGGGATGAGGGGCCGGGCTCCCGGGGTGGGTGGCTGGTGGCCGTGCTGCGGGGAGACGGCGGGGTGAGGCCGGATGGCTGCCGCTGGCAGGCGGGAGGGCGAACTAGGCGTCCGCAGCGGCGACACCGTGGCGGTGGGGCGGTCCGGGGCTGGCACCGGGGGGTGAGCTGCAGAGGGAGGACAGAGCACAGTTAAGCCCCCCATAGAATCATGGAATCACTAAGGCTGGAAAAGACTGCAAGATCATGAAGTCCAACCGTCAACCCACCACCACCACACCTGCTAAACCTTGTCCCGAAGTGCCATGTCTACACGTTTTTTGAACACCTCCAGGGATGGTGACTCCACCACTGCCCTGGGCAGCCTGCCAGACCTGGCCCTTCAGTGGCCATCACTGTCACGAGGCGCCAAGGCCCGACGGAGAGTTGAGCTCTTAACCTTACCCCAGGATATCTTGGCCTGCAAGTGTTTACGGCTAAATCCTAGAAATGCCCCTCATGGTTGCAAAAGTCCTGTCTGCAGTCAGCAAAATGGCCAGTCCTCGCTGGTGATGTGACGGGGCAATGGCCTGACCATCCCTGCCCATGCTTGGAAATCAACAGCAAGCCTACTGTGTTTTTAAAATACCTTATCTCGTTCCAGCCAAGCTGTTTTCCAAACCTTCAGGCTCCCCTCTTAACCTGATAGGTTCTGGAACAACACAGCATGGGACCTCAAGGGTTAGCCCAGATGATCCCAGCTGACCTTGCAGACGGCGATTACAAAGGAAGGTCTCTTGTTTCAGCCTTAACAAAATGATCAACAGCACAGCACTGTGCTACACAAGAAAACTTAAGCAGAAACCCACCAGAGGATTTCTGAACTCAGCCTCCTCTCTGCCAGCAAAGTCCCTAAGGGAGTACGCCATACCTTTTAGTCCTGCTGGCCCTGCTGAGCAGACCCTGCCTACAAGCACGGGGAACCGTGAATTAGCGCTTGTCTGTTTAATGGTGACCATGACGCACTGCTGAGGTCAGCTCTCCAAGGGATTCGGGAGCCTGTGGCATGCCTCATGTTGCAAAAAGTGTGACAAGGCTCCAGGTACATTTCCACAATGATGTTGCCTTTGACTTCCAGGTTGGCTGATTGCTTAGGTGGAACCTACATACAGACCAGAAGCCAAGTCCACACTCAGACATTCCCTCACTTGAACAATTCAATAGTAGGACTGGCTGGAAAATGCCTATTTCACAAACAATTTCAAGGTTTCATAATCTGGTTTAGTTCTGCCTCAGTGCAAAATTTTAACCTTTGAACATTTTTCTGAGCACAACCCACTCACCCACCCCACAATAGCTTCTATTCCGGTCAAAGCATTCACCTGGGATGTGAAAATCAATCTATAACTAAACAACAATGCTATAACAACTCAAACCACTGTTTTCTGTTTCTATGGTTAACAGCAGCACCCATTACCAGGGACTGAAACAATAAGCAGTGCCATGAATCATACTCCCTACAGCAGCTGAGCATTCTTGCCAGGAGGGAAATTCATCCCCCAGCCTTATGCCCTGTTATCCAAAGTGATATTGAACATGATGGGGCAGTGATCATCAGATTAGCACCTCCAAAGTCTACATGATTGTCCCTCCCACAGTAACTCCTTGACTCAATAATATCTCTTTTTATTAATGTTGCTCATAGCAAATCAACCAAACTATCATTAACCAGTCTTGAACTTGATGTGATTTTACCATGCAGCACGATGAAGGGTCTAAAAGTTTTTATTACAGACACCTTCAAGACTATTCTTACTATTAATTGCCATTTCCCCATGCCTGGATTACCAAGAACTATATTAGAAAGTGAAATTCCTTTCCAGAGAGCCAGACAAGGCATCGCTGGTTATCTTGAAGTGATTCCCTCCTTCTGATTTTCCCATTTTGGAACCTATGTGATGAGCAACCACTCCTGCCAGAAGTCTAATTTTCCAGGATGGTTAAGCTTGCAGAGTCAAGCTTTTGAACTGCTGGTTGTAGGGAGCAATGGCTTTCCTAAATTTAGAGGAAAAGCACAATAATGGAATTTCACTGCATGTACCTGGATGCAGAAAACTGATTTGATAATCATATTAGGTACCTCACTTCTTTCATATAGGATTCGGTGCTTCCAGACACAAAGGAAACAGAAAACATGAGAAACAGTAAAACAAATGGCCTGAGAAAAATCAACTCTGAGCAGAGCTCTCACATTTTATCCTGTAATTTCATCTGCTTACTGTTACAATGTATGCCTTTGCTCAGGGATCTCTGGATCTGGACTGTGCTGCATCAAACATGCTATTAATTAGCAATGCTCACTGAAGGCTATTTTTGTTCTACACCACTCATATTTCATTTAGGGTGTATTCCTACATTAGTGGCCTTGTGCAAAATTGATTTGTTACTCATGTATATTGCAAGCCAACAGAAACGTGATTTGAATACTGTGCCAGCTTGCCTCTCTTGGAAGGCTTTTCCAAAAAGTCATTGTGCGTTGCCCTGGCCTGTAGGACTAAAGAGACCTTTCGAGGGGATCTGGTCCACAGGATACTGGTGAGGACATCCATTATGGAGAAAAATACTGATAATTATGAAAAAATTCCTTTATCCTTGCAAAGGTTTATTAAACCAACAATCTCATGAACCTTCTGGAAGGGCTGGAGAACTCTCTGCTTATGAGGTTTTGGAGCAGCGCTGTGGTCCCTGCATCACCCTGCCTGCCAACTCCTTGGCATGTTAAGATGTCAGAGTGACCTGGAGGAGCAATCTTCAATCAAAGAAGCTGCTGGAGGTGTAGCATAGCAGTGCCGTGGAAGAAAGGTGTGGGGCATTCCAGGTGTGTGGGGCAGAATGATCTGCCACCTGTTTCAGGAGAGTCCGTCTGCCTGGTGGCATGGGCACATGAGGCACCAGGAGCACCCGAATGAACGCTTCCTGAGGGCCTTGCCCAAGAGGGGACATTTCTGCCTTTGCGCTGTGGGAGAAGAGCTTTTAGAAGGGTGTGACCTGAGGGGGAAGCAGCACTTTCTGAACTAGACAAAAAGAGGATAAACTGATTATTCCCCTGTGTGACATGGATGCTGTGTGAAGTCCTGCCACTGTTGAGCAGAGGAGTCTGCGTTGTGCGAGATTCAGATACACATGTATTTGATTACATTTTCTTCCTTTTGGTCTGGACTGCGTAGGAGGTGAGATTAGATGGTCATAATGGTGCCTTCTGGCTTCAAAAGGTATGAATCCATGACTCAGACCACAGTGTATTTCTCATTTGTGCCTGCCCTGTTTTGTATCTAAGACCTCAGTTTCCAGCAGTCCTAGTCCTTACTGATCTGCCTTTGTAATCACAATGGCTCACATCCCTATAAAATATAAGAAACAAAATGTTTTAAATTTTGCTGTAAAGTTCCACCACAGGATTTACTTTTACTTTATTCAACATCAGAGCTGTTTTAACATCAGGAAAAGGGGAATAAATTGTACTCTAGAAAATTGTGCTGTACATCAGAAAGGGAACTTAGAAAGAACAGAGGCCCCCTGGTGTGAGAAGCGCTTATTCTCCTTTCAAAAAGGTGGCAGTATTTTTCTGATCTTTTGCTTTATCACTAACACCGGGTCCCGTTCTGCCTAATAAATACCTTTCATCCCCGAAGCCCAATGAAATGCTTCTTAATTTTAAGTTGTGTATTACTTGCTCTGCGATAAGGGCAGTATTTTTCCGTCAGCGAGCCAACTGGACTCACAACTGTTAATCTCCTCAGTATGCAGGGTGCTTGCTTTCACTCAGATAAATTGTATAAATATTTGTAAACACTATAATCTATTTCAGCTGTAGCAACAGAACAATCTGATAAACACAACGTGGTTCCCAGAGATCAATAGAAGCCCATAAATATTACAAGCAAATAAAACCTACTCTATTCCGCATTGACCGAGCTGTGACTAAAACAAGAAAGCAAGCTGCGGGGACGGGCAGATTGGAGAGGTTTGGGCTCGAGGGGTACGGCATCAATCCTGCCGGCCCAGGGCGAAAGGCACGTACCCATCTGCATGGCGGCGCGGGTCTGGCTGCCCGGCTGCTGAGCTGAATACCTCAAGCAGTTATTCAGCTGCGGAGAGGCCGCCTGTAGCTGGGGATGCGTCTGAGGCGCAGTGATAGGAACAACCGGTCTGACAGCCGTGGCGGCGTTGGTGTGACTGGCCCCGATGGGGTGGATGGCTCCTGGGGCTCCTTTCGTTGCCGGAGCTCCCCCGGCTCCGCTGTTCCTGGGCTGCCCAGCTCCCACCGGCACCCTGCACGGAGATAAGGCACAGCATAAGCATGCGGCAGAGACCCCGCGACCCAGCCACAATGCCGATAGGCACATCCAGTTACTTAGGTCGTTCAAGGTGTTAAAGTAAACCGACATATGGATACATATTTATAGGACATAGTCGTAAGCATGCTGGAGGACATTTTCATCCCTTTATCCTGTAGGAAGAAGTGCAGGGTAAAAATGGACAAGGTAATTTTTTTCATCACTTTTTTTCTGAAGCTACATTTCTGTCTAAATAGTTTCTAGTAAAATCACAAATCTAAATTCAGAAGAAATGGATATCTCCCAAATGTCATTTCGTGTGCCAGAGGCTATTTTACAGGCACTAATGGAGTGCTAATTAAAACAGACTCAGAGACCTTTTTTTAGGACCAAACCTGCATACAGCCCCACAGGGAGAGAAAAAGATGGATAACACCAAATCTATGCGTGGCTCTTGAAGGGGACTGAAAAGCAGCAGGCTTGGCAGGGCTTGGCTTGGCTGAACACTTACCCTACTGATGTAACCAGCCCTAGTTTAGACTTGCTAAGGAAATGCAAAAGGTAAGGGACTGCATCTGACTTAACTGAAAAGGAGATCCAAACAATAATTGACCCCCCTTTCACTGCTCACTTAAACTGTATGCACAGTTTGTGTTTCATCTGAGTGGCTGGACCTCAGAGGGAAGGAACGAGGTTCTTTCTCCCATGCAATGAGTTCAGCCCAGAGCAAGTTTTGGTCCTCTTACCTAGCTAGAAACTCTCTGACCAGCACAGGTGGACACTGAGGAGGAAGGCAGGACACCAATGGACACACTCAACTGCTCCTCAGCAGCTTGCTCTTTGAGTTTCTTACTCAGGTTCCTGAGTAATTTCCTTCCCCCGTAGTAGATGCCATGAAACAGAGGGATCATTCTGCGCTGTACTCTCCTGGGCTGCTCCATCTGCCAAGGTCCTCCTCCAGGAAAGGACAGCAGTGGGGATATCATGCAGAACAAAGCATGGTGGAGGAAATGGAAATGAGACAATGCAGGGGTTTGAAAGGGAGGACAGGATAACAGTACGGGTACAAGATCAACCTATGGTAGGTGGGACTGGGAGAACTTCTGGGGCCCAAAATCGTTGTGTGGGAACACAGAGAGGAGAAGAGTAGAAGGAAGAACTATGCTGAACAATCTGGCCCAATTCAGAGGACAAAAAAGACAGAAGAAATAACCCAAAGATAAGAGTGGAAAGGGGAAGAGCCAAAAGAGTGAAACTCTGATAGAAAAAGATCAAAACACAGGCTAGAAGATATGGTCCAAAAGTGCAACAGATAGCCACCCCCTCTGCCCAATCCTGGCTCCCCCAAAAATCACAGGAGGAGAAACAGCACTGTGGTGTCACAAAATCCTTATCTCACCGTACAAGGTTTGCCTGGATTACATTTTGTTAAATGAATCTAGTTTGCTTTTTTTTTTTTTCCCTTCAGTTTTTTTCATCTGCCTCCAGGTAGGGAAAAACTGGGAATCCCACCAGATGGAAATCTTGACTGTCTTCTGCTGTGAAGAGCTGGCAGGGTAGCAGCAAGGTTCAGCTGGAGCTGGCTTGGCCATCTGCACTAGATTGAGTTTGCCAGAAAAGCACACCTAATGGCCCACTGAGAGCTGCGTTCAGGCAAATGTGCACACCGGCAGGTACAGAAACTACCTGCGACTCCTACAGAGCTGGACAGACGATGGATGTGGCAAATTTCCTCTGCTGCCCTGTGCCTGTCTCTCCCTCCGAAGGGTCTTGTCCTTTTTCCACCATGCTCTGCTCACACATGTGCTTTGGCAGCTTGTAAATCTAATTCAGTGTTATTAAATTCATGGGCACCTTCTTTTTCTTGGGTTTTGTAGGGAGTGGCAGAAAAACATGTATGGAGCTAATCCTCTGCTTTGCTGTCAAAGGGGAACAAAGTGAGTTGAAAGTGAAGCAAATAGGAGATTTTGTTGCTCTTGGATTTTTCTTGCTCCAATGTTCCCGTTCACCTAGGGTGATTTACACAGGGACTTAATTAGCTCACAGGTTCATAAATACAATCAGAAAGCTGCTTTTGAGTTTTGTGGAAAGCACTTTTGCCCTTTAGCACTTCTCTCTGTCTTGTTCTAGCTGTGACATGCTGCATTTAATAAAGTCTTGCTGATTCAGATCACCAACACTTCAGCAGAAACTTCTTTACTAATTAAGAACTGAAAAGGCAAGGAGTGAAGGCAGCCAAGGGGCTCCATAAAATCAGGTAAACACATTTACGTTAATGAACAGTGAAGACCCCATGAATTAATGTGGGTTTTTTGACTGAAATGCAATATTAGGACTGTCAGCAGGCTTAGTTATCATCTTCTAATCTGCTCTTAACTTTTGGTCTTGCTCAGTCCGCACACTACAAACTTGACATACACTGAAGATGGCACAAACGGGGATAAATTTTGCAAGAGCAACAGTGTCTGAGTTGTGAGGTGCCTTTCTCTGGAGAGGGGTGAAAGATGGTGGAGACTGCGTGCATGTGGGAGGAGAGACTGAGAGCGTGTGAGGTGGGTGAGTTCAACCTGCAAACGCATGGTTGCTCTACAGCAGATATGGGCGCACACACGGCAACATCCACCTGCAAGGAGCACATGGGCCAAAACAGTCTAGGACACACTGATGAACTTTCTCCTCAGCTTGCGGACTCTTTCAGACTGGACTCTAGCTCAGAAACATCCTTTGATTTGGTGTTGTCCAATACTGAACTCTGATAAATGGCATTCCTCTGCAAACATGCTGTTCTTTCCTTTTCTCCTCTTCTGCAACTAAGACACAGGTAGCTAAAATCAGACAATTCACTGAACTTTCCTACTGTTTCTGAATTTAACAGTTCAAACATTTGTCTTGATTCAAATGATCCAAGACCTTTGATTTAAGAAAAACAAAATCTACATGAGGAGCTACTGAAAAGCAAGACACAAGCATTCCTTATTTTATTTATCCCCATTACATGACCAGTAGTTTTATAACAATAAAAAAATCCTTAGCCAACAGATCCATTACAATAGTAAAACCTGGGCTCATCAGACTATGTGAAGTCAGAAGTTGTAAATGTCATCATCTAACACAACTAGTGAAGTCTTCTGAGAACATAGATAACTCCAATGCTACATACAGCAAGTTTCATTACCCAAGTCTGCAACGCCACCAGACAATTTCTGCAAGGGGAATGTGATTTCAAAGCAGAGCTACGTTGTTTTCAGCACCCTCCAGATGCAGAATCCCTCTCAGCCCCAGCTCAGGCATATCTGCCTTGGCCAGCGGTCCTCACCTTGAAACAGGCGTCACGTAGTTGCCTGGGAAGACGCCAGACATCCCACTCCTCAGCGACGTCCCCTTGAACCAGCCATCCTGGCACTTCTCAATGACCCGGTACATCTCACCTTTGCGGAGCTCCAGCTCATCATTCTTCTGAGGCTTGTAGGCGTACAGGGCTAGGTAGCTGCGGGGAGAGGTCACACAAGAAGAAAGCACACAGCTGACGTCAACCACCACCTGTCCCGCTTTGACTCCAGCCCCGCAGAGCAGAAAGTGAACAGAAACGCTGCTCAGAAATGGTGGTTAAAAAGGGACATCACTACAGCACACCAAACAAGGAATGGCAGAGACAAGATCAAGTGGATGCTAAGACAATACAGGAATAACTAATCAGATTAAAGTCAGGGGGTAATTTAGAAATTAATAGGACATACTTCTTGCCCAGGGCACAACCAAAGCAAAACACTGCCACAAAGCAGTGCTGAAGTTAAAAATTTAGCAGCAATTTCAGAAGGGCAAGGCAATTACAGAGACAGCCAGAGTAACCAGGACTTGCATGGGAAGGCGTTTCAAAATCTAACATCTGGATGAAGTATACATTCATATGCTTCAGGGTCAGAGCCGCCTTTACTATTTATTTTCAGGAAAACTTTTCTTACAGGTAGACTACTCTATAAAAATTTAAGGCAGCTTTTCTTGCAGCTTTCTTGATGTCATTTATGTTGGCCAGTTTTAGAAACAACACATCAAACTGTTCTGATTCAGTATGGTAATTCTTGTATTACGTCAGTAAAACAAAAAGTGACAGAGGGCCAAATTCTGCAAGGGGATTTTTGTTTAAGTAAAAAAAGGGGTAGAATTTGGCTTTGGATGTTTTGTATGCAAGTGTTCCAATAAATCTATAATCCAGGACCCAATATGTAGAACTTCTTATTTATTTAATTACAGCTTTTATTTATGCCCTTTGTTTAGAATCTTTCTTTTTATCTCTCTTTCGTTCTTCCGTTACTACTTCAGGGATGTGTCTAGTGTTGTGAAATGACTACAACTTAAAGTCCCTAAAGGTATTGCCTCTGTTTAGAGAGATCCTTGTTGAAAATTAAGAATGATTGCTTGCACTTAGGGGAATAATGGAAAGTTGGTATAGGATAGCAAGAATGCACACACAGAACAACACTTCTTTGCAAACAGAAATTTTATTTTGGTATTGTCACCTTTCTACAAGTGCAAAAAGGGATTTCTGGTAATTCTTGATTAAGGCTGTGCCTTCTTGAGTTTTTTGCTCTTTGTGCCTTACTGACAGTGCAGAGAGATTAGGGCAAATGGGGAAAAACTTATGGAAAGTACATTTACACTACAAAGTGCAGCAGAATGCTCTTAGGCTCAGAGGTAGGTGAGAAGAGGCTTGCTGCCCACCTTACAGCAGCAAACCAGAGAAATAATAAAAACTATAACCATTGTGATTGTAGACTTGCAGCCAATAAAAATGATACATGGCTTTTTACTTCTGCTCTCCAGGAAATATAATTGAGGAATAAATCCTGTTAGTTTTCCTGATTCTACTCCTTTATGGTACCAGTAGATTTCCTTATTTTTATTCTGAAGGCAGTAAATAAACAGCAGTAATGAGCAGAATATGAAATATTTGGTAACAGCTCCTTGGGGCATCCTTGGGCTGATGCGCCTGGCTCTGTTTACCACGTGCATGGGGTACAAAGACCTAATCAGAAACTGTATTTCATTAGTCAACAGATGGGAGAAACCATCCTGCACATCCTTTGTTTAGCCTATATAAACAGGTGACCCTGAGCAGGTCTGTAGCTGTTCACCTCATGGAGAACATGAGGCTATGTATGAACTGAAGAACACTAAAATGCATCACCCTGACATGAAATAAGGTTGCATGCTTCAGTGCTAATCCTTCAACACAGTGCTCTGCTAGGACGTAACGGAAAGTGCCAAGACTGCATTCACTCAGGGGAGCAGAAAGTGTGGCATTGACTACCTCTTTCTAAGTTGCTGCTTACAGAGGGCTCACATTCAGAAGGTATAGGTTAAGCGGGAGTTCAAGGACAGAGCATTTTAGATAGGCTTACTTAGCCCATTCCCCAAGGGACTACATATGATAACGTAATTTACAGGCTGAGATGCTGGAAGAAGGTGCAGGGAAAATTACCCTAAGTGGACCACAGGCTTCTTTCCCTTGCAGCTGTCTCCAGCTCTCCTACTAGTTTCTTTCTGTTCCTCCCTGTAAATTCTCCCAACTCAGCCTCCAGTAAGCCCGAATAGCCAGTATCACAATGAGCCTAAACATCCTCTGGAGAGGATCAAAATCCTTGCAGAGACTAAAATAAGGTGTACATCAGACCAGCCTGGACTCCACGCCAAAACTGACTGGTCTCTGTATCGCTAAACTGATGAAAACTTGCGTGTGATAACCGCATAGCATGACACTGGGACAATGGAGGTGATTCTTCATTGACCGGTGATCCCACCACCTATGTGGGGCAGTGAGATGACCATCCCTGGGGGTTTCCTCTACTAGTCTGCAAAGAGGAAGGGGCTTCTCCAAACCCAGTGACAGGCCCAGCCTGGGTCGGCTGCCTGGCCATGCCTGGCGTGCTCGCCCCATGGGGAGAGGCATACGCCCGAGAGTTGGCGGCACACCTACTGTCACACATGGCTGAAAACAACTGGAGTGCAGGCAGCTTCCCTCCCAAAAAAGCATTTCTGGGCTTTTCCTCTGGCAAGGGATCAGGGCTAGTGGCCCCATTTGCTGATACTAATTTTGCCTTAAGCCAAAGCCTTTGGGCTTGGATATGTTTCACCGTTCTCTAGAGTTTAGGTGTGAAACTTCATCAGCAAACTCTCTACAACCGAGGAGAAACTGTTAAAATAATAATCTGAAATCTTACAAAATGTAATTGCAAATTATTCTGGACTACATGAAACAGTGGGGCTAAGGGTTAGGGAGCAGTACCTAGAGGAAGCCAAACTCTTTAAAAAGTGTTCCCTAAGAAAAGGCCTAAGCAAGAGGGTAGCTCATGTTCTTGGCCTTGGGGAGCTGCCTATGTCTCTACTTATAATGCAGAAGCCCTAGGGCTCTGTCTAGGGCTGTGCCTCCCCAGTTTCGCTACAGCTTTCAGATAATGCTTCCTCTTTGACTGGAACTTGTCTTGTAAATGCAGAATGACAGACTGGATTATGAGATTGCTTCATGGGGGAGATGACAGCAGAAGCATGGGAGGTAGAAGCAGAGGCTTTCTGAGGCATGGAGGCAGGGATATTGCTAGAGAGCTGGAAAAGGTCCTGATTCAGCAACTAAATACTGGAAACACTGCCAGTTACTGCTTCCTAGTCTGGGCAACGTTAATAAATTTGTGACCCACTATGTGCCACACAGGCTGTGCAGGGTGACCATGGGGTGATGATGAGACCTCTCAGTGATGTGTGGTACCTCTCAGGTGTGAAGATCTCACCTTAGTAGCCAAGAACAAATTTGTTTTGGTTCTGTTCCAACTCCGCTATACTCCTTAAAGCAGATTTGCTATGTTATTTTAGGATTTTGTTTGTGAATTCAGACCTTCTTTCAGCCATATCATAAAACCCTAAAATACTGGTGTGCATATGTATGCGTGTGTCTGCATAGTTCCACTGCTTTCACAAGGTGTATGTGAAAAGAGGAAAGGGTTCAGTAGATTAACTAGACAGGTACCAGGCTAGAAGACATTTATTATAATGAAGTCTACTCTTTTTGTTCTGTATCTAGTCAACCTTCTGTTATTCCACACACTAATCAATAAGCCCATATACCCATGATAAGAAGTTCATTCATTGCCTTTGTTTATGGCACTGAAAAAATGCAATTGGGTTATTTTTTCTGGTTAATGATGAATGCATCATGTGTTTGATTGCATGAGACTACACCTTTTGAAGAACTTTAAATGAAGGAAGAAGATTTTCTCCAGCTGAGAGGCATTCCGTTTGCTTCACAGTGATTCATACAGCTGTAATAAATATACCAGGAGTCTAAAAGGGCTCACAGAGAAAGGGGGAAGTCTTGCCTTTCTCTACTCGATTTTCAGTTTCAGTAGAGGCTGGGTCATGTATGAAATTGCAGTCTCTCTCTTCTCAGAATGCTCCTGAGCTGAGATTCCTTTCAGAATTTAAACACATGCACACACGTGCACACAAGTGGAAACAAAGAGTATGCAGTGACTGAGATGAACTGCTTACATATTGAGGGGGAGCTGGACCTTCGGTGGTGTTCCCTGATCTCCAATTATTGCACTCGTCCTGGGACCAGCCACCGTGGCTGTTCCAATCGAAGAGGAATCCTGAAAATACACGAAGAAGAACATACGAGGATTAAGACGAAGCACACAGTTTCCTAAAATGCTACAGGGTGAAGGCACAGATTAAAAAAACTACATCTTTTATCAATTCCCAGACATTCTAACTTCACGATACTGCATTAAAAAAAGAGATCTTTTAGTCTTACACATTCCAAAAATACATTTCTGACGCAAGGGATATTAGGTTATTAACAGCATTTCCATGTACCTGTCAAATAAAATTAGTTGTACCTTGCATGCAGATCTTACTTGACTGCTTTGTAAAATCAGCTCAACATGTACATCTCTGCAATAGTACCTTCTCTGGCAAAGGTAACCTTTTCCCCTCAAAGGCTTGTTTTAAAATTTTTACTCTTTTGGATAATGGTTATGGATCTACGGAGAAGAAGATACTATTCGATTTCCAAAATGCAGTCTCTTCTCTGTATACTATTTTTATCATCAGGAATATTCTTCTCCTTAAGAAAAAGATGACAACACAACCCAAAACAGGAGTACCTCTGAACGGAGAAAGTAGGGAGTCCACTCTGCTTTTACCACAGCAAATAAATCCCCACTCTCACATAGGAAACAGGGCAGATCTTTTCCAGCTATTAATGTTGAAAGGCAATTCTGAATGCAGTCATTCATTTTTCAAAGCATAATGCTCAGCAAAAGTATGTAGGGTGTAGTCTTTTGAGTTGTCTCACCAAAGTCCCCATTCGTCTATGTAAAAAATGAATCCTGACTGGAAACCTCCTGAAGTAACACGAAGGCTTGTAGCAACAGATCTTTGCCGCAAAGACAGGGCAGAGCTGGGCTGATGGGACTTGTAATGGTTTACCTGAGCAAAAGACTTTTTTAGTAAGTCTGACCAAATGCTGCATGCACTTCCGTATGCAGAATGGCTCCACAAAGTAGGATCCAAAGTTTATGCAGAAATTGCAGGTTCAGACAGAGCCTGTTACAAACAATAAAGATTCTGGGCAGTTCACAGACCTCCAGTGCAGCTTTGCTGTTTCCAAATGCTGTCTAACAAATAGTAAATATTGATTTATTTTGGGAACAGAAACATAGGGACATTTTTTTGCACTTACAAATGACACAGAATTCAACCAAAACACAAACTGCTACTTAAATTTATGGATTTCAAGGTCACCTCATTCCAAAGAAGCCCACATTACTACTACAATGTCATGTCTTGATATTGCATTGCTAATCTACATTGCTCTGCTGTATATTACACCATCATTGAGAAATCATGCAGCAAAATATGAAGACACTGCTCTGTGATTCCATAGCTTCTGGCACCAAGCAGCAAGCTGTCTCCTCTCTCACCAACATCTACACTCAATCATGGAGTTGTAATGACAAGTACATCTCCTTTTTCTCATTATTTCCCCTCACTTTCTGGCTGCTTGCTCAGACAAGGAAGGTTCCAGGCAGCTCTTAGCCCTATGTGTAAAAGTAAGCATTCTTTCCAGTTCTGGCACTAAGGCTTTATTAATCCTGCCTGTCACGTCAGGGAGATAACAGTAACTTACAGGAAAAAAAAAAACCAAAAACCAACCCACCCAAAAATATAGGGATAGTTGGAGAACGATCCCTCATCTGTTATTTTGAGCTGGTTAATGGGGTTGGGGATTGCAGAAGATGCTGGGCAGAGACCTGACAACTACCTCACCCAAGAAGTGAGTGAGAAATCGGCTGGTTCAAACTTCCTCCTGGTGTGCCACTAGTGTGCGCCTGCTCTAAGCTAGCGAAACTACTTCTAAGAAAACCAAAAACAGATAGATCCCCACCCTTTTCTGGTAGAACAAAACACTTTGATTTTACCTCATGAAAAACCAGAGCTGAGCGAACAGCCCCAGGGCGCAACCATAAAGGCAGAGCAGATGACAGCAGTGTAAGACATGCGCTACCCCTTCCTTAGCTCCTACGGTCCTCTCTCCGCACCCCTCAGCAAAGGCAGAGTTTGCAGAGGTGCTGCTATCCCGCCGGGAGTGCCCACTGCAGGCACCCCACGCTAAGCCAGCCCGACTCTGCGGTGAGATAAGCTCAAGCCTGGAGAGCAGTGTAGTTATCCAAGCATCATCTATTTGCCTGTTCACACTGACAGTGGTGGCTTCTGCGTCTTCTGCATTTCTATGCACTGTTATGTTTGTGCTAAGATAAAGTCCTAGGGATTAAGACACCATGTAATTGTCATTCAGTGTTGCTAGATGACAATGTTGCTTTCCTCCTTTGAATAATCCCAGAGAAATCTCCATAGTCCTGTAGATTCTCTATCCACTTGACATTCAGTTTCTTGCCTATGGCCTGTTACTGTAATATTGCTGCACCTGATGCCAGCCTGGACCCTACAAACCGTTCACTTCTGACACTTTGCACAGCCTAGTGTTATATGCATCCAACCTCTAAATCGGTGCCTGCTTCCTGATTGTCCTCATTTTGATTTAGCTGCTCTGCCCTGCAGGATTTGACATGCTGGTGTACTTGCCAGTCTGCCTATGACCCCACTTTTCATCATCAGATTTTACTTCACAGGGCCCGCTGGCCTTCCACTGTCTTGAATTCAGCTCCTCTGTTCACATCTTGGCATTTACTTTCACACCAGTATTCTGCTCTGCAGCTTCATCCGCCTCTGTGCTCCTTGATGAATTCTCTCGGTGGCTGCCTGATTGCTACTATGCATCTGAATGTCCACTAGGTTTGCATTTAAACTACAGCCCCTGACACTGTTGGTAAAGGCTTTCTAAGCCTCCTCTTTCAAGGTCCTGTTATCTCTCTTATGTATCACTAATTAGCTCATATTATAAGACAGTATTTACAATAATATTTTGAAGAGACTGAATTTTGTGAAAGAAAAATCTTCCATTTCTTCATACTTTTCATTATCTTTGTTGGAAGTTTACCTTTCCACTTTCCATTCCTACAGTCTTTTGTGGGTGTCCCCAGCTACTGGTAACCTAATAATCCTGCCGGAGAAGACAGCAGGCATTTCTCCATCACAGCTGGTAGCAGGGCGTAGCTTGTTTTCCTTCTTTATTTAGCCCTGGAGCCAGGTTGTACTTTTGCTACTGTGATCTAAGGAACAAGGTACTAAACATGTCCTTCTTTGCTCTTCATCTGCTAAGGGGAATGGGAATCCGAGACCATGCTCTGATTTTCTTGTTCTCTGCTTTGGTACCTTTTGGGAGGTCTGAGTGCTGCATACTTCCTTTCTGATGGCACGTCCCCATGCGATCCACCTTTCTGTGGCACCAGGCACACAAATGCAGCCACAGAGGCATTACACTGCACCATCTGCATCTTAATCCTTCTTCCACCTCTGCTACTCACCATTGCTAAGCCTTATCCAGGAGGGGACGTCTCTGACAGCCAGGTTTATAAGAGGCATGTGGGCACCTATTGATAAAAACAGGTACCTTGCAGAGTTTTCTCAGGGAGACACTAAGAAGTATTTCACTGTCTGATTCCCATGGATTTTATTGCAATTCAAGTAATAAGAGTCACTTCTGAAATTGCCATTTGGTGCTCCTCTGTATCCTTATGAGTCGATAATGCCTTTAAACATTTGGCCACTGAGTTCCCAGACGTGACCTGCTGGGTAATCACACTGTAGCACACCTCCTGATTAGGAGGTTGTTTACTCTAATGGTGGCGTGCAGTTTTCTGAACTAGACACTGCCAACTCTCATCCCATTTACTTAGGCCACTAAGCAGCCAAATCTGACTTCTTCATGCTCCCACTTCAATTTGGCATCCTCTGAGTACCACTTACCACTGCTGCTGTTTTCAGCTCAACAGCAACAGCTCTTCTCTTCCAAGGGTCAGTACAGCCCCAGTTGGCAGCCAGCGGGGAAAAGCAGCTGCACGAAGGCACGCTGAAGACCACCTCTGGGTACCCCTGAGCTAATTCCTGCTTCTTTGTGCCCATTAGTAGCACAGCAACATCACTTGTACTGCAGAGGGGTAAATCCTAAGTAGAACTCCTGGACTATACACACGGACACAACGATGCTGCATGGCAGACATCGCACTCCCAGCTCATGCTGTGCCACCTGTTTCTACCACCAGCCACTGTGGTGTAGCAGGTGATTACGTACTCGTGGGCTGGATAGTAAGATAAATGGATTTTTTGCTTTTTGTCTGTGAACACAACAGCCTCCTTATGACCACTGAAACACATTCTACTCCAGCTCCTTGCAACACTTATGTTAATGTCTTATAGAAACTCATAACTCATGGCTTGAGGCCTCCTTAAAAGTTGTTTGCTTCTTTCTCCCAGTCTCCATGTTGGCTCTTACAAGGTGACTACGCGAGGGCCAAGAATTAAGAAAGGCTCTGCACAAAGGCATACTGGGGCTTGACTAAACTTGATCTAGCCCTGGTAGCACTGGGGTCCTCTGCAGCAAAACAGCAGCAGAGCAGAGCACAAGGTCTCTGCTTTCGGTCCCCACACAGCATTTCCAACACCATTTTTAGATGCTTAAGTAAGTCACAGCACCAGGCACTGTTTGGGTCTCATGCAAACTGAAGAGAGCCAAAGCTAGCTGACAAAAATGAATTTTGCAGACGACTGCCCAGCCCGAGGATCAGCGTTTCCTGGTGAGAACAAACAGTCTGACTTCCTCAGAAGTCACTGCAATGTGTCTAAGCTCAGATGGATCTCATTCCTCCTCCAACTGATAAGTGTTATTTGCAAGAAAACTACAGGAGCATCAAAACAAATTGCACTTTAATGTATATGTAATGATATATTTCTATTACAGTTTACACCATATACTCCTGGGTAAATAATACACCGCTGAGATGTTGCTGCCTCTTGTGTCAGCTCTGATATATATTTAAAAGCAACCAGCCTGGCAAAACATTACTGACAAGCCCACAGAGACCAGGAAATCAAAGGTAATAACAACTCATCTGGGCTGAAACTTCATCTCAAATTCATTCCCTTTCTCTTTTCCCATCCACACCTCTATGAAAGCATAAGCCTTTTTCTCTTAGATTTTCATGAGTATTTTAAGGCCACGTTTGTGGTTCAATTTGAAAAGACGTGGTGCCTGCAGGGATTAGTGAAGTGCCTTGCAAAAGCACAGGACCCAGTCTTGGAGGGGAACAGAAGTCATGAAGGCAGTGATAAAACTAGGAACAGAGTACAATGATATTGCAGGTTGCAGCAGCCTTCACAGAAGAATAATTGCTGCTGCTATCAGACGAATATTCTTATCATCTAGAAAATCACCAACCAGAAATCTCTACATTGACTTCAAAGCAAATCCAGCACTGTCTCACCACAGGGCACTTATCACATTCATTAATTCATAGGAAAATTTCTTTTAATGTCTTGAATGCATATTTACAGCTTACTTTAAATTTCTCTTTAATATTACTTTAAAATAAGAGAAAAACACTCAAACATTCAACTCGCATAGGTTGACATACCATCCTCCGGAAATATCGCAAAAAATAGGCTAATGGTCTTTAAGATTCTTGTGACTCGTTTCTCTAATTCGCTGACTCCATAAAGCAATGACTGTGGCAATCACTCCAGGCCTTAATGTTCCTAGAAATAATGTATTAGCACTTAATGCATGGTAGTGCCACCAAGTATTGATGAAAAGTGTTACATGCAAGATCAAGTAGCCTCATCAAATGCTAATTACCAAAGTGGGAGCTGAAACGGACTTACCAATTCTAGAGTAAGACATTTTCTTGCGTAATGGTATGTGTGTAAAAAACAAACAAATGTGCATGATAACAGCTGCAGCTGCATAAATAGCTGCATAAATACCCAGTTCCTTCCTGCAAAACCTGAAGCTAAATTTATATGATTTAGCATTTACTGAGGGGTTCTTACAACCTGTAAGTGTCTGTGGCTGTGGATGAAGGTGAGCAGAATATTATGCCTGTTCTAGCACCATGCGGGCCCTGATTATTTGTTGGCTCACAGCAGGCCAAAAACTCTAGACCACGTCTTCTGTGAATAGGTCATGAAGCTATGCAGAGAGCTGGAGAAGTCACGTAAATGTATTTCCTGAGCTTCCATTCCCACTATCCTGCAATCTAAGGATGGCTGCAAGTTGAAAGAAAAGAAACCCGAATATTTTTTGTCATCTTCTTCCAAACATTCATCTGGCATAACCATCCATAAAAGCACTGATTATTCTGGTTTGCAGCCTCTCAGTTCCCCCCAGTGAGGACTAATTAAGCATTGTGTGGATGAGCATCATGAGAATTATATTTCATTCAGCCTTGTTTTTCTCTCAGACTAATGTTTTCAGCACTGAGCACCAGTGTCTAGCTGTTCACCATGAGGTTTTGAATGGTTTTACCGTAAATAGTTTCTTGCAATTCTGGGATCAAAGAACATGAAAAATCAAATGCAGGGAGACAGAAAAGCTTAAAGTGAAAGCTTGCCCTCCAAAAGATGTTAATTTAATCCCATGTTGATAATTATCCTTTTGATAACTGCACAGCAAACTCACTGGGATCCTGCACAATGCCTCCTGTAGGAAGTCCCCCTCCAGGGAGACAGTAGTGTTAAACAAATAGACAAAAAAACCCCAAACAAACAAAAGGAGAAAATAAACACTGTAGTAATTTCTGCTAAAATGTCATGCATGTACACATAGCGTATGCTGGATGGACAAGATTTTGTGGTACAGTGTAAATATCAAGAGAGTGTTTTGCTTGCTCATGAGGCTTCCAAATCAGTAGTTGACTGGCAGGTAGTGTAAAGCCTCAGGATTAGCCCTGTGCAAAAATGATTTTAGTGGCAAGATGATTTTGGGTTACTACCCTGTGGAGCATCTGGAAAAAAATATTTTGTTTTTGTTTTACAGCCAATGGGATTTCATGCACAGTTGAATAAACAGCCTTCTAAAGCACAACCTTCTCTTCCTCGATCCTGTATAAAAGGAGGTTTTGTGGTTCTTGAAAAATCTTTCCAAACGTATTTGTGATGAGGCAAATTACAGGATAAAGAGAAGACACTGTCTCTAAACTGGTAGCTTCTGAAAGGCAATTTTGCTTTGACCTGGATTCTTGGTAGCTTATGTAATCAGTCAATAGATGGAGTCAGCTCGCGTGTCTCATTTGCAATAGTTTTGACAAATAATGTAATATATCCCTGTGCGCACAGAGTATATTCAAAGACCTATCCGTAGCCAAAAAAAATGCAGCTTACACGACTGCCCAAAACTCTCCGCTTAAAAAGAACTTATTTCCTTCCTACGTACAAACCCCCAACAAGAGTTCTGTATAAAGTTATTAAAATAGAGATGCAACGAACAGGCAATGTTTGGAACCAGTTCTAAATAATTTAGAGTAGAACTGGGAATGTACAAAGACCATGGAGTAGTTTAGATTAGACTTCAGCAAAGTCTCTTATGCTGTTTTCATGACATATTTTGATCTAAATGACCGAAACACAGGTCGGACTAATATTACTTCTCTTTTGCCATTTTGACCGGTGCAGCCGCTTGAGATAGCTGCCCTCACTTTCAGCTGTCTCACTCTCATTAATGGATGTCCAGTCAGCTGTCATTCACAGCCAGCAGCAGAGCAGGCTGGATACAATTCGGACTCCAGACCACAGCTGAAAAATACCTGAATTTCTTGTCTTTTCTCAGAGCCTGTGGTGCACTTGAAAATTCAAGGTTCATTTTTAGCCTCCGGATTTTATGTGCAATCTGTATGCTCCTCATGGTCAACACATTTAGGTTATCAGCCAAAGCTCAACCAGGGTTCTGCTATTACATTTTCTCAGCTAAAATTCAGCACTTCTAAATAACTGATAAGGAGTCACACTTCCAAATGATTTATATAGAGAGACACTTCAAGGAAGATTTTTCATTTCAAATACTGTCACTGTTTGGGACTGGGAGCGTGCAAGACATTGTTCTCCGCTTTTCCTGAACACGTGGCCTCTGGTTAGGAGCCTGTGCTAGCACTCACAGATGCAAATGGACATGTGCATGGAGACACGTTGTTCAAAACATACATAGAGGTTCCTTCTGTGGGGAGGACCCTTTCTTCCTCACTCAGCTGTTATCCTGGTGTGGACAAAGCCACATTTTATTATTCATGAGATGCACTTTCTGTCAAAAGCCAGGGGATTTGGAGCAGTACTGACTTATGACCTTCCCAAATAGCAGGGAAGAATAATTCATAAGGGGTGAAAATGGAAGCAAGATGAGCCATCTGAGGTCTAGGCACGATTACTGTCCAGGGGGACCTTCCCTGCTCTCCAGGGAGTCTCAGTTACGAACTGCTCCTCTGCACCCGTAACCTAATTCAGCTTTGACTCCATCACAGGCCTGCAGCACTACTTACATCTTCAGTAAAAATCCATTTTGTCAGCATGATAGGACATTCTACATGATGGACAGACACTATTACCTTTTAGATGGAGATCGTGTGTTTAATGAGTGATACTCAGCATGCAACAAAAAGCATACAAGAAGTAAATTTGGCTGCAAGTGAAATGAGGATCCCAGCATTGCCTCTTTGAAAATAAATGCTTTTCATCCTGGCTATTGTACTCTTCCAGTCACTATTTTATTCAGCTGAGGTGTCTTGAAGTTGATTCTTTTACCTTTGAGCATCCCTAGGTTTGCAGTCAATGAAGATATTTTTTAGACCATCACTCCTTTCAAAATGCATCTTGGCTTTTGGGAAACAGCTGAGTTGGTTCTGCTTAAAGAACAATGAACATGTTATCGAAGGCCTGTAGTCTTCAATTATTAAACTAAGAATATGCAGAAGTACTTTCAAAACAGGTAATTTCATACTCTGGTCTGCATGTCAGTGCTCAATATGCATAACTCTGTGTCTTCCTGGAGAAGCAGGAGGCTTATAATAGTCCAACAACTCATAAAAACAAAAACCATGTCAGCTCGGCATGAAAGTCTGGTTTCAATTCACAAAAATTGACAAAAGCCGCAGGAATATAGTACCATGCATGAAACCACTTCTAAGGGGTGGTATATATACCACATTTATTGAAACATCTAAAATTTGCACCTAAATTTCAAGTTCCTACAGTAAGAAGCCCTTGAAGTCCCTGTTTCTTCTCATGTCAGCAGAGAGAAAGCAGGTGCCCCAGATGTAAGCACCTCAGGTCTACAAGCAAGATGGCTGCTTGTTTTAAGAAGACTGTTTTTCTGGGCACCAGCCAGTTGCCCAAGGTAGGGGACTGGATGCCATTCAATAACGCCTGTAATTGAATTCTGCTTGTTCAAAGGACAGCTACAGGAAAACTCTGTCAAACTTTTTCAAAATGTAGAACCCCCCTGCAAGCTAAATACCAGTCCTGATATGTACCAGAGAAGTTCATACCTACTAAACTGAACAAAATTCCTTTATTTCTTTTTATAAGGAGATATGTTAAAGAAACAATGATAAAGTGCCTGGAAATTTTAGGGACGTGATACAAAGACAAAATGTTGAAAAGAAAGGTATAAATTTGCTAGATAGTCAGCACTGAAACTATGAATTTGTGTTTTCCTCTATAAGAAATATGCTTTGGCTGAATTTGCTGCTGCAAACTAGCAGGGGCCTGAGATGGTTACAGAGAGAACCACTGAAGGGCTGTGACGACTTGCAGGGCAGAGAGGTTCCTCTTCAAGCGAGAAGAGAAAAAGTGAGACATCTTGTAGCAGAGCTCACTGGTGAGTTTGGCAGTTACATGCACAGCCTTCCAACCAACCTGCCCATGCTTTCAGAAATGCCACGGAGCACTTCCGAAGTAGCAGTAGAGTCAGTTTGCAGCTTGTCAAGATGTCAAACACCGAACAAGACGTGCAGGACATTTACCTTAAAAATGCCAAACACAGTTCAGAACAAAACGATCCAAACACAAGATTCTCACTTCCCTGAACAACCTGATGTAAGAGCTCAGGGGCCCATTGTTTATGCTACTTTGGCTGGCGTTCAGCCACGTGAATAAAAGAAAAATGCTGAATGGATTTTCTGTCGAAGGCTGCAGCATCATTAAGTGTTTCAGAACTATGTCAGGTCTCAGCAGATGGCAGAGAAGGAACTGAACTTCCGACATTTTTAATTAAAATGTAGCCCCTGTTACTACGGGATTATTAGTTATATAAATATAGCTGCACAATTTTAATGTGCATTTGGTAAGAGGCGCGCTCTGGACTCTTTGTAGACCTAACTAAGAAAGCTAAAAGAAGGTGAATTCATGTTGGTAGCTCTTGTGATTTTATTGCTGGCCTGACAACGGGAGGCATTTTCTGAAGGCTGCTCCTACAATTACGAGAATATAGCGAGAACTTCAGCCTCACTCTATTTTCCAACAGATCCACATTCCTAGCAAAGTTTGCAAAGGAAAATGTTTAATCCCTCAAACTAGAAAGCAAATAGTAAGGCTCTCAAAAGCAGAAATATGTATTCATACATGTAAATGCTGCACTTGGGGTGACTTTTCCCCTCCCTGGATTTTGGCCAAGACAGTTTTGGCCAGCAGTGATCGAGGTATGTGCTCAGCTGCCTTATCTGCAAACCATCTCTATGCCCTGAGGCAGAAGAACCACTCCGCAAACCTGTTCCCACCACGGGCAGAAAGGAGTGGCTTCATTATACCCCAGCCCTAGCTGTGCTTCTGACCACGACACCGATTACACGTCTTCCCACCTGCTGCAAAGGACCCAACCAATCTTCCTGTGGGCTGGATTTTGATAACCACAACTTGTTACAGGAAACATGGGACCCTTCTTGTCCCCTACCACTTGTGCCCAAATGTCACAACGGTCTGTGAAATGAGTGAGGTTTTGCTTGCCAGTCGTTCTGTTAAAATGGGGGAGAACAGTCAAGGCACTTTCTGCTTCACGGTCTAATTTTTGTGGTTTACTAGCTTAAAATGAGTCTTCACATGGCTCTAGCAAAGGGTGTGCATGTTTTTTCCCTTGACTAACACAAGAACAGAAAAGCCACAGTCTGTCACATCTCTGTAAAGTCCAAATATGTCACTCTGAGTGCCAAAAACCTGGGTGTCATTTACTTGACAAGCTTGGGACCCTCACTCATGTCTAGTGCTTGTGCTGCTTCACAGATGTCCCAGTACATCTTGGCACACACGCTGCTTTGTGCAGGGGCCGCATCCTCACCTTCATCCTCCTGCTGAGGGCTGAAAGGAGGGTGAAAACCTTACGGCACAGACACCCTGCCTGGAAAACGCATGTGGAAGAAAATGAGCTAAATTACAGCTGGACTGAGCTGCCTCTCTGGCTCCTACATGGGGATGGGCAGTGGAGGGAGGTGAGCAGCTGAGGCAGGAGCAGGGCATGCTGCTCTGCGGCTGCAACAACCCCTTGGCACGCTGTTTCAGCTGGCCATGTGGTACACGTCGGCATGCATGCAGGCACCCTCCCTTCCCCAGTGTCCTTGCACACCTGCTCTGCAGGGGCTTGGGTGCTCATGGCATGGCTAGCAGTTCGGCACAGGTGTCAACAGTGACCCCACGGTCTGGGGCATCACACTGGCCCCACAGGGGAGACCCACCAGCACTGCAAATGGGCATAAACAGGCATTCCTGCCCAAGGCAGTCCTTGCAGCTTGCTTCTTGTCCCCCTTCCTGCTCTGCCCTCTCCCAGCCATCTACATGCACACCAGTGGCTGTAACGTGGATCGCTTCCTGCTTCGGGCCACTGCAGGGGTGGGAAGTGATCCACGTTTGTCCCTGTATGGGGACACGGGTATGACGGGCAGGAAGGCATGGCTAGGGAGAGGAAAAGGGCAAGGGCAGCCTTTTTCAGCAGAGAAATAATGGGTGGGAAGACCCTGCTATGCTTAGGTTATCTCGGCACTAGTTTTAGATTGGATATTAGGAAAAATTTCTTTACTGAAAGAGTTGTGAAGCATTGGAACAGGCTGCCCAGGGAAGTGGTGGAGTCACCACTCCTGAAGGTGTTCAAAAAACGTGTAGATATGGCACTTTAGGGCATGGTTTAGTAGGCATGGCGGTGATGGGTTGACAGTTTGACTTCGTGATCTTAGAGGTCTTTTCCAACCTTAATGATTCTGTGATTCTATGACGACGAGGAGCTGGTCTGTAGAGGGAACCTGGGGCTGCTAATCTACCAGGTGTGTAGATGAATGAGCAGGAAGGCCAAGGCAGAAGAGGTTTGGGACGATAATTATTCTTCATTCTCTTCGACACCTTCAAAGTGCAAATTACCACTGTGGATAAGGGAATCCACAGAAACAGTGGGCATTTGCAAGGGGTTTCAGTGCATCCCTGGTGAGTTTGGCTCCTGTTTCTCCTGTGCCAGGTCCCCACAAGCGGCTGCTCAGAAGCTCCTTTGGGGACCTGTGGTGATGTCCAAGAGGCTGTGCCTCTGCCCACTCCCTCAAGAGGAGGAAGGAGAGTGTCCTGCACCCTCAGCACATCTGATAGTTTAAAACCTCCTTGGGTGCTTCTGAACAGCAGCTACTCACAGGGTACAACCCTTGTCGGAGTATGGCACATTAGCTTATCCTCCAGTGATCTGTAGGGAGACAATTACTCCAAAAATTTTATTTATGTCCGCTGAATTTCATACCGACATTGCTACCCTGCAGGGTAGCAAATAAATTCAGGGTAACAGGATCACTTAAAATCATTCCTTTCTACGACAGAAAGTGATGCAACACAAGCTGCATTACTTCACCCTTCAAACACATTGTAGGATTGCTTTTTTTTAAAACGTGTTCCATAATTGTGAATAAAGTTTAGTCTTATCCTCCGGCTCCGCATGCCTGCCCGCTGATTAACACAAAGATGGGAAAGACTGATGCCAAGTGCCGTCACGTCGGGACGACAGCACCCTGCAACTGCTCCACGCAAGGGTCAGCAATGGCGCGCCACCCACCAAGGGCGCCCCAAACCCACCTCCACCCGGCCTTACCTGTGCCGGGGCGCTGGAGGAGAGGTGGGTCAGGTCCCCGATCCTGGCGGCTGCCCGCGGGTCGCTGGAGCTGATGAGGACGGGGGCGCTGATCTCCATGGAGTGCCGGTTGCTGGCGGCCTGCGAGGACTTGTGCGTCATGCTGAGGGCAGTGAAGGAGTGGCGCTTCTTGGCGTTCTTCTTGCCCTCCGCCTGCCGCTGGCCCGCCCCGGCAGCCCCAGCACCCACCAGTGTGGAGCACGGCGCCGGACTCACCGACACCGCCGCTGCCGCCACCGCTGTCTCCGTCGGCAGAGGCGCATCGCAGCTGGAGGCGGCCGCCGAGCACGTCTTGTCCATCTCGATGAGCTGCTTGGCGGATTCATTCAGCTGCGCGTGGAGGAAAAGGGAAAGATAAAATAAAGATTGAGAAATGACAAGAGGGGGGGGACGTTAACAGCCCATCACAGCTTGCTGATGGCACCTGATGGACCTTCCATGAGCCTCTCCCGGCGCCCTGCTCCAGCTGTGGCCCTGGCAAGGGGATCCACGGGGCGGACCTGCCCCGGCAAACTGTGTGCTTGGGGCAGGTCTCAAAACCAGCCCGGTTTCACCATCTGTCTGCCATCTCTCCAGCAGGTCCCCGACAAGCACGCGAGCATGGTTTGTTTCCCAAGGCCTGCCCCAAGCCAAGAGTGGCTGTCCAGCTCCAGAGCGATGCCCAATGTACTTCATTTTCTGAAGCTGGGTGAGTTATTTCCATCCACTTTTTAACATCAGGAAAATCAAAAGAGAGGCAGAGTAAGCATGCAGGAGAGTTAGCCTAGAGCCAGGCACCACAAATTGGTACACGTCAAACTATGACATTTTAAAAATGGTACTCCCCAAAATAGCCAGTCCCACGCTGCAGACTGAGGGCAAGGAGGAACGAGCTTCTTCATTCATGTCTTGCTATTCCCAGGTTCATCATAGGCCTATGCTGGACATTTGCAACACAGGGCTTTGGTCCAGGGGTACAGCTTCCAACTCCTTCCAATTTCATCCCCCTGCCTCCCACCCGACGCAGGTTATCCAAACGCAGACACCAAGTGAAGGTATCTTTTCCAGCTCTAGCACTTCAATCGAGGAGGAGCATGATGGCCACTGGAAGACTTGCTCAGGGTCCAGCTTGAAACATTGGACTCACCAGTCCTCCCGAAGGGTTTAAAACTTCGCCTACAGTCCACAAAGATAGCAGAGAACCACAATGTTCAGGCTAGTTTTCAGCCCGTTGTTCCTCAGTCAATTCACACTCACAGATAACCTCATGCCTATAAATGCCAAAGGCAAGCTGGGTGGACAACCCTGTCGCTGAAGCCTTTTATGTCCTAGATACCATAACTCATAGAGGAAAGCTGCGCTTTACATAGCTGGAGAGCTTTCAGGCGCACTGGGATGCTACAGTCACTGATGATAGTTGAAGAGCGCTCTGAAGTCAGCAGCACTTTCTGCGCAGCACTCATTGCCAATAGATCTTCCCTCGAGGGGTGCTAACAGCTGAGGGAAAATGCCACATTTTGCCAGCAGACCTTTATATTAAACTGGGATGCACTGCAATATGTTTGCATTTAATGAATAAAAACAACATATGAAGAAGGGAGCCACGGATAACGCATACGTGCTTTTGCATACACTGCTATTCTGAGACCCACATAAACCAGAGGTGCATGTAATACTACTCTGGACCAAAACAAGGTTATTTTTGTTTCTGTAACCACTGTATGAATTATGGCAGCATCCAAGAAACTCAGTCGAGGACAAGGTCTTCTCAGGCTCTAAATAAAAAAAAGAATAGTTGCTGCTCCAAGTCAAGCCAATTTAGAAATCTAATACAAGTGAAAATAAGAGGAAAAAAGGAATGGGAAAGATAACCATAGAAGTGTGCAGTTAAATAAATGTGTAATTGAGTAGTTTTTATGACTCCCAACCACTCTCACCATGCTGTAAATACAAATAAGAAATAGATATTGCCAGTCTTATGCCAGTCCCAGTCCTCCTAAGTTTGAAAGCACTCATGAGCACTTTCACGAGGACTCATTCTGAGTAACAGGCAATAAACCCCCTAACACGTAGAAAGTAAACATCAACTTGCAGGATCCTTCACTGTGTGACAGCTTCCACCAAGTCAACCAAGAGCCTCCAATTAATGATGCTCCACCACTGCCAGAGCTGCTGGGAGTCCTGCAACCATTCAATTAGCAGGCCATTTTCCCAGCTGCACTCTCTGACTTGAGACCATGCTTACAGCCAGCATAGTGCACTGCACCTGCCAATTTTTGCCAATAACAGCTGATCCCGTTTCAGATTCTTCAAGAATGTCCATTATTTCCCACTTCATCATGCGCTAAATTGGTACAACCTAATATTTGCCAGCAGGCTCCAAGTTGCAAGGAAACCAGATGGTTCCCCTCCCTTAAGTAGGTGTTATAGCTCCACTTATCCATTGATGGAGATAGTCTAGCTGAATTATTTGAAATATTGAGGAGAAAAGGAGAAAGACATCAAATAGGCATGATTCTTTTCTACAGCAGAGGGTGAGGAAATGCTTTGCTAGTCAACAGCAGGCAGGAAAATAATATATTTTAACTCTTTGACATAGCAAAATAGAGAGTTAAAAAAAAAAAAAAAAGAATTTAGAATGTCCTGATTTGACAACAATGCTCCATATGGACAGTGAAGTGCTCCAGCTCTTAATATCAAAACTCTGATTCTTGTGTAAGAATTCGATTGTATAACCCACTGGCTGGAATCGAATTTAACACCAAAGCTGTTCTATTTAAAACAACAAAATCCATTACTTTTTTGTTCAAAGCAAAACCTAGTTAAAAAGGGAGCTAGCCTCTAAACATGGAGTGATAAAAAATAGTCCTGTATTGCTATAAACTAAGTAATTCTCAGTATCAGTAGAAGATTAAAGGCAAAAAGTAAACCCCTCCCCAAAACAGTCAAGCTAATGAACTTTTGGGAATGTCAGAGTCTTCCTGAAATACTGGGAAAAAATTATTTCGGTCTGCCAAGAAAAAAAATGCTTTATAGTTTTACAGCTTTATTTTTGTAGAGATCTGTTTTTAAACAGCATTGNCCACAGATGCTAGAAAGTACTTCCCAAATAGCCTATGAATACCAGAGAAAAGGTTCTGCTTACTACTTTGTAAAAGCCTCTTCACACAGACCTTTTAAAAACCCTTTTTTTAAACATAAACAGGATTGCAAATTTCTTATTTTAAACTCTGAGTATGTAAACAAGCATTGCTTTCTGATGTCTGTCGTCTAATTTTCAGGCAGATCTGCTTCCAGAGGAGAAGCTTAATGGAAAGTTCTGACCCACAGTCACTCTCAGGAATTCGACATTTCTGGAAGGCTGTAGCTCTTACAACAACCCCTAATACCAAAACTCAACTTTCTCGCCCATTTTTGACCCCTCCTCTAGAAAGAACCTACACTTGAAATCCTGGTCCTGCTAATCGCTGATTGTAAAATTGTAACATGCCCTTGAGACTGCAGCAGGACTGATTTTACCCCAAATCTATTCCGTAATAAGGGGATGTCCTAGAAAACTGGATATATGATTTAGAGAGATAAGGCTTGGATCTGAATGCCAAATCAGTCAAATACTCCCAGAAGCCCTGCAATCCTGTGTCTGGGAATGCAAAACCTTGCGAGGGCAAGTCTTATCATAGCTGAGGGGCCCTATCATGCAAGAGATGCAATGGAACGGTACAGTAAAACTGTTCACAGGGTCTTGGTGGCTACTGACTGAGGGTGCCGCCTGCTGAGGTAAGGATGAACCAGCCTCAGCTCACAGAGCTACTGTGCCTGTTTCTCGGGAAGGCACTCCCCAGCTGTGAGGAACCGGACTGGAGACAGCTCCAGCTCATCTGGTTTCGAGAGTGAAGGAGGGTGCATGTGGAATACCTCTATACACAGAGCCTTGTTCACCTCCAAACAACCTTTTCCCACAAAGAGAGCAGTAATCAAGCTCCGTTCATTAAAAATTTGCTGACCTTGATCAGGGAGCCACACTGCTCTCCCTGCCACAATGCAAGCTGTCATGACTTTGGCCTCCAGCCAGACAGCCCACGCAATATGAACTAAGGGAGAGGTGTTTTTCTTCTTCTGGCTTTTAAATACCACTATTTTAGATATTCTGTTTGAGACTTTACCATATGGGCGACAAAGGTACAAACATTAAGCTACCTCACTCAGGACTTCTCCACTGCCAAAGTTATTTTCTTATTAGCCTCTAGATGAACCTTGTTTTTCTGCAAAATGCATTATGGTGACTTTCTCTCTCCCTCTGCCTCTGTAGCACATGCTTGCACATGCTCACACATATACACACACCCCAGTTCACCCCAGTTCCTGACACATGTGGGTTTAAAAGGGACTACCAGTAAACAGTTTCAACATATNTCTNGGTTCAGGATGAGGGGATACAGGAGAGAAACTATCATCTGCACTGACTATCCCCACATGGGACTAAATATCTCCTTTTGTATCCCAATGTGATTTAATGAACTGTAGTTTCAATCGGCAGCATTACACACCTACTTACATACCCCAGATGGGACAAAGAGTGAGGGAAAAGCTACTTCTTGTCCAACGTGGGTCATAATTAATTCTAGTTTTAGTCCAAGTAACAAATTATTACTGTGAAACTGATTATTATTGAACAAGACAGAAGCATAGGAAATTTAGGTCAGATTTAAATAATTAACCTTTACTGCATCTCCCTTGACAAATAGTCCAGTGTGTTTACTAATCCACGGAAGTGGCAAAATTGTTCTAGCCCAGTTTAGACCTCCAAGGGACACCTTGATACACAATGGTCACCACAGCAGCTCCCAAGCTGTTGCAGTTCACTGACGGTGCTGTCTTCTGTAAGGCGGAGGACAGTAAGTCTCATTCTGCTGTTGAATACTCTTAGCTTGTAGTCATTTAGGTCTGGGTAAGGGATTTGTTTCTGACTGGTATCTGACCTACCAAAGAGAGGACCTCGCTCTGTTTCTGGTTTAGCAACATACTTCGTACTATGCAGACCAAAGTGTCATTAATGGGACTAAAATGCCATTTTTTTCTGAACAGGGAAAGATTGTTTAAATTTTCAGTGTTTCACATGTGCTTAAGTATTTTGTTAAACTGGAGCCAATCTGAACCAGAAAGTACAGTTTATTAAGACTTTCAGGAATACAATGCTTCATTTGCTACATAAGCTTTTTTTCTGTCTTTATGGCAAGTATTAGCTAAAGGATGGTACAAGATCAGAAATATGTTACTTCAGGCCCCTTTTAAAAGTGGAAAGTTACAAAACTCCACAAATCAATGCATACCTAATGAAAAAGAACAAACTGGTAAGAAAAAATATCAGACTCCAGGTTTTGGAAAGGAATCACTGAGCAGAGCAGAAAGGGAAATTAACATTATTAATAAAACTTCTTCTCAATGTCCCCCTGAAAGACTGAAAATATTTTCACCTAGGGACTGCTAATTTTTATACTTCGCAGTTCATAAATATTGAGAAGATCATGCACATCCCTGTTTTATGCCTTGCAGAAACTTTGGCAACGTGGAGTTCCATAGCTGATTTTGTGATTAAAATAAACAGTCTGAATTTATTACTGTGTTTTCACTTCAGAGTAGTTACTTTCAGGAAATATTAAGTTCTTATGCCCTCATTAAATTAGTTTCGCTAGTATCATAATTTATGTTCTGAAGCACAGTGAGTTTATTAAGTAAGTAAGGGCATAACTACACAAGAGTCTTCTGTCTCTGCTAGGTCCCTGAGAGGACTGCATCTGTGAAAGCATTTTCATCCCCCCAAAGCAGCATTTCAGAAAGCTAAAGCAGCTTTTCCTTACTGTTATCGCTACCGGAAAATGTAGGATACAACCTTTCTTCTACTGTAGCCAAGTAGCAAAACAGCCTTTGACTCAAACGGGCGTTAGGAGAAAGTACATAATACTTTGTCTAATACTTTACACGTTCATTGGGTAAGTTAGTACAGCAGACGCACAGCAGTTCCAAGGACTTACTAGTGGGATATTAATGGACAAACTTGTGCCAAAGGCTCTTCAACCAAGCCATACTGAATACATCAATAATTTTCTTCTTTTACATGTTTTGTAAATTCAGATTTAAAAATGTTTAGAGAAAGCCTCCCAAGTTCTACATGGACAGTTTAAATTCATTGGACAGAAGCTACAAAACCCTATCTCAATTATTCATTTAGGCACTGTCTTCTAATGAAGAATTATTAGCAAGGCACAGTTTAAGAGAAAATATTATAGCTAAACCAAAGCGTTATATAATGTTTTTGTGTTAATCCCTAACAATCCGCTATTGCCTTTTCTAATTTATTGCCAGTGAGGGACAAGCAAATGTGGAACAGATTTTCTCCAAGTGGTTTATCCATCATGCAAGATAGATTTCTGAAACCCACACTGTGATTGCGATCAGAGTTATTCCATGCACCCAGAAAACAGAAGAGGCGCAGTACATGTACTTTCTTGAATTAGAAGGTGTCCCTGCCCATGGCAGGGGGGTTGGAACAAGATGACCTTTAAGGTCTCTTCCTACCCCAAACCATTCTATGATTCACATGGAGCAATAGCTGCAGAAATACTTCACCGGGACATCTCGAACTTCAAGTGTCATGTTCCTCCAGTCATGGGCTGAGGCATGCATCTCATTCTGTTTTCCAAAAGCCTGCTAAATACGTCAACATGTTCTCAAAGAAGGAAGTCCCTAAAATCGTACAGCAGATAGCCTTCCTAATAAGGGTCATACATGTACACAATTATGTATAGTCTGGAAAAAGCAAGCCAATCATTTCTGTCTACTACATGGTTCCCTGAAAGGCAGCGGTACTTAGCAATCTATTTCCCCGTCTTACAAGATCTTTCTCATTTAGCAGCAATGTCACTTCTAACGCACTGAGAGGCCGAAGGAATGTAGCATATTAGAACAGCATGTGCTTGGACGAGCGTGTCATCATGATCTTGCAGAATGAAAATAAATGATGCGTGCAGCAGAAGTAAACACTAAGCCTTGGGTGGTGAACTGGGAATTTTTTTTTCTTTCCCTTTTCTCCAAATAGTTTTAAGATGGAAAATGGTTCGCAGCGATGGAGAACAAACACATGGCTTGGTGAATCCCAGAAAAATGTGCAGTCTGTTGCAAAGTCTGCTCAGGAGCAAAGCATGGCGAGTAACCTTATGGAAACTAATGTCCAAATCGTTGAGACGAATGAAAATAAAACTGAATGCAATGGCATTAAAAATAGATGAACCCACCAAAAAGAGGTATGCTTTCTGCATCCTACTCCACCCCCTGAAACAATTCTGGCTATCTAGTCTTCAAGTATGAGGACTATCTTACTCTGATCTGTCATCTCTGAATCTCAGATCTGCTGTGTGTCTTCAATGTGCCTAAGTATTTCCTTCTCTTTTCTTCCTATCTGTCCTCTGTGGACACCCTTTGTCATAAAGAGATGCTCACGACTGCACCAAAGCTCCTTTGAAAGCAAAAAATGTAACCAAATACAGCTTTACTCAAAATCGGAAGGACTGGGAGAATCCAGCCTATTTTTACTTTTAAAATATTCAGAAAGCTAAATAAAAGTGCAGTCATGAATTCATGGGCTTGATCCAAATTCCTCTGAAGTCAGTGACAAAACTCCAGCTGCCTTCAAAGGTGGAAGGACTGGTGCCCATCTGGAACCAGTTCCAGTACCAGCAGAGTCCCTGCTGGAGCTTGAGGAGTTCACTGATAAACTATTTTTTCATCAAAAAACAAAACTCATCAGAACTTAAGTACTTCCCAGGAATGTTCTGGTTTTGAAAGGACATCCATCAGGAAATTGTTTTGCAGGTGATGTTTTTCAGCTAAGACAAAGAAATGGTCAAGGCTGCAGTGGTTTGGGAGGACACCTGGGTACCTTGGCTCCTGGCTCAAAGTCCCTGTGTGGAGAAACAGCCACGGGAGACCTGAAACAACACTGCCACTTTCCTTGTAGAAAGCCACCAGCTCTCTGGCTATGCTGAGTCTGCTTCACTCTCTGTTCTTGTTAAATGGAAAACCTTTGTGACCCTCCCACCTGCACAATGACAGAAGGTGCTGGCAGGAGAAGTGTGAGGAGCCTTATGTTGGACAGCAGCCTGGACAGGAGGCCAAGATGGACTCAGGAGGCTTTCAGAAGCAGTTCAGATGCAGTCCTCATGCCTCACTGATGCCTGGCAGCTGTATGAGCCCTTTACCATTTGTGCCAGTTACTGCAAGGAAGGGAAGCCCTCTGAAGCAGCTTTGTGCTAAAATATAGAAACCCCTTCACTTGCAGGAACTTTCACTTTGAGCCAGCTGGACCTCAGAACTTCAGCATGGGCTAGGAAAGATACTGCAGTTCCTGGAGCAGAGTTGTGTGGATCATAAGTGATCTTTAAAGCAATATCAGCAGAGTCTATGTGCCTTAAAAAGAGACGAGCCTCCTTTCAGAGTTTTCTGGCATCTTTCTACCTCCTTCCTTAATGTTCCACCAGGCTCTTGGTGCTATTGTTCAATTGGGTGGTCAACAATACCTATAAAGTTTTCAATTAACTGAAAAAGGACAAGTCAAATACCACCAACTAAGGCAGAGCATCTCTTCAGAGTCAATGCACACATCAAGCCTGGGACTCTTAAACCAAATGGCTTCCAAATTACAGTGTGTGACCCCACATAATCATGAACAGGATTGTGAAGCAGGCAATATCATGCTCACATTGTTGTGCGGATCCTTGTCTTCTTGAGAGCTGCACTGTGCACACATGCTACCAGATACAACACCATGCCCTTTTGCTTATTCTCTGAGATTTGTTCCTGGAAGTACTGTTTTTGAAAATACTTATTTTGTAATGTTCAGAGTTCTGTGAAACAAACAAGAACACCATGCCTTTTTTTGTTTCAGAAAAACACTTGTTTGCAACTTAATGTGATAAAGGATAGGGATGAAAGAAACAAAATATATATATTTGGTGAAGTCCTTTCTAAATTCAATAACAAAAGTGTTCTGTTGGACAGTGAGCAAAAGGCCTACGTGTACCTCATCATCAATGTTATCTGCAGAAAGTATGAAGTTGGATAAATCTCTGAAGCTCTTGGAAGCTCTAGGAATCACAGCACAAGCAACACACGGGAAAGTCAAAGTAATTTTTCAAGTACTGCAAGGTTTTGCCTACACTAAGCAAGCCAGGAGTCTTTGTTGTGCTGATTTACAACTTTGTGTAGAATAAGAAATCTTGTGCAATAGGGGAAAATTAAGTTTTATGTGCTGCAACTGAAGATTACCTGTGGGGAATCGCACACAAATAAGTGTACTGCTGTCTCTATCTCTGACAAAGAAGTGAAATGAAGAACGAAAGCAAATGCCAAGAAAATGTTTTGGTTTGATTGCTTGTAAAAGGAACCATGGTATACACACTTCAAGCAGACATTAGCACTAAAGGGTTGTGATAAACAGCCTTTGCCCTGTGTGTACTATATATAGGAAAAAGACATTTTTGACTACATATTCTTCTGGCTCCTGCTTTCCAGATAGAAGACATAGAAGGATTGCTGGATGTGGTACAGGGTATTTGTAACAGAATAATGTCCCATGGGGCTGTATAGTTAGATATTGCGTGTGTGGAGCTCCTGCTACAGCTGGCTACAGAGCAGGGTTGCTGGTTGTGGTGGAGACTTGCAGCACCAGCTCCAGGGTCACACTGTGTGTTTCACTGGGAGCAGCCAACATCAAAGGATGTCAGCCACCAGTCACGCAAGCTGCTGCACTATCAGAGAGCTGTGTCCAGGCTTTGGGTTCACTGTTTTCCAGTCGGAAGGAAAATATGAGTCAGGACATGACGTGCTGCTGTTTCACCCAAGTGTCTGATGACTCCCTAGAGGGACAGTTCTGAGATGTTTCTCAGAACAGAGAGTAGGGAACTCCAGCAGCAGCAGGGAGGTGATCGTGCCCCTGTACTCAGCACTGGTGAGGCCGCACCTTGAGTACTGTGTTCAGTTTTGGGCCCCTCACTACAAGAAGGACACTGAGGTGCTGGAGCATGTCCAGAGAAGGGCAAAGAGGCTGGTGAGGGGTCTGGAGAACAGGTCTTACAAGGAGCAGCTGAGGGAACCAGGGCTGTTCAGGCTGGAGAAGAGGAGGCTGAGGGGAGACCTTTTTGCTCTCTACAGCTACCTGAAAGGAGGGTGTAGTGAGGAAGATGTTGGTCTCTTCTCTCAAGTAACTAGCGATAGGACGAGAGGCAGTGGCCTCAAGTTGTGTCAGGGGAGAATTAGATTGGATATTGGGAAAAATTTCTTTACTGCAAGAGTGGTCAGGCATTGGAACAGGCTGCCCAGGGAGGTGGTTGAGTCACCATCCCTGGAGGTGTTCAAAAAACGTGTAGATGTGGCACTTCGGGACATGGTTTAGCAGGCATGGTGGTGCTGGGGTGACAGTTGGACTTGATGACCTTACAGGTCTTTTCCAACCTGTGATTCTATGATTGTATGATTCACTTCAATGGGAGATGAACTACACATGTTTGAGATGGGCAGCAGCACACCAGGATACACAGATAGTCCGTGTGACAGGGAGACCAGCTTTCTTAGCTATGAAAAAATGAAAAAAAAGGAGTTGTTCTGAGAGACAGATAACTTGCCAGCTTGAGTTTGCACCTCGTAGTTGCCCTACCCTGTGGCTACGATGGTGTAAACTCTGCTTGAAATCACCTGCGCACTTAAAGCGCCTCCTTCCCACACAGATGTGCTGATGCCTGGTACAACAGTACAGTTCTCTTTTCCCTCAGTGGGAGCACTACTTTGCATCCTTCTTCACTCCATGCAGTGACCAGTTATTTTTAAACAATTTTTAAGTACGGTTGTCTTACCTTGGAGACTTTTATACTTCTGTCATATTTATTAAAAGGTGGACAGTAGATCGGGGTGGCATTAGGAAGAAGTGGCTGTTGCACATGGCATAATCATGCACATCTTAGTTGTGTAGGAAGCCTGACCAGTAACTGAAGGCTCTGAAAGTCAGTCTGTAAGATAGGAAAATGTGTTTTCTGTTCTACGATGTAAGTGCATTCGCAACCCTCCCCCCATCTAGTGGAAGAAAAATCTGACAAGGTTGAACTGTGACGAATTCTCTCAACTCTGTAAATTCTTGACTGAAAATGGCAGCATTCAGCCTTGCACTCACAGCATGACTGACTGCCCCTCGCCTAGAGGAACCACCTGCAGCCTTCTTTGGAGAATCCGAGATGTTAAAATATGATTGGGTACAAGGCCAAGGTCAGAGTCAGATGTGTCTCCACTGACTTGCCAACAGCTGCAGTCAAGGAGTTCACTGAACTTTCTGGCTATCAAACTATAAAATGCTATTTGTTCAATTTCCTGAGTTTGATTTCTGGTTTAGGGTAGAGGACACATACCCAGCGCTGCTGGGTCATGCAGTGAAGCAGCTAGCACCCTTCCCTCTTGTATGCTCATCTAAAGCTGGATTCATGCTCTGGTTCCTGTCAAAGCCTGCTCTGCCACGGGTGTCACTGCTTGATAAGAGGTGTGCCATTTCTTCAGCGCCAGTGAGCTTTGAGAAGCTCTTTTAGGATGCTCAGGCACATGTGTCACATTACTGCAGTAAAGTACGATGATTGCCGGCATTAGTCACTTTTATGACATCCATATGCAAATACTGTTTATGTTAGTGTGCTACAACTGGAAGGAATTTGGAAAACCACTGCTCTAGGCCATGCTGTTTGAGTTCTGAGATGGCAAAATTAATGGGCTAGCAAAAAATCTGCACAGTAGGAAATCTTTCTGAAAGTGCAGAACACAGTTTTTGGGGTTTTTTTTGGTTTTGTTTTTTTTTCTGTTTGTGAAATTACTGAAGCTCAAATATTTTCCTAAAACATTCCCTTCTGAAAATGGACTGCCCTGGGTTGCACCTACATGCTGTAGGCAGAGAGACAAGTTGTCACGAGGAAACTGAATTTTTGCAAACTGTGACCACACCATGCGATGCAGTCACAAAGAGGCATTTGTTAATAATACTTCTATTATTTTTGCCATTAAATGCTGAAGAACTGCCACCACGGATCAGAACTCCATTGTGAGAAGCATTACGTAAACATAGAGCAACAAGACAGCTCTTGGCCCAAATAAAGTGCAATTCAAGATGAAGACAAGAGACAATATATAGATATAGACAAAATACACAATGAGACAGTCTTATCAGCAAGATGGACAGAGGATTTTGCACACAATAAATCTTCTGTAGGTATCACAGCCAAGAACAATTTTAGAGAAATGTCTGGAGAAGCAGTGCTGAGGCAGATGTTCAGATGTTTTCGAAACATTCATCACAAACAGTAAAGAAAAAGCACTACGGAAGAAAATGAGAATTTGGAAAAAGCGACTAAGTGATTGGCATCACTGGCTGATCAAAGGCAGGGGTTGATCTCTCAATAGTAAATCAAAGATGACAGGTAGAGAGAGTAATGAGTAATCAAAGGTTTGCAAGTAAGGGCAAGTTGTATGGGTTCTACAGGACAGAAAAGGGCTTCAGAGAGAAGGAAAGCAGTGGCAGCAGATGAGCACTCTGGAGGGCCATGAATGGGGCAGGTCTGCACCTGCTAAGGATGCAGAAAGGATGTAGCCATAACCAGGATACAAGACGATGAGAATTTGATCTCTGTGAACGCTCAGCAATCAGGTTGGCTAAAGACTAGGTAGGACTGCCAGCCACGTGGCTGAATGGAGCCAGGCACGAGGGTGCCATTTGCATTGGCAATCTCTTTGTTACTTGCTATCAAAGTACATTGATCGCTCTTTGACCAGTGACCAAATAGGAACAGTAGCACACAACTCTGACCGTGTACTGCACTGAAGCCTCAGGTATGTGTTGAGGGAGAGTTGCTCTACGCAAAAGCAGACACGTGTGGCTGAAGTGGTGTGTAGCTGCCTTTGCTATGACCAGCCCTCAGGAGTGCTTTTGTGCCCTCAGGGACACTCATATGACAAAACCTTGTGCTTGAGACAGAGCACGGCCCCAAGCAGTAACCGGCAAGGGCTAAACCATGACAGGCCGCCAGCTGCTGTGGAGCAGAGAAGCTCAGTGCCAGTGCCAAGAGCTCCAGACCTTGTCATGACCTGTGGGAGTGCCAGGAATGCAGTATCAGTCATCTCTATAGTCCTCCTTCCACCCGAATAATTCCTATATTGAGGGACAGGAAAAACAGGCACCCACCAAATCAACAAACAACACTTCTCCCTCCTGAGCAACTCACCCGTGGAAGGAAAAGGCTTTGTCTGGGAACGGGTAAGCCTCTCTAAGCACTAGACTGTAGCAAGGAGACAAGATGTTGAGGCCATTATTTCTGCCCTCAAAGGGAAGACACATAGTCCTTCCTCCTGGGCTAAGAAAAGAAAAAGGACACAAGCTTGTTGATTCCTTACTCTGTTGCTGAGGTAGAAGCAGATCAGAGAAAACAGATCAAGGAGACGACCATCAAGAAACATACCACTGAGCTTTACTTTCCGCACCAACAGCAGGGAGGACAGGGAGTGCTCTCCCTCCTTCTGCAGTGTTACTTTCTTCTCGAGACATTAACACAAGGCGGAACTGCCTCCTCCCTCAGTGCCCTCCCCTTAGCCACAGGGTAAGAGGAGAGTATCTCCAGTGTGAGTCCACCCATGCCCAAATGCTCTGGCGCCTCTCCTGCTTTGTCCCAAGGTTTCCAGAAAAATTCTGTTATGGAAAAATTCTATTATGGAAACCTCTCTCATGAAATTTCCTGTCAATCTGATTCAATTGTGTCTAAGCAGATCGGAAGACTTAAAAGCCAGATTTAGAGCAGGACACTCCGTCCAGCCTTACTTCAACCGAGGCTAATACTATTAACCTTGCTCATGGACTACCTAGTGTTGCTTTTTCATAAAATTATAACTTAATAAAATAATGAGATAAATTGAGGGACAACCAGGAGGTAGAGGAGGTTGCTTGCACAAACTCCCACACTGCTCACATCACCATTTTGGTGTGGTGGCTTAGAGGGCAGCATCTCCTGCATAGTATCTGTGGGTAAGGGTTGCTGCCCTGGTGATGTTTTCCTGCAGTGAGTGTGAGATGCCACTTTTCCTCCTTTCCCACCTTCCCACTTTCTGCCCTGTATCAGCACAGAAGTTCATGGGGCTATGCAGTAAGTGGGATGATGGAAAAGATACGACCGGAAAGTGAAAAAACGATGATAACTTCAATGAGTAGCTTTCAACAGAGTGAGTTCCCTGATCCATCTCAGCATGCAGCCACATGTCTGATGGTTCTGGAACAAGAAAGGCAGAAGGAGAGTGTTGTCACAGATGAGGCAAAAGCAGGACAATCCCTTTGGCAGCAGCCCTTGCTTTTGTCAGATTAAAATAATGCCAATATTACACCCACAAACAGCACAGCAGAACATAAATAAACAATGGTTGGTCTACTTTGTACTTTGTAAAGGAACAAAGTAAGTGAAACCAAGGACTCATATGTAATTTCTTCTGCAGGATAGACTAAACACAAAGGGGTGAGCCTTCAAGAATCTTGCGTGTTCTAGAGAAAATCTGGAAAAGATGGAGATCCCCAAATTACTTCCAACTATCTCCCCCTGTTTCTGATTTCTGTTTTTAACTTGCTTGTACTGATTCGTCCTCTAATCTTTTGAACTTGGTTTTCTCAGTGTTCAGCTCTAACACCTAACAAAATGTTAGGGGATTTGAGACTAAACTCAAACATCTGGTTTTGGTAATAGCTAATGACATTTTTAGGCTAAAAATCAGCTTCACGTTATTTTTGTTGTTTGAAGCATGCATTCAGCACACACATGCACTCCCGGCTGTCCTTGTGCGTAGAATAAAGACAGTTCGACCATTCCAGGAGATGCCACAATAAGAAGGCAAGAGGTAAAAACAGTTCAGTAGCTTCTTTCTATCAGGAATTACTCTTGAAACTGCTCCTCTTTGAAAGCTTAAAGGATCAAGCTTAACCATATTTTGTGACTCTACACCATGGCAGAATAATATTTCTGTAACATGCTACCTTCTGCAAACAGAGACAGCAGGGAGCTCTCACAGGCATCCCCCAGCAAATCATTTGCGGTGTCACTGACATCAACTGCCCATCCTGTCCCTCTGACAGAGGTCATCCCACCACAGGCACAGCAAAGGATAACGTCTGCTTCCACCTCCTCCAGGTCCTTTCACAGGCTGGGATTTTAAGAGTGGACTCACTTTTCTTTGGCACTCACAGCCCCAGTGCTACAGCTGACACATGGAAACATTTTGCTCTCTGCTCGGATGGCTGTGGCTGACAGCAAAGGGGCAGAGAAGACAGCCAGCTTGCCAGGGGTGTCTCCCAAAACCCTCGCACTCTCCTGCTGTGGCTACATTTGGACTGAAGATCTCCACTCTCAGAGTTTTATGGCACCAGAAAAGCTCCCCAAGAAGGAAGCTAATTAAGATGTGCAACATACAATAACAAGGACACTAGGAAACAAAATGAAGAATGCCTCTGTGAGAAATAATGAAATCCTCTAGGATTTTGTTTTTAATTAACTGCTAGACAAATCGTGTATCTGTTGACATATAGCTTCTTAATATACATTCATGCATTAGCTCTAGGTAAGTGAGACTGAGAGATACTTTCTTTTCAAAAGGAAAAAGATCCCAGGAATTCAGCAGTGCTGAAGCAATCTTTAGAAGCTGTCAGAGGTGATCAATGGCTGGGAAAGACAAAAGCGCTGTTCTTGTGCCTCCTCTAGAGAGAGCAGATTACTGATGATGAGCTCTAGAGTCGCCCCAGGGCCCTGGGATAGCGGGTAAGCTCAACAGGGAATGCTAATTTCCAGCCCTCGGAAACCTGCGCCGCTGCTGAAACATTTCACTCCAATGGCTGCATGCTCTCAGGCTGCTGAGCACCGCTGGCAAGTCCAAAATGTTTGTTGCCAATCGCACAGGCAAAAGCAACCTAAGTAATGTGCTATCTATTGATTTGGTCCTCCTAAGTAGGTACAAGGCCACAGGACTGATGCTTTGCTGAGGTATTTTTCCACTTGAAACATTACTAGACCCCAAGAACATCTACTTCTTTTGTGGAAGAGACCTCCTCATCACCAGTGGCAGGCCTCAGCTATCCCAGGAGCAGAACAAAGAAGTAATGGGCAGTGAAGAGTGCACGGAAACCTCCCTAAGATTTGCTGTAAATGTGCCTCAGCATTGCCAAACACCCACTTGTTCAGGGCACCTTGTTTCTTCCGAAAGACACAGCAGTTTTAAGGTTCCCTAACAAAATCAGAACAAACATTGATATCTGTATGACAGACAAGTACTTCTGGAAATTGATAAATGTTATCTATTGCATCAAAGAAGTGACTTGAATGGAGACGCTTTTTGATGGTGAGGTGAAATGGCAGATTTCATGTGCAATGAGAATTGTGGCCTTTTCCCTTTCACACCATGCAGGGTACAGACTGACAGCCTGAGCAACTGCAGAAGGCAAGGAGTAGCACCCCCTCACCTTTGGCCAGAGTTGGCACCCCTGCCTTCCCCTCTTAACTGATGAAGAGAAACAGGCTCTTCTACAAGTAGGCTCATCTGACACAGAATCACACAGAATCACAGAATGGTAGGGGTTGGAAGGGACCTCTGTGGGTCATCTAGTCCAACCCTCCTGCCGAAGCAGGGTCACCTACAGCAGGCTGCACAGGACCTTGTCCAGGCGGGTCTTGAATATC
>Ga0065711_1001483_pt1 | contig 42932 bp, 17 predicted proteins | sample Hoacrofraction12_FD_59098 | JGI IMG/M metagenome (GOLD analysis project Ga0065711, IMG submission 59098) | Hoatzin crop microbial communities from Cojedes, Venezuela - Epithelial fraction 12 v2 (version 2) | ecosystem: Host-associated > Birds > Digestive system > Esophagus > Crop | place... | reverse complement strand
AAAGGCTTAACTCAAAAAAAAAAAAAAAAAAAGACAAACCACTTGAAACAGTGCATTCACAATTTTCGATGTAACATGAGAATGCACTGGCCAAATAAATGTAAGTTCTCTGCAATTTAAATTTTTACCACTTCTTTAAAAGATACCATAGATTTTAAAATATTTCATATACTTCATACTGAGAAAAATCAGTAAAACTATTAGAAACACAGAACGTTTGTGTGTGGAAGGAAAGACACTCATGCCTAAACTACTGTACCAGGATAACTAAATGGGACAAAAGGTAGCGTGAATCTGACTGTGAAGTTACCAGAAGTATAAAGGGAGTCTGAACATTTGCTTGCGCTTTTGCACTAAAGCAGCTATACCAGAAATGCCCTACAGTTTTTTCGTTATCAAAAGTTCTGTTTCACTCAGATGCAAATTAAGGTAAAGATATTTTTAAAACAAAATACTGTTCTGCTGGATGACAGTCAGCCAAAAGACTTGCAAACAAATCTCCACTGTTGCCTGTCATAGCAGGCCAGCAAGCCCCAAGGTGCACAAACTCTGCGCTATCCCCTCTGCCTCACCCACCTCCCAGTCTCTGCATCTATCCCCTGCTCTTCTCTTGACCCTGCCTGTTCCCCTCCCATTAATAGGCTTCTGCTCCCTAGTCTGTGCTCCAGCAGATTCCTTTGCTGAGCAGACCCAGCTGCTCACTAGGACGGCACAGTCTTTTCTCCTCTCTCCTGCAACAGCTCCACATAAACCCACAGCACATCACCAGACAGGCAGCCTTTCTCCTTCTGGCCCAGCCAGAGGAACAGACATACAGTATCCACTGAAAATAAGCTGCAAGCAACAAAAACGCATGCACCCTTTGTCAATTTTATCAATATATGTCACAGGCGGAACGTGCAAAGTTGTCATGGGAATTTGGGCACCTAGCGCATAGCAGCTCTGCTTGCTGCTTGGGTATAGGCAACTGTGTAACACTGCATCCTTTACTCAGGACATTGGACACCCTGAGATACTTAGTGGTCATGAGCAAAGGTGTCCTGGTTTCAGCTGGGATACAGTTAATTTTATCTTACTGCCATAAAAGAAGCAAGTGGTATTGTCCCCCCATTATAGAGGACAATCCAATGCAAAAGAGTTAAATCAAAGAGCCTACACATTTCATGTGCCCAAAGCTCACCAGTGAGGTTTGAAGTCATAGAAGAAACAGTCTGAAACAGAATTAGTGCTGATACTAGCCCCGGAAGTTCGAGCCCAGTTCTCGATCTGTTTCTAATGTCTTCTAAATACTGTCACTGGCTGTGTGGAACATTACTTATGCTTTTCCCAACATCTTGAAACCTTATTCCTATCACAAAATTATCAAGAAAGGACATTATCTACTGAAATAGTGGCGGCTTCATCAGCAAAGTGCTGATTAGAATTTTGAATTGAGTAAATACATGCAGTTGACTACTGTTCCTCAATCCAGCCTTCAAAGATGATACTTGGTTAAATCACACATGTTTTATGTACTTTCGAAATACAGACAGGTATAATGTATGCCCTGGCGCTGACAATTCAAAAAAAACAAATTCAGTCACTAAGTAGGTAACACATTTTGTGATGAAGACTGATGGATTTCTCCAGGGCAGTTCTGTCCCCTGAGGTCATCATCGCATATGGACATTCTTGTTACATTGAATGCCTGGTGTTTCCATATTCTGTGAGGACTTTAACTGACATCTACAAAAATAAACTATATTACCCCCAACTTAACTAAATGGCTTTGAATTCTGTCTTTCCTTTTCCCAGTCCAACTACAAGAGAGTCTGAATGAGGTATCAACAGGTATAAAAACTTCTAAAGTGGCTTCAATGACTGGATGAGATGGTATAGCTCACAGGAAGTACCTCTTGAAGAGGTGATGGTATTTACACTGTCACAGACCATGTCAAATTAAACCCATCATCACTTAGAACCTGTGCCCTCAGGAGCAGGCACCATGGCATTCAACCAGAAGCGCCATGAGTGCACACAGCCAACAGACGTTGTTCTGTGTATTAAATATGTTTGTTGAGGGCAAAGTTCCCAATCTGGAATAATGAATCAGCTATCAAGGATCCTCTGTCCATATGCAAATGGTATCACCTAGCCCTGTAACAGCTTAGCTTTTAAAAAATAAAACCTCACAGCATCTATGAGAAAGAGAGGTTAACCTATCGTTGCAACAAAGCCCTGTAAAGACACATTTCTAGTAACACCTTTATCCCCCATTAACCAGTTCTGCTAGAAGCCAAGCATATTTGAAGAGCAGAGGGAAAGTTCTGAAGACAGATTCACCGAGTCCAGAGGACAGTAACATACAATCACTCAGTGAACAAATTCAGAGTCACCTGAGAAATATAAGGTATTATTACTTTCTTTTTTTTTTTTTGCTTAAGAGGCTCATTTTCACTTTATGTAAATAGTTATTGTTGAACAAAACCCCTTCCTTTAATTAGTGCTTTCAGTCTATTTGCCACAAGACATTCTAAAACAGGCAGACAAAATCACACAGGTAAAGTGCGAGAGGTAGGTTTTCAAAATGTAATTCTTCCATCTGTGTCTTGGAAGTCAGGGCAAAACAGCACAAACAAAGCTTGTCTGAATATGCAGCCAGCCAAAAACAATAGCTGTAACCCATGTAAACTGTTCCACTTATGCCACACAAACCAGGCAAATCTGACACTTCCCTGTTTCCCATCTTAATAAGAAAACATTTTTTTTTGCTTTAGGGAGGCCTGAGGCAGTTATTTTCCTCTTATTTGAATTTCTTCTTGCTTAGTTCCTCTAATTTCTTCAGTTGGATTATGGTGAATGTATTGTATTTAGAGAGCCCAAGGGCAAGACTCATAAGACCATTCTTTTTGTATGGCCTTGCTGTCTGAAGACACACTTTTCCTGTTGGCAAAGTTGGACAAAAGCATACCTGAAGACTCTCCAGCTACTAAATTGGTCAAAGGGTTTGTGACAGTAGGTGGCATACATGCATACAACCATTACAAAAAAAGATCAATAGGTTATTTAGGAACAAAGCATCCATGTTTCTCCTCAAAATTATCAGGATTCTTCTAATGAAAGTGCTTAAGTTGACTAAACTAGTGCCATTTATAAAATGGCAATGCTACAAACATGAAAGGTCTCCAAACAATATATTTAGGCTTAATAAGCATCTGACTGTGGTTAGGAAAAGTCACCAAAGCTCATCACAGTGGAAACACTGATTGTACTCTAGTCTAGATGTTATTAATGTTATCTGGAAGCCTGCTGCTGCCAGTCAAGCCAAAGCTATTCTCCTTTTCAGTGACTCAATCAGCTGACATGATATGGCTGCAGATGTTCCAAAACAGCTGTCGTTTTAAAAATAACTAGGTGAAAACTATACATATGTTTTCCACCTTACTTTTAAACTCTTGACTATGAAGTCATACATAGCAACTTCCTCTGTGTGTGTGCATGTTTGTGGTTAGTGACTAGTTAATGCTGCACTGGAAATTCACCAAAAGAAATTTTTTTACAGGATTTGCAGCAAGCAAAACAAATTTTAGGTAGTCACAAATCTACCCATCCATCCTACTCCACCCACAGATACAATAGCAAAGGGGATAGCCAAGGAACCAGAAAATGTATTTGTGGAAATTTCAGTACTTCCAAATTGCACTAAAGCAGACCTCAAGGCAGCTCTCTTTACTGTATGATTACTTACTGAAATACGTGCTCAGACCTCACCATTTCTCTTCTACAAAGTAACCCATGACTTTCAAGTGACAGGGTAGGAATGACTAGTCTCACAGAACATGTGGCGATGACCTGCCTAGCATGGTATCCTAAGCCTCTGACTCCTTCGGTTTGCTGTGAACACTTCTACTCAGGAGCAGACCACTGCTCAGACTTTCCAGCCAGGGTCTCCAGTCTCACAGGGTTTATGATCAGCAACTGTGATCAGACTACCCTGCCTTCCCCATATTACTAGATGTGGAGGAAATCATGGAACAATCGGACTTACATTATTAAAAAAATGAGAACATACCTGGGCTGGTATGAACTAATGTAATTCCATTAACTGGGTATTTTACCCTTTGGGAGTTCTGCAACTATAAAAACTTTCACCAAACAGTACATCACCACAGACAGTTATGCTGCTTATAGATCACTGTCAGGACTATCTTTCAATAAGATGGTAGTAAAAAGCAGAAGAGATGGCATTTTGAGGGGCTAAATCTGAAGGAGACTGGTTGTTTTTTTCTTTTCTTTTTTCTTTCAACTTGACAAAGATTGAACTCTCACTTCAAAAAAAATCTTTTTATTGGTAAAAGTTGAGGGATGGAATGTAGGCTGAACTTTATTCTAATCCTATCACTATGTGGGATAGTGGCATTCACCTATGTGTTTTCAGGCATATGATTTAGGAATCCAGGTTAGGCAGCCTGCTTCACTGTGCACTCATGCAAAAAAAGGTAAGGAAAAAGGCAGGTTTTTCTGGAGGCGAAGTCAGAACACTGAAGTCATCTTCCTATCTCTGAAGTGCATTCTGGAAGCTCTTCCTTTGCTTTGTTCAGTATACTGAGAGTCTATTCTTATAAGTTTAAGGAGTAAGTAGCACCTGTCCTCTACTCCTTATTAAAAAACTCCAGAAGAAAAATAACTGAGTGGCCAGAACCAATTATCATGTCACTTTCAAGTATTCTAATCAGCCTCTCTGCATTGGGATACTGAAAAGTAACTCACAGAAATTAGCAAAGGCTTGAAAAATGCCCATATTTACATATCTCTACTTCTGTTTTTGCCAAACCTTATCTGGTGTAATATTTGCCTATCTTTTGCAGACATGCTTTGAAACCAGTAATAGAGAGATAAAATACAAAATGTTATCACTAACTATTCCTAAATTATTGCTTACTGCTTGTAGGCAGTAATTTGAGAAGAGTTGTTAACTTGCAAGTATTATATGTACTTTTTAGACTTTAGTACAGAATTGCAGCTCAGCCCAGGGGTTTAATTCACGAAAGGTAACAGGATTCAGGACTGGAGAACTTAGACCACAAGTCACAGTCTACAACAGATGGATGAAACAAGGTGTCAACATACCCTTTCACCTCAGACACAATAGACAGGCATTTCCGTCACCACTTTGGCAGTGCACAATGGGAAGAACAGAAACATCAAAAGAAACTGAGCTTATTGGTAAGGTTAAATGTACAAAAATCTACGGATGAAGTATTTTAACTTTAATGGTGAAACAGAGGTGGGCTGAAAGGGAAACACATGCTTCAAAAAAGGCTCCCAGTAATGAAGATTGCTGGCCATCCTTCTATAATCCATTTTAGACTAATCACAATGCTCTCAGTCCTTTTGATAACACTGGTCAGGCAGAACAGGTTTGAATACTGGTAATTATTTTTCTTCTTCTTTTACGCTCTATTGCTTACAGGTCTGTACTTTCAGGGTCCTTGTGAGGCAATGTTCTGGGTTTTAATGCTGGAAGACAAGGAATCAGTCATATTTGGAACTAAGGTCTGCAGCCAGGAACATCTCCCGACTGCCAGCTCTTAGAGAGGATTCTGCCTAAAAAACACCCAGAAAGATCAGTTGGCCACAAAGAATCAGTTTCTGCCTGGATATCATTTAAGTCCTGATAGCATTCATGCTTTAACCATGCAAGTCAAAGCAAAGGGCCTGGGATGCACCATATTCTTGGAAATGCCTAATACAGAGGGCACCAATCAGAATAGAAATACTACCCAAAGCAACGAAGACACAGCAGAATTCAAACTGAACAGCAGCCAGAGAAATTACCAGGGTGATATATTAGTCTTTTACAAAAAGACAACAAGAGGTATCTTTTATTTCCCTCCAAGGCTATTGCATATTAATCTAAAAACAGTGCAGGAAAAAATTAGGGCTTTGCAGTAGAGTAACTCAAATGGAACACATGATGTAACGGTTTTTGTGATTTCACTCCTTGGCCAGAAGGTATTTTGCAAAATCAGTTATTTCTTGATAATTAAAAATCTTCAACCAGTCACAGAAACAGATTAGATAATCCAGGTGCTTGACCTTCCTGCAGGACTACTTCTAAAATTTTAGCAAAATATCATGAACCACCACATTTTTTCTACCAGAATCCATTGCAGATCTGTCTTCCAAAAGGTACTTACTATTACCAGAGCTCAGTTTTGCCCCTATTGCATATTTTTAAAATGCCTCTGTTAGAGACAAAGTGTTTTCCATTTCCTATTCCCATCTGCAATGAAACCGGAGGCTCTTCCAATGGAGTAGAAGTCAGTAATTGGATGTGGTCTCCCCAGTCTTTGTGACTAGATCAGTGGAATGCACAAGCTGTTCCTAGAGTTTACATGCTGAAAGAAGGATTTAGTTTCTATATGTTTAGTATTTTATTTGCATATGGAGGTGACAGCTAACAAGCTGTCCTCTCTTTCCAGTATCTTTCGGATTTAAGCTTTTCACACAAAGGAACCACAGTATGTGTTATACGTGTTCCCTCGGTTTGTCCATATCCGGCAGAAAGAGTAGCTGTGAACCAAATGAATTTTCGTGAAAAATAAATAAAAGCATCATTTTGTTTTCTAGGAACCTGCAGGTTCCATGATCCTGTCTATACCTGTCTTCTTTTTCTCCCCACCTTTTTTCCTCCCCCACACTGTCTGTCCTTGTGTTGGCATGAAAAGGTATGAGAAGAAAGAAAGAGCTCACATCCTTACAGCAAACCAGCCATAACTGGATACTGTTGTAATAGCAACATTAATTATCAAAAGAAAAATGAGTACAGTGCAGCCACCAACAGCACACTCACCAAAACTAGAGGTGAATAATGGTCTACAGCATCTGCAGCCCTTGAACAGCAAGCAGATCTGAGGTGGAAGGGACCCAACAGCATTCCCACAAGAAGGGTCACCGTGCTCATTTTGGTGACATTAGCTCTTGCCAGTCTTTCACCCTTTCCACCCTCACCCTCGGTTTGCTCCCAGGAGCACTTCTGCTAAAACACTCCCAAGTACTTACACTATGTATCTCCTTCTGTCACAAATTTGGGCTTAAAAAATTAAATGTATTGAATTCCCCAAATTAGATTAGATACCTAAATCCTACTTCATTCTTCTTTGCCTTTATACCACCATGCATGCTTCTGGGTTGTCTGCAATGCAATACGGAAAAATTTTTGCTAAATAGGCTGACAAGATCTCACATCTTTAACAGAAAATGTGTATTGTTTAAAGCAAAAGAGACTAGGGGGCAGGCTGGGGGAAAAGATTGACATACTTAGTCTGGAAAATCCTTTGCCTCCTTTGCTTACCTGCCAGAGCTGAATTATAGGGACTTTGTGTTGCCTGTTGTATTTGATGACTTCCCTAACACCAAAAGCACTCACAGGAATGCAGCTCAGGGCTGCTTCAGGTGTTATTTATGTCACCAGCTATTCTAGGGAAATCAGAGGAGTATGAGGCCCCGAACTTTGGTCTTGCAAGCTAAGAAATTTTCAGTTCTCTATTAAATAACAGTAATCTTAAAGGATTTAGATCTGTATTGTTCAAGTCAGTGGGAGTTTTGACACTGAATTTTTTGAGAACAAGCTAGGGTCCTAGCAAGTAGTAAATTAACACCTCCTCAAGAACTCTGAAAATTTCCTTTCTCATGAATGTTACAGACGTATGTTAAGTGATTCTCAGATTTGCATGTCTGCATACAGAGTATTCTCCAGTCTTTGGCAAGACCAGATCTCTATTGCCATTACTTTTCTTTTTTTTTTAGTCAGATATTTGTCTTTGTAAACCTGGCAGAACTATGTTTGGAAGTAAATATTGTGAAACTAGCAAATCCCCTGAATAGAAAGGTTTTTTGAATAACTAGAAACAACATTTCGTACTGTTCCTTTGTTTGTTTCTGATAAATTAAGAATTAGAGTTTGGGAGCCTGAATAGGAAGTGTTTGAACTCTGATTTTCCTGCCTCTCTCTCAGAAATATTGGGTTCTTCCAAGAGCCACACCAACTTGGAAACAACCTTTTTTCAAAACTGCCTGAAAAATACAGGCAATCCCTTTCCACCCATGACCAGCTACTCTTTCATAGGGGCAAAGGTTTAAAGGGAGCACCTCAGTCAGAGGCTTCGAGACCACTGAGCACATGCATTGGACACTTTTAGCCCCTGTAGCCTATGAATTTCTTTTCTATGATTCCTCACATACCACGAAATACTCTCCCGTGCACTCCAGCAAGCTGAGAAAAGGTTAGCTCTCACCTCAAGGCATCCTGAACAATGAAGTAAACTTGTTCTCCTGTGGCTTCTTCTGTGCCCTGCGACCTTTGCAGGATGGCTCAACATACACAACCTCACTTTAACCAACGTCCACTTCAAGTTATCTTAACTAAAAGTCTATTTTACTAGTAGAACCCAGAAAACAGGAAAGCATGAAATTGAAATGGATTAAGTTATAAGCATGGCTTGTTCAGCACAGCTAACCAGGCACAAAGTTTACGTTGTTACAATCTACCACAAAAGGTAAATCATAGCAGAAAATTCTTGCTCTATCCAAGCATCCAAAGCATCAGGATAGTTGTGTCACATCTCAGAGCAAGTACCTATCAGAGTGCGATATCTGAGTCTTTGTCCCACAGGTCTGAGCGGAAACTGATCTCTGCTTTCTCTCAGAGAAACTACTTGGGTAGGGAAAAAAGCCTACAATGACTGTTGTTGATTTCTGGTATCTCACTGTGTCATCATCCAAAACCATCTTTATCAGAAGTCATGCTTCAACCTAGTTGCCCCAAAAATGGGGTAAAATCTGATCTTCCTTTTTTGTTTGCCTAGTCCCCAGCCACAGTGACCATCTATTCACATTTTCAAATTATAGTATTTTTGTAACAAGTAGTCTCTCCCTAACGAAAAGAGGAATACACAAGCCCTTATCTTTACAAGCAATTAGCTTATTCAATAGCATTTTCACGGAGCTCAGTACATTTAATGTGTAAAAATTCAGCATTTTAACAAAGGCATAGAAATAAAACAGTATGATTCTGAAACTCCCCTCTCTCTCCTGCCCACCCCACATCCTCCACCCCCCACCCTCCTCTCCTTGTTCAGCAGGCCTGATGCTTAGGTCATAAAATTTACAGTTTGGGGTAATCTCAGAACCTGTATGGACTGTATATGTTCACAGTCAGGCTCGATTTAGTTCCCTCTTGTTGATAGGAGAGTAGATACATGAAATGTAAGACGCTATTACCACTTTTAAGAGCTTCTCCTCTCCAAACTGGAGCTTACTGAATCTAAGGAGCCTAGATGCAACTCGTGTTTTACTTCTAAATCCATGTAAAGGGTTTGAGTCTCGGGTAAAATGATCCTATGTTGATTTACTTTCTGAACATCCTATAGTGCAACCAGGCTGGCAAGTAGCTAAGTGTCTAGACAGCAGACTTCTTTTACATGATGCAGCTCACTATGCACTTACTTGTTCCCTACTCAAGAAGAGTATATTTGGATGCCTTCACACAAATAAATGCTGTCTCAGGCCATATTATGCCCAGGGATGATCCTATTTTCTCACAATTTGCTTGTGCCTTGGCTGCTGGGCCATGACGGGACACCCTAGAGAATGCAAAGCAAATTCCACCTCTGCTGGAAATTATTGCAAGCCCTTTACATTATATCTTATCTCTCTTCCATGTCCTGTGATTTCTAGAGGTCAGTGGAACTGCTGAAGTAGGTGCTCTCTATTTAGGACAGGAACTTCGTGTGCTTATCTAGGTTTTCACATTTTCTTTCATGGCCTCTTCAGTTCAGGACTTCCTTAAACTATAAAAACTCCTACCAATTCTCTCCAGGTTCACTGTTCTTAAGTATTCACTTGCCTCAGGAGATAAAGTCTGCTTGCCCTCCTTGAATTTTCCCAAACCTCTTCCTAGGAGCAACATGCAAGAGCTTAATCACTGCCTTAATCCCTCTTAAGTCAGCCTAAATCAAAAAAGAGCTTGAGTCAATCAAAAGAGTACAGAAATTATTTTGCAACATTGCCTGTCTCAAAGTTATCATAAAAATTATTTTCCATACCTCATCATTAACTGTTCCCTAGAGCCATCCTTTCCTCTTCTAAATAATTTTTGAAATATTTGAGACAATCTGTCTTTCTCAAACATGGAACAATATAACCAATCTTGCAAATCTTGAAGGAATAGGCTCCCGCATAGTTATTTTTGGGTCTGCTTTTGCATGTACAGCAGTCAATCGCAAGAGTCAAAAGTAGCATGAGCAAATCATGCTGCCACTGCAAGAAATACTTGAAATACCAAGTCTCACTGTCTTGGATTTATTTTTAGGCCATCCTATCTACCATAAAGATGTGTATTATTCCAGCTATTTAATATATGACACTTTTTCTACCAAATTCATCTGCTGAGATGTTCTCAAACTGAAGCTTCCTTAGAAAGGCCACACTTCCACTGAAATATCTACTGATCCAATAAAAATATGTCTGGCTTATATATTGCAAGTCTAGCTGAAACCACAGAAGTCAGTAATTCACATATTCCATGGACCAATGCAGAAACATCATGCTTCTTTTGTGGGACAGTGACCTGATTAAATATTTGGGTTCAGCTATTTGTACTCATTTAGCTATTAGCCAACAAAAATCTAGTTGAAGACAATGGAATTAAGCAAGTTAAGACTGAATTTCATATTTATTTACTCATTCCATGTACAGCACCTCCATCTTCTGGCATTTTCTGTGTTAACTGAACAGCTGGAGAGGCTAGACAACTCAGGTGAAGCAGAAGCTCATAAAAATCTGGCATATGAAAGCGATCAACATTTGAGAACTGACATTTGGTTTTAGAAAATGAGAGTATTAAAAAGGTTTTTCTGCCACTTTGCAAAATATTTTACCTGCTAAGTCGAGTTCTATTGTAACAAGACAGGCTGAAGAAGACAAGAAAGTCTGAAACTCAATCACAAAGTTTAAAATCAGACTTCTAACACTTTTGTGAATAACTCAACAGACAAGAAAAGAAATACATATATTTCAGAAAAAAAGTTGCAGCTCCTCTTTTGATAGTAGAGGAACAATATTCTCTAGGTGAAGGAGGTTCTTGGTCTTTGTACCAAAAGCAAGACTAGTGAATTTGACACTGTCAACTTCAGAGCCATCAATGACAGAGAATGTTAAATCCAAGTTAGCATTTAGGCACACAAAACTTGCAGAGATAGAAGGGGTTCAAACAGAATTACAGCTGCAAGAGTATTCCCCTGAAATGTTATTTCTACTCCCAGAAGGTATCCTTCATAAAACATCCACTTTATTATACCTACATCTGCTTCTACCACCCTAAGGCTATGGAATAAGAGGTAGCCCAGATCTCACTTTCCCCTCACATGCATTTTCTGTGAGATGCTAGTTCTTAAGTCTGCAGTAAATTGTGAAGGGGAAAGGGTTAGCTGCTCACAGTCTCAGATTCTGAAATACAGACTTTAAAATACCCTATGAAAACGATCATTTGAGTGTTAATAGATTCCAAGGTGCTCAGTTTCAAATATCATTTAGCTTCCACAGCCTACAACTGGTGCCTATTAGTACTGAAAAGTGCTTATTTTTTCTGAAGAGCCATGAAAAATAGCTCATCCATACGATAAATATGTGTTCTGTGAATACACGCTTTTTCAAAAGTTTCAAGAAGCATACACTTAAGTGTCAAGGAATACAATACTCCCTAGCACCAACTATGAACATCATATAACAGCTTTTCAAAATACGTCTGGACAAAACACTGGAGAATTAACTACATAAAACAATCTATATCTGAAAGATACTTCATAGTCCCTTTCCATCTGTAATTTCTAGGATTCTGTAACTGTTCAGGGATTCCAGATTCATAAATTCCTTGGCCAAATGGGCAACAGGCTGCAACAATTTCCCACACTTAAATCAACTACAGACCACATATCTCCCTGGGAAAAATGCAGGGGAATTAGTGTATCTGAGAACCAAACTTACAAGAGGATAATATTCTGAGTCCAAGTCCTCAGATACATCCCATACACTTCCAGTAACGTCAACACATATATGCGGGATGTAACAGCACAGTTTGGGTTCAATGTCAGTCAGTGCTTCAACAAGAAAGTTCCAACTTTTGAAGAAAGGAAGCATTTTACAAAGAAAGGAAGCGGTGTTTCTTTGATATAAAATCAGATACAGTTGCTGTGCTCCACTGGTACATAAATTGACCTTTATTAACGAAATATTTATCTAACCTCAGTCAACTATTCAACTTGTATGCCGATAAAAGCTGTGTTTTCAGAGGTACAAAGGAAAGCAACACATTTAACAGAACTCATTACAGAATTGTGATCACCTTTAAGGTTAACTCTTCTGTGTAGACTTTTGCTCATTGAGGAAAGGGGCATTAGAAAGTCAAATTTATGCAGAAGGCTACCTCCATCCCTAATGCATAAGAGGAGGTAGTTTAACATAGGTTATGGGTTCTTAAGATGCTGCTGGTTACAGGGGTTTATTAGGTTTCTTATTTGCCCTATTCTCTCTCCAAAATAACCTCTCCACAACAAACTCCACATTAACACGCTGTTTGCTGGGGACAGAAGAGAGCGCCTCTAGGGTCCAGAGCTGAAGTAGGCTCTCCCAGAATCCCTTGCTTGGGAGTTTGTACATAACTCCACTCTCCTTAATATTACTTCATAAGCAGAAACTCCACCCCCAAGTACTTTGCTTAATCTCCTCAGGGCTTCATTGTGAAGGTCTAGCGCTTATGTCATCAGCTACATTAGTGCAAGTGAGCACAGACCAAAACAATGTTCAATTAACATTACTTCATACTTGCCTACACAATGGAGTACATCACAAGGGTAAGCAAAGCCTGTAACAGATTTTAAATGTCGTTTGAACTGGGAAGGGGAAAAACTATCAGTTTCATTAGTCTCCAGCAGTAAGCTTGCTACATTTTGGCTCAAATACATTTCACACATTCTCCCTCTTCAGCCTAGCTACATTATAAAAACTGTAAGACCATATGAGCTGACAGATTGGATCAGTCCAAAACACAATAGACACCTACAAAACAGTACAGAAAATGGGAAAACATGCATTGAAACACCCTCTAACACAGTCATTTCTGCAGCAAGGACTCTCCCGTCTGAGGCACTTTCTTTGCACCTAGTTGTTCTTGAGAAATTTTTCTGGCATGAATGTAGGCAGTCTCCTTTTTAAACCATCTAAGTCTTTTGTGTCTACTGAATCTTTCAGTAGGAAGTGCCACAGTTTAACATCACATTATGGGAACAACTACACTGTTTGTTTTGAACTTCTCACTTCAGTTATGTAAGTTCCTGTTGGTATCAGCTACTACACTGAAGCCACAGCACAGGAAGTGATCTGATCTATTTGGGCACATTGATGTTAAATAATAAAAGTAGCTTCTGTTCCTTAATTTAAAAAAAAAAAACAACAAACACAAAACCACACACAAATTAGTGTGCCTACATGCAATCAAACAGGTTGAAGGGCACACCCACTTGTGATACAGAAAATCACTGCATGGAAATAAAATTAAATTATATGACACAGTACAGTATATGTCCTTGGCACATTGGTGTAGGCAAAACACTACAGAGTAAAGGGTGCAGGCATATTATTTCCTTTCCCTACTACATTTTGATGCCATAAAATACAATGAAAGGTACTTTGTCATTACTATAAATACCAAGGAGAGAAACAAGCAATAGGATTAGCATAAGAATCATCTTCGGAACTAATGAATCACTTAAACACATCTGCAGCATGCTGTATGTCAAACAGTAACAGGGAAGAAAATTTGAATCAAACCTAAACCCAGCAAGATGATAAAAGAAACTGTCACAAGAGAACCCACAGCTTGTTGCTTAAAACTGTGACATTAAGTATCTTATACATTTACCCATCATATTTTAGGATGTTTTTCCTGGAACATAAATAAAAGTGTCTGAGGGAGTATGCAAAATTAAAGACCATAACCAGAATAACATACAAAATGCACGATCTCTTAGCTAGCCCACCATACAATGCAGCCCACCTTGTAAATTATAGTTTAATAATACATTTGTATATAATGATACGGGTTATTTGTCACAGGGTATTAACACAATGATGCCTGGAAATAGGAATTTTACAGTCTCTTAAAATGCACGTGTCATTTCACTTGGTCCAATTCATTGTTCATTGCTGTTATGGGTAATTATGGGTGCTGTCCTATATTAGACAAAATTATAACTGATGTGAGCAAGTATTTTGATCAAAGGGAGCCTGTAATTTCCTGTCCTGTTTTACTTCATATAAATTGATGCTAGAATTATTTAAAAGGAAAAAAAAACAACAAACCGGCAACAAACTGAACACCTGTTCCCATTCTCGATCCCAAGGAATGCACATCAGCAGTAAAGTTTTCAATCAGTTTCAGCGAGTTTTTTTATTTCAAACAATTTATTTCAACAATTTTTTTATTTCAAAGATGCTCTCCTGAAATCTGAGGTCACTACTTACTTTAAAGTTTGAAAGAGATGTACAGAGTTATCTACTTGGACTGCCGAGTTTCAGCATCCATGAAAGGACGGGAACGACTCTCACATGCATTGATATGATGCACAGTCAGATTCTTTATTATCCCACTTGTGCGGTTATATACATTTACCATACCTGTATACGCGATTACGCTTATTCGGATAGCCTACAGACATAAATCACATGCTGCGCACACGCCCCACATTCCCTTATAATTGGTAAATATGCACTAACGCCAATAGCAACAGACCGCCTCCACATCCTTGAACACATCTTGTTTTTGCTAACCCACACCATGTGCACTATCAGAACTTTCTCAATGGCTATTCTTAGCTGTCTTTTCCAGCAGCCTGTTCAGTTATGCTGTTTTGCTTAAGCGGCCTAGTTGTGCTAATTCTCAAGCTACATCGACCCCAACATTGGACAAAGGATGGCAAGGGGTAAGGGAAGAACAGGGAAAATAAATATTATGGACCCCTTTTATGTGGGAAGCTGGTGACACTTCCGTGGTTTGGCTGTCCAGTGGGCTGATTTAAGATGGTCAAATGATTGAATCAGTTGGAAAAAAGGAATGAGAGAGTTGAAAACCAGTTGGGGCGGGATCAAACTGAGGCCTTTCGTTCTTAGTTCAGATGGGGTACTTCAAGAAGCTCTTGGTCTTAACTATTGACCAACCCATCTGCTTTCAGGTACCGTCACTGTTGAAAAAGTGACAAATGGCACAATGTGTCATAATCTTTATGTACTGAAGTTCACTGTTTAGCATATCAACTGAAATCAGCATCAGTTCAGCTCATCTTAATACAGGCAGTGAACTGTACTTGCTGAACAGAGACCACATCCTTAGGATGTACAGCCATGAACAGTAACCTCTTATACTCCTGCAAGACAGCTCTCTAGAAATCATGAGTCAGAGCCTTATGTGCACTCCATACACTGTGCTGATGAGGCTTTATTCCTCCCTGCGTTTAATAATTTTTGGACTTCAGACATCTACAGTTATGCAGTCATTACACAAACATTGTGAGATTGCAGCAGCCTATACCACCAGGAGTTTGAGCTTAGGTTTTCCAATATTTAACTATGTTCAGTTTGTATAGCTTTGATTTGCCCTAATTTGCCATTATATTTCACTGTGGAGTCAAGAGTACTTCCCCACCCCCCACCCCTTTTTAAACCAAGCAACATTTGATGGAGTTAACACACGCAGTGCATGTGGCTCAAGCTGCTAGTAAGCAGAAGGATGAATGTATTTACTTACACTCCCTCAAAAGCTGATCTTCTAGAATGGGTTTTTATGTGGTTTGGTAGCCTTCCAAGTGCAAAGGATTAAATCACCAGGAAGTTCTATCTTTCCGTTTTCAATTCCCTTTTAAAATGTGTTATTTTGTGATGCCATTGGATATCAGTAGTGATGCTTGGCAACATTACATACTGCTGTTTAATTGCCTTAAAAACTATTTCCCTAGTAGTATCATTAATAATACCAAGCCTAAATTGGATTAAGCACTACACCACTATAAAGTTAATTCAATGTGATAGTAATGAAATGTCATGTGAAGCTTCCTGTAAATCCAGCTAAACAGTCACTGCCAAGGGCCATTAAATCAATGGCATGTTCAGATATTCTGCTTAGAAAGTATTGTTTTAATTGCTACCAGGTGATTTTGTTTAATGTGAGCATCCTCTGGTTTACTGACTTGTTAAGTCTGATGGCATATAGAGCCTTTTGTAGTTCGATAATGACAATACTTGGCCATTCCTAGGAAAGGAATGAAGCTCACTTGGGAGGGTGGTTGAACTGGAATGACAAAATTTCAATCAAATTATTCTGCTGCCTATTTACGAAGCACCAAGTAAAAACCTGCTCTAATACTCAAGCAAGTGAGCAGTTTTTGGCTTGAACATCATCTGAACCAATCTGAGATGTTAAGTATCTACAGCTCCCACAGGAGATTTCCCGTTGGACACCCAAGTTTGAAAAACCTCAGCCTTCACCTCTCTGCATTAGCTTACTCGGGTAGAAAATAGGAATAACATTTCCCTGCCTTTGTAAAATATTTTTAAATGCACTGGGGAAGGACTGCAATCGACATTGTAAGCGCTAGGCTCAAACATTGGCTAAAAATGTTTGCTCAGTGGCTAAAATTTTGCCATGATCTTGACCTGCACATCACACTGCTTTAAGTTTATTGTTCATATTCTCAGAGGGGGGTATCTTTGTTTTAATTATTCCCTTAATCCCATTGTTTTTTCTCTGATTTTTCTAATATTTTTCCAAAAATACAAACATGTAAAAAACAGCCCTTCCAAGCACAGAGTATCCTTTGTCCCTTAGTTTTTTTCATTGCAACAGTTCAGAATCTGAAGATCTTGGCTACAATCTTAAATGAAGTTCTCAGATTGCAAACAATTGGAAGGGAAAAAAAAAGTAAGAAGGACTACTACTTACTTAAATAGAGAGGAAAGGTCAACAGGAATGCCCAGAGGAGCTCAGGACGCACACACCAGCTGATACACATACATTCTTCTATATCTGAAAAGTAAGATATATGTATGTAAGAAATACAGGTCAATTTACTGCCCAGAAGACAAGTGGGGAAAAGTAGTTTTAGAAGACAAAGGTGAAGTTGTTTCACCCATCTCTGAGCCTGCTGGAAGTTACACAGAGCTATTGTACCAACTCTCTCACTAATAAAACTACCTCTCAGTAGTCTCTCTTATTAGCTTAATATCAGACCCAGGTTGATGCAGTTTAGTGGCTTCTTGGCAGAGTAAGCTCTTGAAGAGGAGACTGCGCAGACCTATGCTTTAGCATTGGCTGTTGGTTGATCCAGAAGCTGGAAAGACTCTTGCAGCCTTGAGTTACAGCAGGCTCTTTTGGATGTCCAGGAAAGGAGGATTTTACAGAATCCCAGCACTACTTACTACTGTCAAAGTTACATCTGAAGCACAGTCGTCCTCTCCCTGCACATGCACACTAAGCACTGCAAGGCAGCTCTTGGAACATAGCTGTGCTATGTTATGCAGCATCTGCATGAGACCTTAAGCAGCTCTGAGGTTTACAGAAACCTTCTTTCTCACCAGCTAAAACGAAAAGAGCCAAAATTTGAGTGATGATTCTCCTTGTTCCACACCATTTACTACTTACAACAAAATCTTTGACTTCTGTGTTCAGATCTGTATACCTTCAGATCTAGAGGAAACACTCAATAAATATTTGAACATAAAATTTAAGCATGCATTCATCACCACTTATTTATTTTGGTCCATATATTCTGTACTTTTGGTCTCCAGACCTCAATGGTAGTTCTAGTCTAGATAAAAAGATATAGTTCATTCTGAATATCTTATGAGTGTTAGTGGAATAAAGCAGGATTTCACCCCACTTCACTGATATTGCACAAACAATGCAATGAAATCCTTGTCTTGCTAAAGCAGCAGCTAATGGGGCAGAAATCTTACTTCCACTACACAGCTTCAGTTGCAAATGCTCCTTTCTCCTTAACAGATCTTTATAATAACTTGCATCCAACTCAAGGCAATGATAAAACATCATTTCAAAGAATTTACATTGAAGGTCACTTTTGATAATGACATTGCTTTAAATCTTGCTAAGCTGACACATAAAATCATTGCTAAAAATCTCCCTTTTCTCTCAGAGATATTCTTCAGCAACATTTACATTGAATGGAAGTATTCTTTCTCTTCTGTTATGACCTGCCCAAAGCACTGTTAATGTGGACAAGCTGTAAATCAGAAAACACCACCAGTCAGATCTCATTTCATGTCTCTGCTTTGTAGACAGATTTCCCAGTGAGGGGTCAGAGCCATTGAGTAATGCTTAGTAGTGGGGAAAGGCATCTCTGAACCACCTGTGGAGGATTTACAATTAAGAACTAACATCCTTACCAGTGAAAATCTAACAGACACAGGCCTGGCTTTCTATCCTCACATCCATTTGTCAACTTTCATTGATATTTTAATTTTACAGGTAATATGCGATTTTAACATAATATTTTTAGGGATTCCCTTAAAACCCGAAAATTGGCCCAGAACACCATAAAGTCTGAAATCTTCTCATAGTAAAAGTCCTTTCAGCTAACACTTGCCCTCTGAACTTATCAAGTAACTGATGAAAGTCTCAGGTTTCATACATTTGAATTCCAGTTTGCGTCAAGTACAGCAAAAGCATCTCCGGGACTGCTGTGGCTGTTAGAATTACCTCAAGCTCTTTGCTGGCCTGTGGATGTTTAATTTGTCTCCTGAGAAGTCAGCATAGCCTCTTGCTATAAAGGGGGCAAACTGAATAAAAAGAAAGTCAAGGACACTATAAATGAGACTGAAAACAAGAAGTCGTTTGGCACTAATTTTTACATCAATACTCCTGGGACAGGAAGATGGCCTTAGTGTAAATGAGGAGAGACATTTAACATCTTTGCTTTACTTTTCACTTCCTGAAGCTATTAGATTTAATGCATGTTTATAATATACTATGCAAATGTTGATTCTCCTTACTGATTTATATATACATATATATGCTTGTTCACATTAGGTAAGTTAATTCCTAAAATAATACTCTAAAAGTATCCGATTTCAGCACAGTGCTTTTCTCTAAAAGTTGAGAAAATCTGGGTTTCCTTTTGATAGAGACCTATACAGTGGCAGCAATATTTCTGTTTTCTCATTCTTTTCACCATGTACCTCTAGGTCAGACTTAAAAAAAAGTCAGAGCACTCAGAATAAACATCTGTTTGTGCCCTGTGTTGCCACCTCTTCAGCTCCATTTCTCTGTAGCAGTTCTTCTTTTATCATGAATGGCTTATCAAATGTTGTCAGCTCCACATCTCTCCAGACAATTAAAGGCTGTAGATCGTATAATAAACTACTCCACTGTCAGCTGGCATCATAAACCACAAGGAGCCAGTTGTTCAGGATGTCATTCAGCCTCTGACCAGAGGCATGGATGAAAGCTGAACTCTGACCCAAGTGAGTGATTGAGAATACACTGTTTCTCACTGTCAATAGAAAACATGAACTGCCTACACTGGCATCCAGACTTTCTAAATTTAGCTCCATGCTAAAGTCTTGAGATTAGTGAAACCTTTCAAAGAGGAGATGATAATGCTTTGTGTTTAATCCCAGGACAAAGTTTAATCATGTTCCTTCCCAGGGGACCTTACAGCACATTTCTGAAATAATAAAATTCTGGATGTGCAAATTTGGACAGGAGACAGTCATTCAGATTTTATGCTCATGTAAATGGGATCAGCAATCTAGACTTGTCAGTTCAGAAATGTAGCCTACTTAAAACACTCCATCACAATATTTGGTAGCTTATCTTCAGATAATTATGGTGCTCTCTGTATATGTTTTCAAATGCTGGCCTTCCATGCATGTATTTTACACATTTCTTATGGCACGAGAAGAGCTGCAGACATAAAGAAAACGTCTGAGTCAGAACTGAAAGCTTGGTGGTGGTGATGCTGTTGCAAGTTACTGTCAATACCTGTCAATCTTTGCTGGGCTTTGACATAGTTTCCGAATGCCCTACCAAGAGGATGAAAATGCAGCACCTTGTCTAAAACAGCAATTCTCAGCAGTCTTACTTCTCTCACCTTCTTCATTTTACCTCCCCAGCATACACATTTGGAATTAGGCAGTGTGGTACTCTCAGCCCTCCAATTTGCTAGCATTTCAGAGGGTAGCCTGTAGTCATTCTACACCAGAACTTGTCCTCTTAGCACCTATCTCTGGCCTATTTCTCACACCACCCTCTCTGAAATAACTGGTGTAACTTTTAGCTTGGGATCTACTGCTGTAAAATGTGGAACTCATCAAGTCAGAGATGTCAGTTTAGTGTTGTTGTACCATTTCCTCCCACACAGACACATCTACGAGACTGTTAATGGTGAAACAGCAAGACTGGGTTACAGGAGCTTGATATTGTACCATCTGCACAAGAGTTATTCCAGCTTTTATACAGGGGTCCAACCCTCCTCACTGAAAGTAATGGGAAGACTGAACTATTTTCAAAAATCCCATATCAGACACACAGCTATAAAGGGTATCTTCTCTGTAAAGCAGTCTATGTGAAGCTTTCCAAAGCTCATAAAAGGAATTTTGCTTAAATCAAGGCCAAAGGTTTTGAGTCCAGTCCAGAAACTATGAAACATACATGATGTATGTACACGTGTATATATAACAGATTTTTATTTACACAAATTTTAGGACTGTGAGCCTATTATAATTCAGCATTAATGCCTTCTCCTTTTCTGTGGTGTTGTCTGCTTATTTGGCTGATCAGTACTGAAAGGGTAATACAGACACAGGCAGCACTGACTCATAGCAGCTTGTCACCCAGTAAGAAGCACTATAAGATACACACTTCTCTGCACATTCATGCCATAAGGACTGACATTTGTGGGCCCTGTGTGACTACAGGAGTCAGTCAATATGCGTGAACTTGAAGAAGTCTCCAAGTACATAATTGCATCCACTCAAGCAAGTAGCCCAAGGTCAGAGAGAAAGTCACTGTCACTCTGAAATAGAGCCTAAAGAGTCCTGACTCAGTCCTTTGAGCTAACTACCCAACCATGCTTCATTTCACATCCTTCCTCAAGTGCAGCATAAAATTTGCTGCATTCAATATCTAGTTTTTATTCTCATAGAAAATTTATCAAGTCTGATGTTTTATTAGCACCCACCCCAAAAAAACCCAAAACAAAACAGAAAATAAAAAAAAATACAAAAGGAGAGTCACTTATTTCCCCTAAGGGAAATTCCTTATTTCCCCATAAGGATACCTTCTTCTCCATAACATTTTCACTAATTAGATGCACTACTAATTTAAAACATAGAAGGAAACATTCTTCTGAATCACAGCAATAACACATGACCTTGCCAGATTTAAGTTTGTATTTGGAACTCCAAAATTGGTTTGGTGAACTCTCAGAATATATTTCTGGTAAAAAAATTCATTAAAGTGATGTGACACTGTATGTATGAAACTACTATGTTGCTTAGCAATCTCCAGCTGCTTCACCATTAAGGTTTTAAGCATCATTTCTTTCTGTTTGACAAGCTCAGCAAAATCCACAAGCAGCAAATACTGAATCAGTTCAAAGTGACTCAAACTGTGAAACGTTCTAGTGTTTCTAGTTCTCCACATATTTACAAAATTACAGTATTTTTCTTTCTATCTTTGCAGTTTTAATTATGTGAAATACATTCCTCTGATACGTGTCAATATGAAACAATGCTAGGGCAGCATGATAAGATGTGATTTTCTGTCTTGCATATCCTTGTATAACCACAAACTTAAGGAAAACAGAGAGGTTAATATACATTGTTTCTGTATCTTGCAAAGTTGCCTGACAAACACCCTGGTATCCCAGTTTAAACCAGTTACGTTGTTACATAGTGTTACATAAGAGAAGCCCATAGGGCGCATGGGTAAAGTCCAGAACCTTCTCTATGAATATGTATTAGGGACACGAAGAATCTATGGGAAAGTCCAGAACCTTCTCTGTGAATATGTATTAGGGACAAGAAGAATCTATGGGAAAGTCCAGAACCTTCTCTATGAATATATGTTAGGGACAAGAAGAATCTATGGGAAAGTCCAGAACCTTCTCTATGAATATGTATCAACAGACCATATATAAACCGGAGACGGGAACTGGATGGGGTGTGTCTTGGTTGAGCAGAGACTTCCGGCACACCCAGCGCTGTTTGCTTGCCTTTATTCGCCTAATAAATTGGATACTTTAATTGAAACCCTGTTTGGGACTACCTCATTTATCACAATTATAACACTAAACTGTTCTACCAAAAAAACAACCAAACAAAAAATAGATTATGTGCTTCACAACTTACTTGTAATCCAATTGCACCTTGGCAGAGACTGAGATTCCCTCTGCTACTTACTATTTAACTGTAACAGGGGAAAAATATGTGTATATATACTTTTCTAACTTAGAGTCTACTGACTAGATCAGATCCAGACTACTGACCAGGCACCAGTTTGCTAATTCCTGGCGTCAGCACTGAGACCCCTACTTTGCATACCACAGCTAAAACATTAGCTGTCTGCTGTATAAGGCAATAGGGCCTAAAAAACGGAGGTACAAAACTTTATCGATTACACCACACACCTTCTATGAAAGCTCAAAAGACCACCAATCCCTTCTGATCTCCCTATTCTCACCCTGATGTCCATGATATCACCAGAATTCTATGATTTTGTGACCCAGCATACATCCACTGTGAATTCCATATTCACCAGTCATCATTTCCCCTGTGGAGCTTAAAAGAGCAATAGATGTTGCATACAGCCACAAGGCGGGGGGGGGAAGAAAAAAGATAGCAAGGGTTTGGAATCCAAGTTGTTATTTTCCTGTCAATAAAATAACACCATTTGCAGTCAACTGTTTTTTTTCCTTGTCTCCCATGGTTGAATGAGTAATAATATTGTACTAGCATGCAATGTGTAGATTATTAAACAAAGGAATTAAAAGAATTTTAACCTTATGATGAGGACAAGTGGGCAGAGCTAATCCTACTGAAGGACACAGCCCCCATGTTCAAGCAGTATGTTCATTTATAGATGCGTATTAAGTGTTTTATAAAAACCATTAATGGGAGTTACATGCTCAAGGAAAGAAGGCTAAAGCAGGGCAAACACTTTCAGTGAACAATTTATCTTTCATTTTTAGCCACTTCTGTGTGAGCAGTCTCTCTTCCTAGAGACACATCGACCCACTTCATTTCAAAAACACCATTTTAGTCTTTTGAGTTCTCATGCATGGATTGCTGTTTTGCCACATATATTGCTTATTTGTACATGTGACATGCAATTGGTTGAAGAAGTTATTCTCCAGGCTTGCATGACATCTGTATGAACACTTCCAACACGAGTAGGCCAGACCCATTCCCCTTCATTCATGCTAGTTACTTTAGCTCTGCACAAATATTGTGGATATCCGTTCCCACAGACAAGAAAATATCATCCAAGGAAAGAAATAATCCTCATGCAAAATACATATTTACAAATATGTCTCTGAAGAAAGCAAAAGCAAACACTTGTGCATCAAACAACAGATGGAAGCACCTGATGGTAAGGTAATTGTCTTCCTCTCACATACTCATGTGTCGTAGTTTAACCCAGCAGCCAGCAACTAGGACTAGACAGCTGCTCACTCAGCAGGATGGAGAGAAGTGGGCAAAATGAAAAATCTGTGTGTTAAGATAAAGGTAGTTTAATAAAACAACAAAGGACAATACTAATACTACTAATAATGCCACTAATAATAGTAATAATGAATATGTAAAAGAAACAATACACAATACAATTTTTTTCTCACCACTTGACAACCAATTGTGTAGCCAGTCCCCAAGCAGTGAGCACAAAATTTGTGGAACTCCCCAGAAAAAAGACCGAACTCACAGAAAAAGTTCAAACACCCAGACAAGAGAGGATTCGAACTCACAGAAGAGAGAATTCCTGTCCCTCAGCCAACCTCATGTATAAACTAAGCATGACATCTATGGTATGGAATATTTCCATTGGTCAGCACAGCCTAGCTGTCCGGCTATGCTCCCTCCCAGCTCCTGCACACCTGTTCATTTGCTGAATATGAGAAACTGGAAAAAGTCCTTGATTTCTGAGCAACAACTAAAAACATCAGTGTTACTAACCTTCTTCTTGTACCAAATCCAAAACACAGCAGCTACTGGGAGGTAAATTAGCTCAATCCCCGCCAAAACCAGGACATCATGTCAGAAGAAACCATTGTTCTGCAGCCACAGATGAACAACACAAATGTTCTACAGCTGCAATGACAGTAACTGAAAGAAAGACTATGTCTGGGCAGCACCCAAACCTAAATCCACAATTTCTATAAGCAGCAACCAAAATCTAAACAGTAGTCAAGCAGGTAGTATGCCTCTGAAACAGATCTTTTTCATGCAATTGCATGTAGTTTTGCACTACAAACCAGCTCAATCTACTTCTGAAATCCCTTAAAATGGATTCTTCTTTCTCTGCCCAGTTAAAATCTTTCCCTCACCTTCGAATTCCTACCCGAACTGTGGAAATCAAGGTTATATTGGCATCAAGGATTCATTCAGAAAAAAAGTACTTTGAATTAAAAGCAAGTCACTTTCAGACAAAATGAAGGCGTGAAAGAAAGTGCTGGGGAATGACGAGAGGAGGAAAAGAAAGGGAGGAATGAGGAAAATGCCCTAATAACTCTCCCGTATTAAGAACATATACCCCCGTGAAAGGATTTCCTGCTTTTTAGGGAAGAGCTCTTTCATTCATCTAATTAGTGACAAAACATCAATATGACTGCAATATTTTCACCCTTCTACCTCCCTGCCATCATTACAAACGACCACCTTTACTGGCCTTAGCATGAAGGATGATAAACGGATGCAGAGAAGCCTTCATATTTTATTACTTTCACTCCATTACATTATACTAAATTGTAACTAGTTACTATTTGTAAGAACTTAACAGCAGAAACCATAAATATCAGTTGACACCTGAATTAATTTAATTTATTTCTCTACCAATTAAATAATTTCTATTTAGGATGTTGCTGCACGTTCCAATGGTCATAGTGTTTGTTCTAGGCATCAATATCACTTACAGGTCTGCTATTAAGTTCCTGAATTTTTTGTGTTAGTCTCCAACAATGCTACTAACCCTATAAATCTCTAATGCTTAGTTGTACTATGTGCAACTTTTAAAGAAAGGAAGGATTGACTTTGTGGAGTTGGGACAGCAAACAAAAGTCTATTTTTAACTGTAGATAAGAAAGCCAAATAAAAAGTATTTGGGCCCCACTTTAGCTGTACAATGTGCAAGGCACTAAATTGTCTTCGCCTACCTTATAGCTCATCAGTTTGTGGGCTGCTGCCCTCTTTAGAGGCTAGTGGCTCATCTACAAGGAATATCTGAGCCCTGAGAGTGAGCGCTATTCTTGAAATTCTCGTAGCTGACACAAAAGACCAGAACTGTCTGCCTTCTGTTAGTCACACACAAACTATCTGGAACTCATGAAAGGAGAAGACCATTCATCCAGAAGCATATATATATATCATAACTCTCTTCAGCAAGAAAACATTCATAAAAATTCATTACCTTAACGTAGTATAGTACATTCCGTATTTTGCTGACAACACCTTGACCACCATAAATTTTGCAGAGACAAACTTCTCCTGTGACAGTAAGGAGGCCTGCCATACTTCCGTGTCCTTCACAACAACCTTTTATGTTGTAAGCTAGATTTATGCCACTGCTGTATCTTATGCCAATAGCAACACTCTATAGTGTACAATATCCACAAGCGTTCTATCTTAGTCTTCAGCCTATTGAGAATAGCTGTTATGGAACTAAAAAACTACTCCAAGTCACCCAAAACACACTTCCAGAGGACGTCACTGCTGGATTGGTTTAAGAAAAATGGAGAAATACCACTGAATATTAAAAAGAAACAGCTGAGATTTCTTTTGCTTTTAGCACACTATAAATTTTTTGGGTCACACCAAACTGTGCCCAAGAGCAGCAGATCATAGTGAGAGGTTCACTCATTGCTATTCACAGTAGCAGGCACAAGCTCCAGCCACAAAGCAAGATCCTATTTTCTGGCCTCTGTACATATACAAGGGGAAGAGAGCAAAGAGGTACCTAGTATTGGGAACCTGCTCTACCAGCAAGCAACTGCATTACAGAGAAGCAAACTCATCATAATATTTTCTGTACCTTTATTCCACAGACATTACAGCAGCTCTAACATCAGTATTCAACCTCCTGCTCACTATGGTAGCTTTGCATTCCCGTGACATCCTGGGGCCAGCAGGAAGAAGGCAGCATGGAAGGGTGGAGGGGGCAAGAATCATCCTCATGAAATGTAAAATCTGCAATAGAGATAATGAAGCACAAAACAGCAGTAGCTAGTGATTATATTAAGCACCATGTTTCTACCCTTGCTGTTGCTTTAGCCACAACCACCTCCTGTGGGGAGAATTAAGAACAAATAACTCTGGGGTTAAGATTGCGGATTCAACAGTAAGGCCAGTAAGGCAAATGATGTAAGAATCTTATGGTCCTCTTCCCTCACATTTGTAGAAAACAATAACCAAATGATCTATTTACTGGTAAATTAGACACAGATGTGGCCAGGCCCCTGGCAGCCAGAAGCTCACTGCTTGGTTTTGCAGAGATTCCAGGGACAGCTGACAGGCCCCTTAAGAACAAACTTTTGTTTCAGTGCCTTCCTTAAGGCCAGGTCCTCAGCAGGAATAAATCATTCCAAGCTCCAGTGAATTCCTAGTTAAATCACCCTGATTTACATCAACAGAAAAACCAGCCCTTTTTGCCTCTTGCAACTCCAAGTGTTTGTTTCCTTTTTATCCAGCAGTTGCGCTGCTGAATGCTAATGAGACGAGAGGTGATTCACTCCTAATCAACCATTTCCAGAGTAATTAGCTTGAGCGTCTAACCTTCACTCCCTCTGCTTTTCCAGGTACAGCCTCTACTGTCCACAGATCTTGGGATACTGCATGGAGTATTTCAGCTGTAGCCCAGCTATAATTATTTCCTTGAGTATTCAAGACATTTTGAAGAATCAAAACCACCCCTTAGTGTTCTGATGGAAATGAAGTTGTTATTTTTCTATGTAATTATTTCATCATATTTATTACTTAAACCATCTCTGAGGACAAAAGCTACACAGCAAAAGCAAGGCTTCATTTCACCGGGTGCTCTCCTGACAGTTTGAGAAAGCTATTTAGGAAAAAAAAAAACAAAAAATGCACACAACAAAAAAAAAAAAACCCTTTTCTTTTAACATCACTGCTCTGACAACCACAAAGGCTGTCTAACAATCTTGATAGCTCTATTTATGATGTTACATTACCCTGCAACTGTGAGGAATGCTATTTTTCCTAACCAGGCTTAGGTCTAAATAGAGCTGTGAGGCAAACTCTCTTTCTCTTTTCCCAACCATGTGACCTCCTGGAGAGCGAACAAAAATGGAATCAGAAACTTCTGAAGGGTTGCAAAGATAGAAACAGTCAGCGTCCCCCTTCTTCCCTCACCTGGAGGCCAGATTGTCTACGGGAGTCTTAAACTGTGAAGTTTCCCTGGTGGGGAAACAGCAAATCTGTCACCAAGCTGTGTGAACAACTGCAATGCATAACATGATGAAGAAAGCCATTTCAGCAGCTTGTATTCTTTCTTTCAGATGTCTTGAAGTAGAATAGGTTTTGGACATCAGTGATGGATTGTGGCCTTTTGGAACTTCAAGACAGAAAAAGTAAGAAAGTGGATTCCTGACCCAGCCAAAACAAGACAATCCAAGCCTGTAAATCCCAGGTGGCCAGCTGTCTACATTTACCACATTTGCTCTCTCTTAGGCTTCAAATCACAAAATCATGTACAGAAAGTTAGAAGCAGCTTTAGGAATTTCTCAGTGTCCACATTCCAACTCTGGAGCCCTCAGCACAGGAAAGACACTGACCTGTTGGAGCCGGTCCAGAGGAGGCCACAAAAATGATCAGAAGGCTAGAACACCTCTCCTGTGAGGAAAGGCTGAGAGAGTTGGGGCTGCTCAGCCTGGAGAAGAGAAGGCTCCAGGGAGACCTTAGAGCAGCTTTCCAGTACCTGAAGGGGCCTGCAAGAAAGCTGGAGAGGGACATTTTACAAGGGCCTGTAGCAATAAGACAAGGGGTAATGGCTTTGTACTAAAACAGGTAGATTTAGACTGGATATAAGGAAGAAATTTTTTACAATGAAGGTGGTGAAACACTGGAACAGGTTGCCCAGAGAAGTGGTAGATGGCCCATCCCTGGAAACATTCAACACCAGTTTGGATGGGGCTCTGAGCAACCTGGTCTAGTGGACAATGTCCCTGCTCACTGCAGGGGGGTTGGGCTAGATGACCTTTAAAGGTCCCTTCCAACCCAATCTATTCTATGATTCTAAATTTCTATAATTCATGTAATATGTCTCTTAACCTCTCAAAAACTAGAGATACTGTGGAGTGGCGCTCCATAGCCTTCTCTACAAGCAACACAATAATACTTGAAGCTTATAAAGAACTTTTCATAAATAAAATATCTACAAAGGACATCACAACCATTATCACCATTTTACAAATGGAGAAAATGAGGTAAAGTGACTTCCTCATAGCAGAGGGGAACTGGAGCCAGATACTCCTTGTTCCTCCTAGATCGTGTTGCCAAATACATCCTAGCAGAGACAACTTTTTGTTCACCTCTAGGGCAAGCTACATGGAAGTTCTGTTAGGAAAAAAAAAGCTGGATTAACAAAGCAAATGAAAAGGATTAAGATTTTAAATCCTCTAAGGCCTATGAACTGTTTTTTGGTTACATTCTTAAACTGGTTTAAGTCAATTTGCTAGCTTTTGCAAGCCTGACTTCTTAATGAGATAGAACTTGTGTGATTGTACTGTCTATTCCTGCTAATAGTCTTTGAATCTGCTAGCTAATTTAAACCAGATACAGAAAAGGTGTGGAAATTTCAAAGGTAACTGCGTTCCCATAGATCTTATGACTGGCCCCAAATAGGGCAGAGTTGGAACCAGATTAGTCCTGTCACTCAAACAAAGACCCTGCCAGACATGGCAGCAGACAGAACTTACAGAAGGAATATGACAAAAACATTTTTAAAAACTCTATCTTTTGGTGTTTATCAATCTTCAGCTTCCCGTTTTTCATTGTATGTTTGTTTGTATTTCAGTGTACTATTAGAATTATACTATTAGAATAGTGACAGCCTATCTAAAAGTGCAGCAGATTCTCAGTTCAGCACTCATGTTTCCAAGCATGCTCAAATCCATGTAGGTGTGTGGCAGTAAAAATGACAGCTATTAGCTGATTTTCTGGTGGATTATTTTATTATCATAAGACAACTAATTCATCAAATTAAAATATTTAATTGATCAGATTAGAAATTTCCAAAGAAATAAAATTTAAAAGTGTTCACTTTTTGGTAGTTACAAGACAACTTACTATCAACATTTCACAAATTTTATTCCATTACCTTCAGAACTGCTGTGCCACATCATGGATTAGGCCTTCAGCATATTATAAAAACATGGTCTTAATTTCACCAAGAGTTTCCCAATTTATATCTTCTATTAAAAATGACAGATATTAATATGCCAGATCTCTATTGCCATTTCCATAAACCAAATTCAACAAAAAAAGTCCATTGCTAAATTTGTGGAACAAAATCTGACCTCCCCTGTATGCTAAAAAGTAGCGTCTGTTGAAGCTGAGGAAGCAAAAACATGTGTAGGCCCACAGAAAAAAATAAACTACTTCTGAATGGTAATATACTCTAACACACAGTCTCACATAATGGCACATTTTGTCACATATACTCTATATAGTTTCTCCTATGTCCTGTCAATTATCGTACAGCAAAATTGTTCCCACCACAGCACTGTAGCTATTTTTAGTACTTCTGACTGTTTTCTAATAACTCTGTTAAAAATTGCTCATTGCCCTTGAAGCTACATATCTAAATAAATTTAATAACTTGCTGAAACATGCCTAGGCCTAAACATTAATACATGTCATTCTGACATTTGTATTTATCCGTAAACAGTAATACCACAAACATCCACGAAAATACTGCAAAGAGTGGGTGACAGTACAGTTATATAATTATTCGTCTACTAAAGCAAGGATGCATTAAGCATTATTTCTATTAGAAATGGTACAGCACAGTTTCCTGTGAAAGATTAAGTTATCTAAACGGTTTTCAGATTCACATACACAAAAGAAATAGAAGCAACGGGGGATTTTGTGTAGAAATAATAGCTATTGATACAGGGTCAATATTCTGAACTCAAATCCTGATTTCCACTTAGCCATTTGACTATAAATAAACATGAAATACATGTAGATGAGAAACTTTGCTTTCAATCTGTGACACACTTTTCTTAGGCCATTAAGCCTGTGGCTTAAGTACCATCTTGGTAGTTGAAATTCAACTGGGAAGTGCAAAGTTTTCACTTCACAAGTGTTCTAGCTTTTCTTTTCTGCTTCAACCCGCCTACACGTCTATTCCTTGCATTAGCGACAAATTTTACACTCATTTGCTTTGCAGGAGAGCAGGCATGCTAAAATCCCACCACTCCACTAGCACACCCAATGCAACAGACAACTAGGAAGATTACAAATCTCTTGCACCCCTAATGGCAAGCTATCTGTCTAAACTCTGGGCTGGATTGCCATTGCCTAAACAAATTCTCTCGGATGACAACGAAACCCACAGAGCTGGATTTTTCTGAGGTATTTATAACTTTTACAGTGGTTTCTACACACATTTGATTGATAGCCAAATAAAAATTGTAGCTATGGCTACCCATAAGCGTAGAGGACTCTCCTGCCATGACAATCTTCTTGGCCACCCTTCAGGGGGGTGTGTAGTGTGTCAGAAGTGATTTGTCTTTGCTCCAGGATGTCATTCAGCTACACCCATTCACATTTTTCTAAAGTGATGAAAAATCTGAGTTTCCTAACATTTAAATTTAATAAACAGAAGTCTCTTTTCAGAGTTTACAACCTATAAATCAAATCTACACCAATGCCTAGACTTCCTCTAGTAAACTAACAGGTTTGCAAGATATTAAGAACATATAACCAGCAGCTGAATTACTGAAAATAATTATTTGTCACTGCAAAACTAAGGACATCCATGAATTACTAGAACGGAAAAGGCTATTTCAGACAGTGGAAGAATAAAGCTGCATTTGTCAGCCCTCAGTACAATCCTGCTGGTAGGTTGGTCCTTCAGGGATTCAAACCAGACAGGCTGAACTGTAAGAACAGTTACAAGCCAGTCTGGAGGCAAATTGTTATTTTAAAATCGCCTTGTTCTTTCAGAATGTAAAATCTTTTTCTTTGAGCTGCCTGCATTCCTACATACCGTCTAAATCTTAGTCTATGTATGGCCCAGAAGAACTGAGTGTATTATGAAAAATAGCAATTTATATGCAAATCTCCTGCTTTTTCCATGTAAATTGTGCGGTAGTATTGGTCTAGGAAGACAAAGGAGATTTTCACAAATTGAACAGTATTCTATAGCTACATGTAGATAAAACCTGCTTGGAAACTGTGATTTTCTTTTTTCTTTATTCCGATTTTGTTTACCCATAAAAAAATTAACAAATCCAAACTATAGATGTCACTCTTCCAACTGGAATAGAAGCATTTAGAAATAGGGTGAAACTCAATGTTACAGGCAACTTTTAAAAGTATTTGGTAAAGAAGGGTGATACCTGACCTCTCTTTCATTTTTGCGGGAATCAAGAATTCAGATCTCCTATGCAGCTCCACAAATTCCACCTTACACGCAGATGTTCCAGGAACACAGAAGCTACTGGATGTAGGTTGTCGGCCCAAGAGCTTCTCAGTACATAAAAGCAGTTTGACGAGTATAGCTTCATATCTTGCTGTTTGTTTAACTGGTGTCTTTTCTATCTCAGTTGTACTAGTTTAAGACTTTTTATGAGAGAAAAGCTTCTCTAATTGTCTACCCACTTTTCTTACCCAGAATCAGACTGGACTACAGCAGATCACAGTTTTGCTAGAGTGCAGAAAAAAGCTTTCAGGATTTCTGTGGAAATCTTGTGAAGTAATTAATTTTTCAATTTCAAAAAGCCAAAGTCACTCATAGTCTAATGTCATTGTCTGAGTCTGGGGTTGTGTGCTCCTGAGATAGTTAACCTGTTTGCTGTTTAGACAGTTGCGTTCTTGGCAGTTCTGATAACAAGGTGAAGAGTGGGATATAGATGCAATAGTAAGTTCATGGACTGAGGGGAATAAATGTGTTCTGTTGAAACCACGTTACCGGTACTTGATCCTGGAGTGAAGTCACAGACATCGCAGACATTTTCTTTGTCTGTAGACTAGTCTTCCAGAGGAAGTGCCAGAAAGCGAATTGTTTAGTGACATTTACAGCTATGCTAGACAAACGGTTGAAAATTCACTACAGGAAACGATCCTCTATTGACAAGGGAATGGACTGTATTACATAATGGGGTAGATTCTGCTCGCACTTACTTTGGATTAACACTAGTGTTGTTCAGAGCAAAACATGACCCCAAGGGCCATTTCCATCTCTTTCTCATGATCCCTTTTCTTGCAACAGAGTTTTAAGGTTATGAATACAGTGAATTATCAGAAAAAGAAGCTGCTAGAGACAATGAAGAAAGTTCTTATTCAAACATATGGGTCTTCACTAAAAACAGACAAGAAGAAATTACTGTCAAGCTATTTGCTTTATAATGTGCTCCATTGTCTCTCAGAAATAAAGACTCCACTTTTCCACACTCTGGCATCCGCAATTTAGCCATTACTGTATTGTACTTGTTGGAATAGCAGTTTAAGAATCTAAATTTGCTATTTTTTTTTATCAAGGGAAAACAAACTTTCTGTTTCTTTTTCAGTTTCATATTTCTTTTATCCCAGATTGTTCAATTTCACTGTAACTCCATTTTTTTGTTTCAATCCCTAGAAATCACCCCATTCCCTTACTGCCTATCTGAGCAAGGTTATCTTACTCTGCCATCTAGTGCATCATATACAGAATAACATGCTTCTTGCTAAACAGCTAGAGACATCTGAAGAGCTGGTAACCAGTGTGATTTCTTTAAAATCTTCATCTCCTATACATTTATTCTTTCATAAAGCCTACAAATAAAAGGTTCCATCATGTTGTAGATTAATGTATCTTTTCCCTAAACAGCTATTATTGTAATTTACCATTTGATTTACAGGAGGTTTCATCTTGTGACAGGTAGTAATTTAAGCGTTACCCACCAACATATTATAGCAAATGGTTTGATGCAGGCACAAGTGTCTCATTTCAATAGGTACATTCCTGTGATGGGTACTTGTGGATAAAGGTTCTGTTCTGCCAAGGTAATTAAACTGCCAGTATGATTTTTTGATATTTACCAGTCTACATTGATGTTAACAAGAAAAGCTTTCTGTGTTTGAGGTTATATCACAAAAGCAAAAATATTTCTTGCAACCAACTGATCTTCCCTTTGCAGATTTTTGTCTCATTTGGACTAGGTGGACACCAGTTTTATTGTGTTAAATGCTGTTCTATACCTACGATAAATATTTCTTCATACACTTACTGTCTGATCTAAAGCCCACTGCAGTCAATGAAAGGCCTTTCAATGCCTTTAAACTGGCTTTAGTCCAGGTCCTTATTCTCCAAAGCATCCTTAACTGGAAATTAAAAGACGTAAGTAAAAAAAAAACAATCAGGTGGGAGAAGGAAGCAGATTTTACCCAAAGAACTGCTACTCAGGCCCATGTTAGTATTAGATTGGAATTAAAACCCTACGAATAACATCACTCACAGAAAGCATAGTCAGCACGCAGCTTAAAGCAAATACTAACACAGTAAAATACACAGTTTCTGTTACTGTTGCAGATACCTTTAAACAAACCTTGAAAACAACACAAAGGATCTAAGAAAACACCACAGAAACAAAGAAAACCTTACTAAAAGGACCCCACATTTTCTACCTCCTAGAACTGAAATAACTTGCATAGAAGTTACATGGTCTTGGCCAGCGTTAGCAATTTGATTTTGCTGTTTGTGTGGGAATTTCAGAAGCATACCAGGCAACATTCAAATGCACACACACACAAAAAAGAAAACTGATCAATTCAGTCTTTATTACTATTTGTTTGGATGATGAGGGGGAAATAAATAACACTCTAAACTCAAAAACTGTGGTCATTTTAGAGCTGCAGTGCTATGTTAGCGTAATGCCCTTGAGGTCCACCATAAGCTTTTGTTCACTGATAAAATTAGTTCACTTCAAGGCGTTTTCTGCCATGAAAGAGGTTTTATGAGCAAAATTGGATTTTCATTTGCTGTTAATGGTTTCTACCTACATGTACCCCAAGTCTAAAGAGACAGAATGAACAAGGGGTAAAAAAGTATGCTTCAAAATGTACTTCTAAGCTACCTCCAGAAATATGATATCCTTAAACTGACTGCCACAGTTCAGTACCCTACAAAATCACAAACCAAGCCCAGAAGCAAGCATCCATTTACCCAGCAGAAGCACACACTGCATTATGCCTTACTTGCAGGCAATTCAGAAAAGCAAGCTTAATCTTAAATCACCTTCCACATAATTGTGCTCTTCGAAATAATGTAGTATACAACCATTAGTAAGAATTACTGACTTTGTGGAACTGACAGCTGCAGTCGGTAATATATGGGCTCATTGCTTCTTCATTTTGAGTCTACGTATTCCTACCTCCTCCTGACATGCTCATTCACAACGACATCCAAGGCAGATCCCACTGCAAATTTTCCTGCATTGAACAGTTCTGGTTCATTCTAAGTGGAAACAATTCTTGGCCTGATTTCCTAAAAAAATAACATTTCTATGATCCTATTCCAGATCTACTTGTCTACCTGTCTCTCCACTAATAAGTACTGAACTTATTGGCCAGTTCACAATTTGACAAAAAGGTAGGAATCCAAATAATGTTAATTTCTTAAAATTACATTAAAAAACAGCTGGAATGAGGAGAGATAGATTTAGTGTTCTCTGGAGAAAAAGACTGCTAAAGGGATTGTGGCCTGCAATATATTAGATATCAGGTACTCTACCCCAGTGGTCCCATGCAAGACATAAATCCTGAGAAAATCAAGTTTCATCAGCTTTGCAGTTCACAGGAACTGTTTTGCCTGCACTCTTGCTTGTGTTAACAATTCCTTCATGCTTTGGGCATGCCAGTTTATTCCATGGTAACACTTGGCATCCAGCTGTCTGAGCCACGCACAGGCAGGCACAACAGCACACTGAGGCATGCCTGCAGGCTTAGACACATGAACCAGAATGCTGCATGCAAAAACCAGCCCAGCATCTGAATCAAGCAGTAACTATGACTAGTTCAGTAGCAGTTACTTTCAGGAAACTGCACATCTATCAACAGAAAATCTCTGAGCACAGATAGCCTGTAACTGACAGCTGTGACAAGACACTCCAGTTAATTCTAGGAGCCTGGTAAATGGAGCACAGTGGTATCAGATGCATGCAGGCCCTTTCCAGAAATGAATGCCTGGGAGCTTCAAATGCAAAATGTTAAACACAGAACTTTGCTACAAAACTGAAATAAGACTCTCCTGAATTTCCAAATCATAAAGATTTTTCCTCAAAGTTTTATTAACTGTTAGAGAGGTTGGACATCAGTAGGAAAGAGAGCACCTCAAACACAGATGCAGACATCTTCCAGCTTGGGAGTAAACAAGTAGTGTCGTAACATATAATATGCTAGTTTTCAGTATCTGAAGAAAGACATTGCTAATGGATGTCCTACTCAGAGGACTTCTTGGCTGATCCTACTGTCTCTAAAACCAAAAGCCTCATGTTTTTACATCAGCAGAGTGAGAGAATTCCATGAGAGTGAAAGTCGCACAGCAGGAATGCAGCCCCTGCACTCCTTCCTGAGTGGCTGGTTTGCAGAGGCGGCAGGGACAGGAGCAGAAGAGACACGGTGATTCTGCAGGGAGGAAGACTGGGTGCCTTGTCTCAAACAAGCCACAAAGTTAACAGCCAATCTGACAAAATAGGCTGTGTAACACTTTGCCTATCAATAGTCATTTTAAATGTGGAATTGTATAACTTTATAGTTTTATTACTCAGGTATTTATTAATGCACTGAGGATTTGCTTTGTTTCCACACAATTTGCTGAAGAGTCTCAGGTCTAGTCAGAGATATGTACATTTTCAAGGTGTTTAATTTCTAGAATTTAGCCATTTATTTCTTCAAGTTTATGGAATTCAAGGGAAATCCAGAGTTTACTGAATTCACTGAGAAAACTCCTTCATACTTCAAACTATCAAATAAACAAAGAAAAAAAGCATCTTGATAGGACAAATGAATCTAGCTGAAAAAGATTCTGCATATATGCAAATTTTCAAACACATTTTATACACAGGAATACAATAAATGTGGAAAAGTCTATCCTCTTCTATAATTCTCTCATCAGGCAGAAATAAAGTTGTATTTATTTTACCACTCTCCCTTCCCTTTCAGCGGATGTGGTGGTGCCACAAACGATTTTCTCACCATACCAAGCTGAAATTTGGCAATTATGGCAATAATGCAACATATTAACCACTTCCTAAAAATCACAACACATTTTCTCTATTTGAGTATATGGAGGCTATGCTTAAGGGCCCTGCCACACATTACATAAGTTCTGTTGCATACATTGTATTTTTATTGCCTTTTACTTCCTTATATTGTAATTGTTTCAAATAAGTTAGAAAATATTCAGTAATTTTGTAGTTAGGACCAGAATACTATGATCACACAGGCTTACAAATTCAACTGTAACTTCTGAGTTTGTTTTCTATCCCTGTTGGCAGTATCAGCAACAGCATAATATCTTCTGAAAATCCCTGGTCCACACTCACTTCTTTGCACCTGTCTACTGACAAATAGCACAGAGCATATAAAACTCTTAGTCAGGTATTTGTGGCAGATAATGTCCTATAAGAAGCATCCCAGGTTGATTTCAGGACAACACGACATCAATCAAGGCATTTACAGACATACCAAAAATTAGTATGTCTGGCATACCTGGTGATTAAAGGAAAATCAGTGCTAATCACAGGGAGAAGAAAACCATCTAAAATTCAACTGAGCACAAATGCTGGGATCCATTTCTACCCATACACTCAAAACATAAGACTAGTCAGAGCTGATATCAGTGAGCAAAGAAGGAAACTTATTCCTTACCACTCCAGTAGCAAGAGGGCATAACTGTAGTTCTGGTATACTTGTAAGAGAGCTGCTAGAAACCCTGCACTGACACAGCCAAAGGCCACATATCCCAATCACTGAATGTGGTTGTAGCCTTCAGATCAAAGCCAGACTTTTCTTGAATAAAATTTTATCCTGGTGATTCCATTGTGGTTTCACAATCTGCCCCAAAGATGAGGGGACACCTCTAAAGGATATTTGGATATTTTGGTACCAGACTGTTCAGATAAAAGAACTCTTCTGTGCAGTGCTGGAGATGCTGTATGTATTACAGGTTTCTAGAAACACTGTTGTAATTATGCTGACTTGTTGGGACCAGGAGTCTCTGCCTTGTAGAGACCAAGGCACTGCTGACTAGCTGACTGGTGATACCATGTCTCCAGTCACAACCCACTTCAGTGATTTCAGAATGAAGCCTTTACTGTCCAGGCAGTTCCAGTTTTACACTTCAGATATGGGCTACTATGTACCTTGCCTCTGGCAAATTTTTGAAACTTTTTAGTGCCAAAAGGTTAAAAAACCAAACCAAAACCAACAACAAAAAAAGCACACAAGCCACAAAAAACTCCGTACATTCTAATCCAGTAAGTGGCTGAAAAATCCTGCATCACCTGACAAATGCAAAAGATGCAGAGTTTAAAAATGCATCAAAGCAGGAAGAGCTGTTGACACAGCACATGAAGTCATTGCAGAGACTTGAGGAGATCCTGGCACAACTCCACTGAGAAGCAGAGAGGGCTCCAGTTGCATTCTGATTGCTTGGAGTGGGAAAGTAAATCAGGATGGTTCAAGAAAGGTGAATGAAGTCACCTGCATATCAGACCAACACAGGAGATCACATTCAACACTTGCCCTCTTGTCCTCACCCACTGCTGTGACACCTCACAATACTGTACTCTCGCTGTGCTTCCTGGCTACACTTCCTGCTAGGGAGCCAGTTCTGCAATACAGTGTGAACTCTATCTAGGAATCTAAATAAGTAGCAAGTGTACTGTAAATCCAGTGAAAAACCATGATGGAACTGAGCCTGTAGTTCCACTAGCATTACATTAGTTCAGTGAGTTTGCAGGCGTTTCAATGTACTATCATAGCAATGCAAAAGGAGAAGAGAATTAGACTTCCAGATCAAAATACATCAAATCAAGGGCTTCCATGCAGAGGCAGATTTCACCTTAGAGCAACAGAACTCAACAAGCTGCACATTTCAGGAAACTTAAACATTGAGCACTCATCCCTCCTATGTCACCAGTGTGTTCTAGCTTCTGGGTGCCCTTACTCTCCATTCCTGAAAATACAGTCTAAATAATGAACTACCCCAGTAGCATTGCTTCCCAAGGCCTCCTGTAATAGACTCCTAACATCACTGCCTAGAAGCGTGGCCAGCAGATCGAGGGAGGTGATTCTGCCCCTCTACTCCGCTCTGGTGAGAGCCCACCTGGAGTCCTGCATCCAGCTCTGGAGCCCTCAGTATAGGAAAGACAGACCTGTTGGAGGAGGTGCAGAGCAGGCCACAAAAACGATCCAAGTGCTGGAACACCTCTCCTGTGAGAAAAGGCTGAGAGAGTTTGGGTTGTTCAGCCTGGAGAAGAGGAGGCTCCAGGGAGACCTTACTGAGGCCTTTCAATACTTAGGAGGCTTATAAGACAGATGGCAACAGGCTTTTTTAGCAGGGTCTGTTGCTGTAGGACAAGGGGAAATGGTTTTAAAGTAAAAGACTAGATTTATACAGGATATAAGGAAGAAATTCTTTACAACGAGGATGGTGCAACACTGCACAGGTTGCCCAGAGAGGTGGTAGATGCCCCATCCCTGGAAACATTCAACACCAGGTTGGATTGGGCTCTGAGCAACCTGGTGTAGTTGAAGATGTCCCTGCTCACTGCAGGGAGATCGGACTAGATGACCCTTAAAGGTCCCTTCCAACCCAAAGCATTCTATGATTTGATTCTATGATTCTAAGAGGCTTTTAGTGCTCCACGTGTGCATGATTTTTCTCTAATATCTGATCTACAAAAACAATTTGAATGCTAGCAAGCAGACTTAAAAAATGCTCCTTTGGTTGAGACAGAGCAGGTCTAAAAGTGGGCAGAAGCAAACAGCAGGAGTCTTCATACAGTGTCTACTTACTCAGAGACTACTTTACTTGCAGGTGAAAACAAAACAAAACAAAAATCATATAAGGCATGCAGATGTCCAAACTTCTTTTCTTTGCTTTTTTCTTTTTCTGGTCAACAGTAAAGCTTAACAACAGAACAAAACCCCTTCGACTTCACAAGAAAACAAAGTGCAACAGAACTCCAAGTGTGGGAAGCAGACGGGTGTAAGCTACAGCTGAACCAAATAGCAGAGGCTTCCCTAAGATGCAGTCTACAAAGTCTTGGCTGGCCCACAAAGCAGTTAGATGGGTGGTTCCCCGAACCATGTTCATATTCAAATGCATTTTGAAAAATGTTGTTAGCTTGCAACCACTACTTCAGGACAATGCCTGCTGAAGCAACAGTCAAAAGTTTAAAACTCAGGTAGCAATTTGATCAGCAACTTGCAAGAACATTAAACAGAGAGAGAACCCAGCACAGCTATGCCTCTCCATGCAGAGAAACTGATGGAGTTTACGCTAAGCCAAAGAGCTGGCAACTTCTCCACTAAACGCTTTGGCTTCAGAGAAAACAATCAAAACCAGAGCCTCAAAAGAAAACAGAACGGTGCAAGTTCTGCTTTAGTGTTTTATTTCAGAATTCAATATAAATAATTTTAAGAGTACTTTTGAAGAAGGAAAAGAAGTAGTAGTCTTAAAGTTATAAAATCCTTGACATTTCTCATGTTTGTTGCACGGAAACTTCTGCTTGAAGGATAAGTTACTTGCTCAAATGTTTTTAAAAAGACATGGACATCAGACGCTTCTGAACTCATCTGTTACAAGCCACTATCCACACTGTACATTCTCCATTGATTGTATCTTTAGCTTTGTTTGGTTTTAAAACCTTACGTTACCACATTAACTATAGCTTCAGACAGCTTCTTGGCCCAGGCTCTGAGACCTCTGCAGGGTTAGGGCAAAGTAGTAAAGCTCTTTATGATTTCATGACAGACCACAAAAAACACTGCATAGCTACCCGCTGGTTCTGTTTACACATTCTTTTAAAAATGCATAACAGCTCCAGCCTGCTCTGCTGGCTGGGCTGCTGAAGGTGTGGCTGGCATCATCCTGCAGAGGCCATGAAACCCAGCTGAGACCTCCGACGTGCTCTTTCTCGTATCAGCAGAGAGGACTGTCAGGACTGGGACACCAGCAGTACAATGCAGGATTGCAAAATACGTGTTTTGTGAATGCTTATTCTAGTATTATGTAATTCCAAATGAAAAATAGGGAAGCCTGGATCCATTGAGATGAGTACAGAGGTTTACACGGACTTCAAGAAGGCCAGGCTTTCATAGACAGCATTACTTTAGTTTATCAATATAAAAAGATATACTACAGGAAATCGATACCATGGAATATTTAAGACAACAGTAGATTTAGAAAATACAGTATAACATGTATCATGTCCTTGCTGGTCTGAAAACATTTTGCTAGGTTTGGTTACTGGAGTGACCGCACTCTTTAGGTTAGGTCACAACATGCCACAACACTTGGAAAGGATAATGGCAGCAGAAATGTCCCCCTCGCCCTTAATGAAAAGAAAACAACAAAATGCCACAGAAACACTGTGACAGAAAAATACCGCTGCAGCGTGGAGTAGTAGTAAATGTCACTCAGAAGAGAAACAGGAGTGAGAAATTAGTCATATCTAAGAATGCTCATGAGGTATGCTGCGATAGCAACTCTGCTATCAGGAACTCTAATGGAATCAGTTTGCTCCATGCTCTTTTGCTGTATTGATGGGAGGCCATTTCTAAACAGATAGTTGATTTCCATTGTCCCCCATCCTATGCAGCCATCAAGGCTTTCCCCTAGGTCACTTCCAGCAGTGAGTTGTTTTGATCTAGCCACTTGTCCAACAGGGAGCAGAGGGAGGAGGATGAATCACATCCTCAACATGCAGGAAGGAAGAACTGGGGAAAACATGATTAGAAATCAGCTGCTGGAAGGGAGGGCTGCAGCAAGACAAAACTAGATCAAAGGCACACATTGCTTAAAAAGCACCTGAAAGCTCGCATCTAGCAGAAAGGACTATGTACTTGGACAGCCTGTAACACAACACCATACCAGTAACTAGGAATCCACCAGCAAGCTACTTCTAGTGTAACACTAAACAATCTTCCACTTACTATGAAATGTTTACTTGATAATTCATACATACACATTGCAGCTCAGTTATCACCACACAGGTTTGTATTTCTAGCACCACCACAGCACCACAGACAGAGCTAACCAAAAGATGAAAAAACATAATTGTCATGACATGTTTTGATGCTTTAAATTTTTGTGAAATTCATTTGTAACAACATGCCCATTTAAACGTTGAAACTTGGCTGTTTGATTTGGAAAAAAAGGAGTACAGCATGCATGTCTTATTGTAAGGGTGAAATCTGAGAGAGAACAAAATTCCACCATGCCTAGGCTGACAGTAATCTCTTATGGAAGATCAGGCCTTAAGAACCTCCTAACATTGATGGGGGGGGGAGGGGGGAATCTGTGCAGCTGGGATGTTATTACTGGAATGAAAGTGCATCTGGAGATCGCCAAAGTAGTGTGGAACCCATTTTGTTGGGCCAATGTACTTACAAATACAAACACCAGGAGAAAGCATCCCTGCACAACTTATGGGGGGGAAGAAGGGGAAGAAAAATTAAAGCCTGGAGCAGAGACAAGGAAACAGGATTTGCTTGAAGTTGTGGAACTAAGCAAAAGTAAAATAATGTTGCCTTTCTATTCCCATTCCCTATTTTCTGTGTTCCACAGACACGCTTGCGGGAAGATGGTTGAATATATGTGAAATTAACTTTTAGTAACAACAAAAAATGTAATTGATATTTCTTCATCTTTGATCCTTCAAAGAGATACAAAAAAAGGCAACATGTTAAATACCGTCAGACACTGTTACACCATCGCTCTACCCTTTGAAACAACATACTAAAACATTTCACAAGTTTTAATGTCACTTTGGTTGTTTAAATCCTAACAGCTTTCTGTGAGAGGCCACATTAAATTAATGACTGAAAAGCACGGAAGATTTACTTCATACTGCCTTTATGTTCTGAGAATGAACTGGGTGCTGGTGTCTTGCCAATTTTCAGATTTTCCTTTTCCATTTTATGCTGTTTTCCTCCATCGTTTCAGGGGATCATTTGAATTTGGAATCTCATCAACTTTGTGTGTTCAAAGCTGTAATTCTAATCAAACTTTTGCAAAGATGGATATTGACTTTTACAATAGCTATAAACTAGAGCATGAGGAAAAAAAACACGAAAGAAAGAGAGAAAGAGAGAAAGAGAGAAAGAAAGAGAGAAAGAGAAGGAAGGAAGGAAGGAAGGAAGGAAGGAAGGAAGGAAGGAAG
>Ga0065711_1001482_pt1 | contig 42943 bp, 17 predicted proteins | sample Hoacrofraction12_FD_59098 | JGI IMG/M metagenome (GOLD analysis project Ga0065711, IMG submission 59098) | Hoatzin crop microbial communities from Cojedes, Venezuela - Epithelial fraction 12 v2 (version 2) | ecosystem: Host-associated > Birds > Digestive system > Esophagus > Crop | place... | reverse complement strand
GCCTACTGTAGGTGACCCTGCTTCGGCAGGAGGGTTGGACTAGATGACCCACAGAGGTCCCTTCCAACCCCTACCATTCTGTGATTCTGTGATTCTGTGATTCTGTGATTAATGCCAGCTGGCGATCTGGCCCATTATTGGACTATAAAATTCTCTTTCCGAAAGAATTTTACTAGACAAGGCAGCCAAATCTATATATCAGTTTCTTAATTAAAACAGATAGCAAGAGGCCCTGAATTCTACTGATGTGTAATGCACACAGGTAAGAAGGACACATTGCTCAACGTTGTGGTGAATCACAGGAACCTAAAAGGAAGCTCGGAGAAATGTGCTATCCTATGAAATCAACAGGATGGACTCACAGCTTCATGACTTTAATACTCAATATGCAATCTACCTTTCATATACCTGTATCTAAATTCCTACATTTGCCACTTCAGTGCTGAGTCCAGTGTGGTGGCAGGGTTATAGAGCGGGCAATAATATGTACAGCTTACTTTAAATGAGTGAGTTTTACTGAGGATGCCTATTAAATAGCAAGTGAGAGCAAATCTGCCATGAAATTCAGAGGAAAAGAGCTTGAGTTGCTGCAAATAGATTGAACATGTTTATGTCTCACTCCTTTTATTTCCTAGGTCCTTGACTGATGGAAGATTGCCGAAGCTGGTAAATGTTTAATCTGACTTCGGCTGCATTCCCCAGCACTGTGGGCAGAAGCGATCAGTTCACATATTGTAATCAGTTTGCTAGATAAAATATTAATACTCCCAAATATACCCAGGGCACACATGTAGGATGTCCTTTCACTTTAGAATTTTAATAAGTTCAATTTTTAGCACTCAAGTGCCACAACAGAGTAGCGGGCTGCGGAAATCTGATCTTATGCTGATGTCCGGAGCAGGCATAGCATGGAGGGGTAACAGTCTGAGCTTTGCCACGCTGTCACCGTACCACGGCTCTTTCCTGGTGCGTGGGCAGATGAGCTTGCAGCAGATTAATTTCTGCCCGCTATGTAGTTCCTCATGCTCTGCTGCTCCAGTCGGTGTCAGCTATGCAAGGGCTTTAGCAGCAGCAATGAACTGAGGTTGCTCCATACATTTCACATGGGCTAAGTGTCAGGTGGTAGCACCATTTTGGCAACAGCAAACATCCTCTGAGAGCTTACACCTCCATCTTCTGTGCTGTTAGCCAGTCTGCCACAGATCGACACTGTTTCGTAAAAAGACCATGTGATATAACTCTTTATTTTATCCTTTTTAAGTGATAAATTCAGTGTGTTGTTGTATGAACTACTGAGTTCTGGATGGTGAAGCAAGCAGCAGTGGTGAAATGATTGACTTTGACATCACATGCAAACTTTTTTGATTTTTTTGTGGGTTTATTTTTTTTGTTACTGTATATTAATCTTTTTCTGCTGAAAAGTGATTTCCCTTTACCTTTTTTTTGTGTGTGTGTGTGTTAGCCTGTTCATCTTGCTAACGCTACATACAGATTTTCTTATGCATCCCTTGATGAAAGGGAGGAAGAGCTCTGAAACCTTGAACATGATCTCAGGTTGCTCTCTAGGATGATGTGCTGTCGCAGTGTGATGCCCTTCAGCAAAAGCATGCCTCTTTTTTGTGTTCCTTCCAGCTGCAGCTGGCATGCATTAGGATCTCAGTTTCTGCCCCTAACAGAATTTCAGACAAAGTCCGGCTGCTCTCCAGCAGACCCTGAAGCAGAGTCCAAATGGCTCCAGCCAAACTGGAGCCAACTGCAAAGAAAAGAGAGAATTTTATTTCCTGGCTCAATATGATGCAATCAATACAGTGAATTCCTTGTCAACATAAGATGCACACTGACACCTATAAGAACACATCATCAGTTTTCCATAGTGTCTGATAGCTCATGAAAAAATTGTATGTATTTTTGATTAAGCATAATTACCTTAGTTATTTTTTTAGAATTCAGACATTATGCCATGACTTCCTTCTTCCCATTTCTTTCTCCGTATTACTGCTGTTGATGGATTGTTGCCTAGTTAGTTAACTTTTTAGCAGCTAGCTTTGAAAAACCAGGTTTGAACAGGTGCTCGATTGCTCTCTCCTTTGTTTGTGTCAGAGGTGAAAACAGGAGGTTCATGCATGTCCCCTTGGGAAGCTGTTGGGAAAAAAGCAAATATTGCTGCTGTGAAAAGGTTGTGTTTACTAGCTTCTGAAAAGGCAGTAAGTCCATTTCGGTGTCAATGCAAAGTGCAGTCATTAATGGAATTATCCTGGAGGAAGGTGTTTGCTCTCCTAGGGGTGCTGGGGTGGGAGCTGGAAGGAGCAGGGACCGTAGCTTACTTGTGCTGGTGACCCATCTTGTGTGACTCTTTCTTCGAGTCACCTCCTCCGCTGATCCCATCCCTTGTCTGTGGCCTTACACTGAGATTTGAAACTCTCTAGAGTGGTGGTCACTTTGTTGTCACCTGCATCCATCAGGCATCAGGAGACTGCGCTGTGGGAGCTGCAGCAGTGCCGAGCTAGAAGCGACACTGACGATTAGTGAGCCTGTTTACCTAACTCTGTGGAGTAACTTCAGCTTCAGCCTGCTGCATTAAATTCTGTTTTCAGTTAAACCAACGATACGTGATTGAAGAAAAAAGCCCATGGGGTTTTTATAGCGGGGAGAGAGATTGTCCCTTGTTGGAACGCTACAGTCACAGGAGACAAGGATGTTCTAGATGTTGTCTTAATGAAAAGATCTTTCATATGTATAATAAAACATAATATACGCTATGATATCTATGTAGCATATATAAGGAGAGAAGAACCTTTTGTGTGTTATTTACTAATGTGCCATGAGCACAAAAATGCTGACAAGAGCTTCAGCAGCAATTCAAAGAAGAGCAATGTATTTGTCCTAGTAAAAAAAAGCAGTGAAACAGCGTGGGCAGTGGGGAGGGACACTTAGCTCCTATTTTCATCTCTGATGGCACAATAACATTCACAGACACCAAATATCGTCACACCTCTGGCTGTCTTCAGGTGTGGTTGTGCCGCGCAGCTGCTTTGCTGGGTGCAGAGCACCGTGTTCAGCTCGGACGCTGCTGGTGGGGCAGGGTCTCATGCTGGCAGGCTCTCTCCTGGAGCCGGGATGGCTCGCTCGATGCCCAGGTCTCCGCAGGCACAAGCGAGGGCTTTGTGGCCAAGCAGCATGAGAAAATTCATCTTCACTCAGGCGGTAAATTGTAACTTAGTCTTTCAAACAGTTGTTGAAAGTAGCGCCAGAAGCCAAATTTGGGATGGCTCAGGATTCCTTTAGAACTAAAAATCTGTCTATCATCTTCCTGCCCTGACAAAATTTAGCATTTAATAGTGTCTCTTTTGTGCAGATGTCTGCTGGTGTCTCTCCTTATCAACTGAGGAAAGAAAAATCAGATAAACATGTAGTTTCTCAAAAAGTAAGACTTAAGGCTGAAGCTCTGTTGCACACCTAGTCCAGCCTCTAAAGTTTTGGGGGGAAACCAGGGCAGAGTTGCAGGTGGATGCTAATACAGCAGCAGGTAGGAGCATGCTGTCAGCTCTCCCATTCACTCCCAGGCAGAGCCTGGGAGCTTTCTTTCAGATCCCAGGCAGATCTTCTCTCTGTGAGTTTGAGTTTGCAACGGGCTTTTCTTGTATTGTGTAAAAAATGTGGCTTTGAAAGGAATAGGCTCACGCTTGCAAAAACATTTTCATAGGCGTTTTTTTTTTTTGTTCTCTAGTCTATGTATTCTTGAGAATTTCTAACTCCTTATATTTGATTTGTGTTCTTTGTTTGTAAAGATTACACTCATCTGAAAATATACAGACCAAATGAATAAACACAGCTCAAATGTTGAAGGCTGAATATGAACTTTGCAGAGTAACTCTCACCAACAGAAAACGTGCACAAACCAAAGTTTCCAACACAGTGGTTCAGGAAGACTGACATCCAAATGGTGGCATGATGCTAACTAAAATATGGAAAAAACATCCCAACAAAATCTGTTCTTTTCCATTATTTATTTGCTTGCCTCCAGTAATGTTAAATATTATTCTGATGTGAAAAATTTCATGTCTGACAGCGTAGGGGTATTACTCAGTTACATTGCTACGTCTGGATCATGCATCTGTAAGAACCTGGAGGTAAAAAGGAGGCTCAACCATAGCAGATGCTTTCATTGCGTGAGTAAAGTGGCACTGGTGGGAAGCAGGTACAACTTCCATCAAGTTTCTTTGTGCTACGGAAACCCAGCAAGAGTCTGGGGGTGTGATGGACGAGCATTTTTAAAAGCTAGTCCATGCAATTTATTCTCTCATTCCAGTGCAGCTTTAATGGCTGATGGCAATCTGAGAGGGTTTAGCTGTTTGTTATCTCGGTGTGCTAGCTACTGCTGATGGATTGGCCAAGACCTGTTTTCAAAAATGACACTTCTGTGATATTCAAATCTGTCTTGTGATATTTATATGCCAAAGAGCTAGAGCTTTTGTGAAGTGCTAATATGCTTCTATATTTAAGGAGGGTTTTTCCATTCAGAGTATGAGTCTGCATAGCCTTCTACAGGCAGGCAGCAGTGCCCCACACCCACAGGAGGTTCAGCTAAAACTCAGTACCTTCCCAGAGTCCGTGCTGAGAGGTAGGGGATACCAGCATAGGTTTGGTCTTGCACTGATATGGCTGCTTGGTTTCTGATCCATTCAGATTGCAGGGAAAATGTGCTCAACCTTGGGTGCACAAAGCTGGGCATGTCAACTCTCTCTGGATTCCTTTGCGTACGGGATGCATAGTCTCATCCTCGTATCAGCACGTTTGCAAACCTATTTGCAAAGTCCTCCCTTGGACTGCTTTGGGCATCCTCTTCATCTGCTTGGAAGACTGATGACATACACGAGAGCTGGTTCAGAGAAGATCTGCTAAGATGATGAAGGGATGTGAAAATGTATCACACAAGAAGAGATAAAAAGCGTGGTTTGCTTAAGTCTAGCACAACGGGGATGAGAGAAGACGTGACTGCTGTCTGTAAACAAACCAGGTAAACAAACATCTCGAAGAGGGGAGAGCACTTCAGTTTAAAGCTAGTCCAGCAGAGCTGAGAGCAGAACTTGTGTCTCCAGCTGTGTTTCAGCCCTCATGTACCACCCAGCCCACCTTTCCCTGCCACATAATCTGCAGTCACTCTTTTTCCAGCCAAGCCAAGACAACAACAGGCTGGTTCCAGAAAACATGAAGTGCAAGTCTATTGCAGAATCCAGACAAAGCTCTGTGATTCTTTTCTGGGCATTTCTATTATTTACAGTCATTCTTCACCTCAGACCTATTTGCATCTCTGTGAAATGAAAGCGTGTCATTTTTAAATCACATCGTCATTCAGAAGAGAGTAATTCCAGGAGTATGTTGCAGAGATATCATCAGTCAATAGAGATGGAGAAAGTTGAGAGGGCGCAAACCCCTTCCAGTATGTGTAATTTTTTTTCTCCCACTCAAGAGCAGATTGAGGAAAAATATTTGCCAATCAGTTGGGCAAGCCCTGAAACTTTACTGCTCTTGGCTGCAGATTTTATCTCTTGGTGTATTTTATCACTAGAGGTTTGATGTCACTAAGATGAGTGGGACTTTAAATGCAGCAGCTAACTCAGCACACACCATTTGCTTTTACAGGGAAAAGTCCTGGAGCTCTTTCAGTCCTCAGGACTGCAGCAGGATTTTCTTCATTCCTGCAACGTTCCTGCTGGGAAGCGTTTGTCTGGTGGAGTCCCACCACCTCTGGTGCAAAACCAAGTCCCAAACCCTTCTGACATGAGGGCACTCCTCTGCTCTGCATCTTTCCAAAGCAGACAGCAGCTTCTGGATGCCCGTGGGAGGGACTGGGAACTTCTTGATTCTGTATGTGCTTGTCCTAAATATGTGCAATTAGGTAAAGTTAGGTAGGTGTGCAAAGAGTTATCGCTAGGAAGGCTGCTGTGTGGGTGGAATAAGGAATGGACCACGACCTGGTGCTGCTGAAATCACAACCAGTGATTTGCCTTGTTGCTTATCTTGATATGTATGTATGAAGGGAAAATAACACTCCCCAGTAAAACTGCTGCGTTTGTAGCCTGACAGGGTGCAGCACCCTACACTGACAGACGCATCCAAGGGCTTCTTCTGTCAGCTCAGTTAGGATGAACTCTGCAATGCCATGTGCTGCATGCAGACTACTGAATAAATTCCTACCACAAAAACACAAGGCAATTTCCAAGTGACAATAAGTGCGAATTATGATGGAAGAAGAATGGAAGACTTTGTTTTTCGCTACCATGTGAAAACCCAAAATATTCGCCAAAATTAAGCCTTAGTTCCTAAGAATTCCGCATTCTAAGCCTTGTGCAGAAGGCTTCTAAGGGATACATTTGTGTGTCTTAGAATTACTTCTACGGCAATAAAGGTGCCCATGAAAGACATCTGAAGTGATTCCTTGAGAAACATTAAAACTACAACAGGAAGAAAGCTCAGGATTCATCAGAAAAGTTGTAGGACCTTGCAACATCGAGCAAAAATATTCTGCTTTCAACCCCTGCCTCCACCACCCCCAGCCAAAATAAAATTAAGTTAATCTAAGACCATGGTCTTTGTTCTGGTAGGTAACCAGGAAAGAAAGGGGAAATGAAGAGAGTCTGTGGAATTAGATATTGCTGCCTATCACATACAACGTCTCTGGGATATTGTTGAATTAAGTGCAGTAGTGCTGTGACCATATTCTGGCTGATTCAGTGTAGGACTCTCAATAATCACCTCCCCTTCTCTCCTGGAGCCAGCTCCCAGTCCCTCCCAAAGCAGCTGAGGTAGTAACACAAATGCTAAATGACCTCCGACAGCAGTATCACAATAATAACAACAGCGCAGTATTAATGCAGATTCTTCTGCGTCAATGTGATAGGGATGCTTTGCCTAACTGTTAAATCAGCTCAGGATGACTGGTAAAAACTTATGACTCAAGACAAATTAAACAAGTTAGGGAGGAGAAATCAATGTGTGATTCCTAGTTCTGATAATACTGTCTGGTAGCAATGCTGTTCGGCTGGATGGTGCTGTAGGCTTCAAACTTGCTACAGTACTTCTGTTGTTTTCCAGGAATGTGATAAAGCATTTTGGTCACATGCTTAATTTTCTGAAGCTGCTAAGTTGAGGGGCACTGCTGTCCTGCCATTTGGTGGCGAATCTGCTAAAATATTATAGTGCTACACGTAGGAGTAAGTGGTGCTTGGAGTGAATCTGTAGCTGTAAGAGACACGGTGGGCATGGAAGAAACCTCACTCATATCTGGGGGTGTGGGGAGAAAACTGACCTCATGTTGAGATGGCTCAAGCTGATTTTGAACTAAATTGCTGCAATATCAAGTTTGGCAGCTTTTTAGGGCATCATTCTTCTCAGGCTGTCTAAAGGATGAAGTATGTAAGGGTAAAACACAGAAAGTTAAAACACAACTTGATAAGAAATAGGAAGACTTCTGGGGTACTGTAGCTGTGTTTCAAGCAAGAGTGAAGTCTACAAGGTGGACATTTCCTAGCTCAGTTCCCAGGCAGACTCAGCTCACTACCCTTTCAATATCCATGGCACATCTATTCACTTTGTTATCTCTCCCCAGGGTATACCACAGTAAATGCCTTTTGCAGTATTACCTAAATTAACTCTTAATTCAGAGTAAGAGCAGAAGAAAGTCCAGCTCTGTGAGGTCTTACACAAATATATCTGTCTGCACCAAGGAAATGGCAGCAGGAGATAGTAACAATGCAGTTGTTTCTGTAAGGCTTCGTTATCGCTGACATCTGTATTATGCTAATGAATAAATCAACTCTTCTACAGTTAATAAAATTTAGGATGTAACTATTTGTCTCTTTGCTTTATGACTCCAGAAATGGAATGGGTCAGCAAATGTAGTATGACATTATCTGTTGCCCTTTATTCTGTATATAGAAATTCGATTGATCAATGTATCTTTCTAAAAAAATTGAAGCACATGAGCGTGTGAATGTAAATATTAAGCTTGTCCTAAGATGTGGGCAATTGATGGGTATTAACTATTTAGAAACCTTGAACAGATCTTATGGATATTCTGAAAATATGAGCTGTTTATAACCTTTTAAAATTCTTTCTAATGCATTGAATTTATAGTTCTTGGACTTCACTTTTGTCTAAAGTGAAGGGAGCTCTTCAGCTTTTTCCTTTTCACCTATTCATACAAGCCAGGCGTGCTCTTCCCACAGTCACAGCCTGCAAAAAGATCATTCCTTTTGTGCTACACCGTCTCTTTGCTGACTGAAGTTTTCACCTGATTTTGACCTTACACCCTTGTGGCTATAACTCCATATCTTTTTTTAGCATCTCTTTTGCTGACAGCAGACACCCAATGGAAATGTTCCTCTTCATTCTGTAATTTTTCTGCCCTCTATGATCTTAATCTAGGGAGGAAATTGGACTTTTATTTTTGTGTTTCTGTGGGAGCTGAGGTGAAGACTAGTTTCAGCAAATCATCCTAAAAGATTATTATTTTTATTCCTCCTACGTGATCTCTCTTCTTATGTAACTTTATAAAGGATGCCTTTCAAACCAGCGCAGTCAGTGTTCCCAACAGAGTCACTTTCTCCCTTGTGTCGACGTGGTCATGGTGGGGTTGAGCCCACCAAAGGCTTCGCTGGCCCCACAGGGCCCACCATCACAAACACGGAGCCGGTAGGGAAGAGGACAAGTGGCTGGGCAGGAAAGCGGATGGCACCAGAGGCAGACACATGGCAGCACCAGTCTGCTAACCAGCAGTGGATGCTGAATTAGCCATGAGATCACAGGATTAGAGCCAAGATACCGTTACAAGTATTGACTTGCAGTGAATCGTCTCATTTTAATATTTCTCTTTCCTTCAAAACGTTCAAAGTTACAGGACACAGCATAAACTACTTCCAATATTTCTTCTTTTTGTTTTCTAACATTTCCAAAAGGTCTTTGATATTGTTGCCATGAAGCTGTGAAGATGCTCCTAGATCCTTGATAATACACATATTACACCTTTGTGCCTCTGCCTTGGCACTAGCATGACTTTACCATTGTGAGTTGACCTCAGCCAGGACCAGCAAGTACAGAGTTGTGAGTTGACCTCAGCAAGTACAGCCACAAGGAACAACACAGAGGTGAGAAAGAAGACAAGCTGTAAAACAGGTGAATATGCCCAGTGGTGATATCACCAGTCACTTCAGCTTCTCAACCTTGGCTTTTGCGAAGGCTCCATCCAAAACACTCAGAGTATTTGTAGCCTTGTAATTCATCAGTATATTTACTGCATGTGGGTTTTTAGATGTAAAAATGTAGACTGATCAAAACTAGTGTGTTTTTCTCTCTGCAGCATCCTCAGTTCCTAGCTGGCAGGACCATTTGTCATGCATTGGCAATGTTGTTTTCAGAACATGAATCTACAGTACATAGGGTTTCCCCTCCCTGTTAAACATACATCTCATCTCAAAGTTGCTTCAATAGAGCCCTCTCACCTCTGTTGAATTCTGCACCACACTTCTGAAAAAGCAATGCCCACATTTCATCCCCTCTACCTGGATTTTGCTTCCACATCAGTGTCACATAGCCAAAGGCAGAACTGGAGCTCAGATCTGATATTTGCATTAGATACGGACCCAGATTTAGTACGTACTAAAGGGTCAATTATACCGAAGCACACACCGTCTTATTTCAGCTGGAAAACTCTGTCAAGGGATCAGTTGATAAGCTGTTAATGAAATTCCAAGCCAACAAACACAGACACCAAATAAACCTTGTGACAGTGGTGGTTTATTTTAGGAATCAGAAATAGTTTATTGCTCAGAGGAAGATGGATTCAATAATCTCATCAGAAAAACATAGGAACCTGCACTGAAGATTCAGTAGCAAGAATGGAATTTTTTACCTTATTTTCAATTAATCATGTGAATTTTGGAGGAAAAAAAATCACATCTTGACTCCCCTTGAGCTGGGCTTCATTTGTAAAAGATCTTTCAAAGAATGACTAAGAAAGAAAAGAAAGTTGAAAATGAAACCAACCAGTTGATCGTGTGTCAGGATGCTAAGAGTGTCCTGAAAAGAAGCAATGAGACTAAATGGTGACAAACCAACATGCTAAACATGCCTATATTGCAAAGTTCTGTAATTACAAAATAAAAAAAATCAGTTATCTGGGGTAATCAAATATCAGGAATGACTAAAACAGCTTGGTAAATGGTCAGATTGAATAAGCAAGGTTGTTTTCCTGTTCAAAGGCAATGTCCTTCAGAAAAATATTTCATGCTTTAAGATTTCCCTCCCATGTTTAAAACAGTTTTGGTTAACAGAGGATTTTGCAGTTCATGAGTAAAGAATTTTGAGTAACTTCATAAAAAACGAGTAAAGCTTCTTTTGAAATAACTTGAAAATCCCATGACTACAAGTGCTTTTCAAGGGGAAAACGGAGCCAATAACGTCTGGACTTCTCCTGCCAGGAGCTGTTATTAAATGCCTTCAGTAGAGATAACAGCACCAGCTGCTGATAATAGATGTACTGAAGCAATGATGGTATCTGACAGAGTATCACTGTGGTGTTAAACATGCTATTTGATAGATATGAATGACACGCTTTCCAGCAGCATCTTTCATTAGAAGAACCGGGTCAAAGCAGAAAACACTGTTAAACACTGCCTTGGTGGAACATTTATAACTAATCACGGACGTGCAGCTGTTAGCCCAACGCTGGCAGTGCTGCCACGAAGAAATTGGCAGCTGTGCCAAGGTGCACTCAAACTCCGTAGTATTGCCCTGGCAGCTGTTAAAATTTTTTTCCACCTTGTCCTACCTTTTTCCAAATCATCCTCTTGCTTTCACAAAAAAAGGAGCGTAGTGTGCTCCCTGTTGCTGCCCCTGCCTGCAGTCCAAATATTTCCCTCCCCGGTGCAGGAAGGAGGAGTGCATGTGACAACTCTTTTGAGTACGTGCAGAAGATGTGGGAAGGAAATGCTTCATTCCTCGTTCTGTCTGGGAAAGCAATATAATAATAGTAATAATCATATTAAAAAAACCAGTAGAAAATGCACCAGCCTGTAAGACAATAGCCCTAGCATTACTTCAAAACCATAGGAAAAAGCTAAAGAAAAGATGGAAAGATGTTGAAGAACTGCAAAGAAAGAGGGAGAGAGAAGCAATAGGAATGCTTTCCTCATTGTAGCAAGTTTCTTGGTAAAAAGAGTATTTATACAGAGTGACTGATTTTCTACCAGCAGTGGAATAAAGGCCAAAAGGACCAGGGAAAATAAAATATATTGAACGAAAATATGCCAATGCTATATTTCATATCACATGACAATTCTTCTTGGTGTCTAGAGTAATGCCAAAACACTCCCCAAAGGTCTACAAGATGTTATTGCCAAAATTTCCTGCTCTATAAAAAGCAAACTGTTTTATCATCCCTCACTTCAAATCTCTTCTTGAATGCAGGAAACCTTCAGGGTCAGACAGATTCAGCTCACCTTGCTGGTCAGCCAGTTGCCCCTGTTCATTCCCTTGGTTCAGCTCATGTCTACAAAATACAGTATCAGGTAGCATACTTGCCCACACCTGTGGATCTGACTTGTGCACCTCTGTTTAATACGAGATCAACTAATGCCTCTCCAGAGAGAAACTGCTGAGGTTTCGATGAGAGGAAAAGCCTTCCTCTATTAAGCAAACACCAGTGAAGAAAAGTGGTGGTGACTGCGTATCAAATGATTTGTTCCTCAGCAGTTTGATAGAGAAACCAAAAGCTGCTCCCTAGCTCACCTACAGAACTACACCCCTGGGACCCAGTACAGGCTGAACACTGGCTGGGAAGGGGGCTGTCACCTGTGGCTAACACACTACCAGGGGGAAGGCGATGGTTTTCCTTCTGACCTCTCTTCACAGCTGTGATACAGTCGGGAGGTGTCCGTGAGTAGCAAGTGCTTCCTAAAGAAAAGCTCATGAAGGGACCTCTCCAGGCAGGTCTTTTGCCTGCAGGATCCAGCAAGAACCAGCTCTTTCTCAGAGGGTACCCCATACTCATGCAGCCATGAGGACTATTCGCATTCAACCCCAAAACCTGGAGACGATGGGCAGGTAGGACAGGCTTGCACAATACCTTGCTCCAATGCCTTCTGCCATCCCTCTCTCCACTTTACCAAAAGCAGCTAGCGAGTGATGAATAACTAATCTACAGAAGAAGGGGCAGTTGTGTAGCTCGTAGAGTTGCAGCTACTTTGGTGGAAGATGCTCAACTAAAGTAGTCAGTCTGGTCTGCAGTTTATAGATATGGGATTCCTTATTTATAGCAAGCTGCCCGGTCGTGATGTCTGCAGCAGCATCTCCTACTGCTTTTTGTGGGGTAGGAGATTGGCTCCCATGCTGATAGACAGCAACTTGTCTGTCATTCATAATGCATAACAAAACTAGTATTTCCTTGTGCTTCTGGTAAAGGCTCTGTTAACAGATGAAGACATTTGAAACAATTTATATTCAGTTCCGGCAGTCAGTGTCTTTTAAATAATCTGGTCTGCTTCCATTCCTTTAAATAAGCTTGCATTATTCATAGATATAACACCAGTCCCATGACTTAAGTGCTATCATATACTGGAATCAAATCATAATAATTCAGTACTGGGGGCTTGTGGTTTAGTTGGGACTTGAAAGGACTTGGTAATTCTTGCCTTTGTCACCTCCCAGCAGCACCAAAATACATCTGGGCATGGAGCCACTGGAGTTAAGAAAATAGCAGCTAGCACAGCATTTTGCTGTATAAGCAACTATGGGTTCCTTATTAAGCTGCCTACTGCAGAATATTGTAGATTATCTTCCATATCTTTGAAATCATCATCAATCCGGCTCTAAACACCTAGAATATTACCTGCAGCATGATGATTGTGCTTGACCACTGCGTTCCTCAGGCACAGCGGATTGCTTTTTGGCAAGTACAGAGCTCACTGGTACAGAACCGAGCATTTCCTTGGAGACTGCTCCGCGGCTGCAGAACAGATTTGTGCAAAAACTAAGTGCCGTATGAAATTCTGTACACTCTCTTCAGAAAGCAAGGTGTTCTTCAGGGAGATTTTTTCTAATGAAAACACACAGCACAGCAAAAAATGTATCTATGTGGTGTACGGCCAAAGAAAACACTGTGAGTGCATTTTAAGGAAGGAAATAACTACAAGTGACAATACAGTATTGCAGGGCTTAGGTACTGGTAATTATTGTCAGTGGCATAAAACCCCAAAGCAAAACAGAATGGGTGACACCCAAACTTTTCATCTCTGTCCTTGTTTTACTCCTCAGGACTCCTCTGTTGTGTAGATGTAGAAAAGGGAATCACTCTGATGCTTTTTTGTTTATTCTGTGAATTAGATACGCTGTATTTAGTACGTACATGATTTGCCTTTAAATTTTTTTTACCTACCCAAGTTACGGATGCTGTGGACACCCGGCATGCAGCCAGAGAAATGAGACCCAGACTAAGCAAGCTTACTCTTCAGGAGAGACTCCTGGGTTCTTGGAGTGCTACACAAAGCCTAGCTCATGCAGAACTTCATTTTTCTACACAAAACAGAGCGCATAGTAGTACTGGCATATGCACTTGTTCAGGGAAGAATAAGAAAACATTTCTTCCATCTTACAGGCTTCCTACTGATAATTTTGCAACAGCTCTCACTCTTCTACTGGAACAGTGAATGTTTTGAAGTAATTTCACAGCAGTAGTCAGCACACTTCTATTACACTGTTGTAATTGTGATATACTGTGTAATACTTTTACAGCCTTCCAAGAGAAGGAAATTTTTTTCCTGAATTCCTGATTGTTTTTGATGGAAATGTGCCTTGGAATGCTTTCATTTCTCAGCTTTTAAGGATGTTTCTCCCAGAGCTGCACTGCACTTCTCCTGCATTACAAATAAAAAATAGGAAGAGAAGAGATGCAGCTTTCAAGGCTTGCTTTGATACTAGCAGTCAAAGCAGCCGGCAGATATCTGACATTTCTCTTCGGAAAGCAAGAGTTACTGTGTTTTTGTAAGGCATAACAAGCGAGATACGAATGGGGACCACAACTTCTAATTGCCTTGCTTTGTAAACTGGACTTTGATGTATGGTCAGCCTGTGTCACGGTTGGACGATGTTTTAGTGGGTATGGCAAGTTATAACTGCAAGGAAAAAAGCAGAAAAATTTTGTTGGAAAAGAAGCTTGTGTGTTTTACTATATTAGCTTTGGAGACATGCTTTCACACTACCTCTTAATTACATAAAACTTAGGCATGTGATATTTGTAATTATCCTTTGTTAGCTAATATCTCACTTAACCAACTATTTTATACTCACATTAATATTCTAGTGGCTTCTTCTTATCAGCCCACTTTGTTTTAAACAGGAAACATTTCATATGGTGAGGGACTAAAATAATTCCTAAGTGTGAAGTTCCTTACCGATATGCTTGTGTGGCATGCAATGGAAAAATCATAACATTTCCCTCAGAGTTATTTTCATAGAAAAAAAATGGTGATTTGATGAAACCTAAGTATTTGGGGCAAACACATTCATTGCAGCCAGAGCTTTCTGTGGAGTGTGAAAACATTTTCTCCCTGGGTTGCCCAGCTCCCCTCCTGCTACAGGCAAAGGCTTGCAGTCGCCCTGGTTTCCTGCAAAGCCCCTGCCTGCCTTTCAAAAATTTTGATGTTGAAAGCAGCCCTGTTTCTTTAGAAATCATGAAGGGCATGTTACTTTTTCCTTGTATTGTAGCATTGCAATAAATATGGATCTTTATTCCATCTCAGAAAGACTTTTTTATTATTTTTGCTGCTTTTGCCAACGTAAGTAATGCATTAGGCTGAACTACACACGCAGAAGTGAGCTAATAAACAGTATATAATATATCTGTTAGCTGGGGACATTATTCTTTGCTCATGTCAGCATCAACACAACTGCTTGCTAGGAGTGAGCACATCAGGGAGCTGCTGACAAATCTCTGTGGATATGCATAGCCTCAGAATTAAGGTTCCCTGCTGAGGGATATTAAAAAAAGCACCAACAAATACAGCTATTTAAGAAGACTCCCAAATGTATGGGAGACAATCAGGTTAGGAAAGTGTGTATTATCTATCAAGGTATTTCAGCAGGAAACGCTACTTTGCAAAGCAACTTTAGAAATAGTTCAGGAATTTAGATAGGAAAAGCATGCACTTTTTCTGCAAAAAATTGGCTTCAAAATTACAAAACATGTAAGCACAGGGCTAACTTCAAGCCAGTCAATGCTCTCATGAAACTGAAGCCTAAGGTGAATCATGTAAGTTGGCTGAGTTTGTTGCTTTGCTTTTGGACATGACACCTATCAACGCAAGACACCGAAATCAAACGCTCCGCTGCACTAAGACGGTTTTCATTCTTGGGAATCCCTCTGAAATAAAATGGATATAACAGTGGAGAAGGATGCTCAGCAAATCAGTGTATAAAATCTTGTTTCCGTTAAACCCAGTGGTACCTTTGATGTTAATATCGGTAGGGTAAAGATTTCACCTTCTTTCAAACTGTGACCCCAGTCAGGCAGACCGGGGTTATCCTTCCTCGAAGGTGAATTATGCCCCAACTGGCCATTGTGCAAACTGATTCCCCTTTAATATCAACCTCTCACTGCATCAGTTTTTCTCAGAAAGTCCAGTGTTGACCTTTCTCACACTGCCTTTAATTTCCTTTAATTCATTTTATTCATTTATTTATGAAGTAAAGTTTCCCAAGGGCTGAATTCCCTGATGCTCATTTTGGTGAGCATGTGTATGAGCGAATGGAAACCTCTCACTTTGTTGTGCTTATGTGCTTGGGACACCCAGGTCAATCAGTACTGTGTTTTCTTTGTGGATTTATTGGATTTATTCTGTGTGAAGGTAGTGATTTATGCGTTAATAGGAAAAGCCACCACACATAATCTATGTCGTCCAATAATGGAGTCTGTGTAATTAATCTGCATTCTCTGTAATGCGAAGGGGCCCAAGGTTTCCTTATCTATTTTTAATGCATAATAGTTCTTTTTTTTAATTATTATTTGTTGCTATAAAAGCAAAGGGTGCTGAATTAGGGCTGAATTTTCTTGTGTTATAACACCGCTGCCTTGGGCCACTTTCAAACCCACAGCTGGATCACTCTGCTGTTGCAGTTCCCACACCGGTTTTAATGAAAAAGAAGGAAATAGAAAGTTGGGCAGAAATGACAGATTCCCTTGTAAAAAGAGTGCAAAAAACACATAAGCTATTCAAGATCAGGTTTAGTGGATATTTTAGCTTTAGAGAGTTAAAAGAAGACAGACTTCACAATAGTGAAGCATTTTTTTAAAAGATCAGCCTCATAAATAGTACTAGAAGTTATCCCAGTATCCTAAACAAGGCCCTCCATCCATAGCTAGTTTATAATTGTCTCTTTCAGAAATATTGAGCAGAAGATTAAGTTATTTTAAAGCTTCAGTGATTATTACAATAAGGAAAATGAAAAAGCACATTAAAGGCATGGAACAGGTATTCCAAAAAGAGCCTTTGGGGTTTCAGATACATCTATTTGTGCTGGTTAGAGGGAACTTAAGGAAGAATAGAAAGCCCTATATCACATTTTTAAGATGCCTGAAACCAGTCTGGCTTTTGGACAGAGCAGGAGATTCATTATTTTACAGGAAATTTGGAGCAAAAAACAGAACTTGCATGTGACTTCTCAATAGGTCAGCAAATAAGGATTGGCTTGCTTTGAAAATCACAGTCAGCTCTATTTCAGTGAATTTGTGCTCTGAAGTAACAGGCTGGGTAATGATGCTTCCTTACAGGAGAGAAAACAGGGCACAAATCTTCGAGAGGCTGTTTAGAGCAACGGTGTATGAATACCATGATGAGAGCTCTGAGTAAAGCAGAGACGGGCTCCACAGTTAAACTCATCCTATTCTGAAAGAGAAGATAAAGGCTGTGATTTGGTTTTGGTCTTGGATGTATGCATGTACCAAAGCCTTTCAAGAGTGCAGGGGCATGGACAGCAGGTGAGTATTTTTTTAAAAAGTAGCTAAGGTCATCTGAATTACTGTAATCACATTGAAAAATGGGAGGTGGAGTTTTCCTATCTTTGGCTCAAAGTCTAGCAAAAACAACTGGTAAAGGGATTATCTTTACATCCTCCCATTGACCATAGCGAAGGTAGAGTGAAGGCCTTGTTCTGCTACTGAGCTTTCGCACTTTCTGCTGCTTCTAAGCTGCATCATTCTTGTGTCGTTCTTGCTCCACTCTGTGTCCCGTGAACATCGGCTGGATTCAGCACTGCAGGACAGCCAGGATTTCTGCCCTTACCTTCGATTCCCGCAATGCATTTTTCTTTTCCCTCTGATGCCAGGAGACATTTTTTAATGTACTTTGCTTGTTTCTTTGTGAGCACAGAGCAAACACGTCCTCCATTCTAAAGGCCTTTATTTCAAAGAAGAGAACACTGAAATGAGGAAGGACAGAAGTCCGCACAAGAAAGCAGAGCAGTTACATGTTACTTCTGAGAGACTGCAGGGAAAAGGGCCTGTAAGTCTTGCATCCTTCTCCAGATCATTTTTAAGAGGTGATAGGCAGGAATATTCAGCCATTTACCACAGACTGGATACACCAAAAATGCGTGCACTATTATGTCAGAGATTCGTCATACACGATCACATGTCCACACGCGCTGGGTGCTCGTTTGCAGGAGCCAGCACAAAGCCCCCCTGCTCTCCTGCTGCTCACCTGGGCACGTCTCGCAGGTTACTGGAGCATGGACTGTGCTAGGGACAGTGTCTGTCACCGCTAGTGGAGGGCCACTACCTGGCTGATACTTTGCAGACCTCAGTCTGGGGTTGGTGCAGCTGCTGGAGGAGCCTTCTGATCTCTTTGAATCTCTCCTTTGGCTTCGTGTATCAATGTCTCTCTCCTCTCCCGGGTGGTTTCACACCACTGTAACCACAAGCGAACCCAGAAGAGGATCCTTTGAGCTGGGAAGTTGAAGGCAACTAACTCATGCTAAAACCTTCCCATTTTGCTCTTGTTTGACAGCTGGGCACAGCTTGCCTCTCACAGCTCAATAAACCTCAAGAATGTTAATTGGCAGGTTCGGGGAATTAGAAGGCTTTTATTTGTGCTGTGACAGGTGGCCATTGCACAGAAATGTGAGAAGAAACCATCCAAAAGTAGTTACTAGTTGCTAACAGACTGGCAAAAAGTTTAAAGGCAAACAGCAAAATGTGGTGGCAGAGGACACAAGCTGAGCCAGGATACTCTGCCTGTAGGAGAGCAAGGAGAGCAATCAAGCTGTTCCTGGAGTTAGCAGAGCCGCGTATTTTAGTGATGTTGTTTTCCTTCCCTTCCCACAGTACTTGCAGACACTATTTACTGTGACTGTGCTATAAATAATGCTGAGGAGCGAGAGCTGTTTTCAGTCCAAGGTACATATCCAGTAAACCTCATCAAATTCGAATGCGTTTCTTGAGCTTAATGATCTTCCCACCGGAAGGCAAACATGTAAAGAGGACTCTCATCTTCTGAGCTTGCAACAAAATGGGCAGAGTTATATTAACCTTGCTTCTGGTTTCACTGACAACGTATGGATCACATATTCTGGTGGTTATTGTAGTGGTAATCTCTCTGTCCTGCTTTCAGTGCTTCCCATCTAACAGACAAAGCCTGGGGTTTTCTAGAAGGTGTTTCTCAATGGTTTTTAGAAGGGGTAAATGTCCCCACCCATAAACCTCAGGGGGGTTATGCAGGCACGGAGCACAGCTTCAGTCCTTTGACATATCTCCACCTTAAAACACCGTCTTTAAACAACCCCAGAAAACCCTCTGTGTTTGCTGGCACACGACAACTGTACACAACGAAGCAAACCAGAAAGCCTGTTTATTGCAGCCTCTGTATAAATATACACAAGACCATGGTCTGAATATTTTTGAAGGTCTTTTTTACTGCTGTGTTCTGCTTGGCTCCCTTTCAGTGTGTGCCTGGAGCAAGCATCTGTGTGACTCACGAACTGATTTTAGAAATCAGAAGCCTTAGGGTCTCCATACATATTTGCTGGCCATAGGTTGTCTAGACTTAGTGAAATGAGTGTGGTCATTTGGGCCTGCTGTCTTGAGATTTATCGGTCACCCGAGAAGAATGCAGGTTAGAGTTAACTTCTGTAGGTCTGAGACTTTGGGTGTTGTTGTGTTGTTTTGTTCTGCAAAAGCCACAGAGTTAGGAAGGGTCTTGCATTCACCTGCAGACTCAGCTCTTCTCTTTCTTTTTCCATGGGGTTGGTCATGTTTTGAAGTTAGTGTCAGGGGAAATCAGGTCACACACACACAAAGAATCAGCAGCTCTCTGCATTTTGCATATCTGTAACTTGCTCAGAATAGGGAAACTGCTGGTGTCAGTTTGAACCATTGCCTGCTGATGGTGCTCACCTGTGCAGCATTCAGTTTAAGGTTACTAATAGGGGTTGGAGATTCATAATTTTAATCCTGTTTTTTAATAATGCCTCATTTTTAATGTGTGTTCATTAATAAGGCATTTTTAGTAAAGTCCACTCTGAAGATCTAGTTTCAAAAATCAGTGGAAAATATTGGGAGCGGGAGTCATTTTTATATTGGAATATGTCTGCAGTCTCCACTGAAGACCCACCCCCAGAAATGCACTGGTGGCCAGGCTGATACTTAAGGCTGTATCAGAGAACGCTTTACCTGGGACATGGCCTGCGTGCTCAGGGCAGTGAGATGAATAGGTAGCCCATCATAACAGATCAACCATTCTCTCTGTGGACCATTTCCTAAGGCTTTCCAGACATCCAGCAGAACCGTGCTTCCCCCTTCTGCTAATTTTTGACATACAGATGCTTTTACTTGGTGCTGCTGACCCAGTGGGGAGGACATGCAGGATGTTTCTGTGGGGCGCAGGCAGTCACTGTTAGGAACTGAGGTGTCAGCCCCACTCCAGGAAGGACACTGGGGACAACCAGAGGTAGCAGAGGTTTCCAGTGAGAGGGAGAGGAAGGAAAAGAGCACCAAAGCAGGGCTAGGAAAGCGCCTGTGCTGGAAGTTATGGCACAGGAGAGAGGAGAGTGCATGGCTGAGCAGCAAGAAGCAGAAAGTGATGTTCCTGCATGATTTGTTCTGATTTCTTCTGTTCTTTTTACTCTCTAGCTGTCTGCCTGCTTCGTCCTGCAGAGAGGAACAGAACGTGCCACAGTGAGTGACGAAAGGAGGAAAATGCCTCTTTCAGGAGCAAGTAAATTCAAAGGGAGCTCTTTCCGTTGCGTTGCTAATCTTGGTGGCATACACAGCTCTTGAATATACAATGCATTTTAATAAACCTGTGGAGTACATGCAATTGCCTTTTTTAATGTGGTCAGATTTCTCAGAGCATCTTTTTAATTTATTCAGTCCATTTCCCACAATTTTTCTGAATTTATTTCTTAGCCATTTAAGAAGTTATTTTCCCTTTCTTACCAGCTCTTAGATAGCTGGCTCTGCCTATTCTGAATTTGCTAAGGAAGTTGCTGGAGGACTATTACAAAATTAGCTTTCCAGTTAATACAAGTATTCTGTGTTGGTTATGTGTATTAGTCACCGGTCACAGCCTGAACTGACATCACTTGAGCATACATTAACCTTCTCACTCCTCCTCATGAGGTATTAGGAAGTTACAACTATGTATCTCAAAACAACCGTAAAAAGCCTTCTGAAGAAACATGAATTGCATTACAGTAATCAGCATTTTCTGGAGGACGTTTTTTATCCATTAATGTCATTTCATGAAGTCTGAAGACTAATAATAAGTGTTCAGAGAACACAACACTCTCAGTAAGAAAAATTGTACCATTTTTGGAGTTCAGTTATGTTACAGGCTGGTTTTGCACAGAAGGATAGAGTTGACCTCAAATCAGCTTATTCCTGAAGTCCTCCTCCCCCTCCTAAACAAAGCGTAATGACATTGTCATTTATTAGGTTCACCTGCATCTCTTTCTAAAGCATGATTGTCTTACAAACTCCTGTTTTCTAGAGATAAATACCGTGCCTCTACAAGGCTGCACATCTTTCAGATGGAAGAGGTGTCCTGCTGTCCGAGAAGCTGCTTTTGTTAATTATTTCTACGTTCGACCAGAANTGGTTCTAGCATTACAATCTCCCGTTAGCGGAATTTTCGCATCTTGTAACTAAACATTAAATAAACTATGTTAAAGCACAAATCCCTACAGAGTGAGGCAGGCTTCTCAGCTCGTTCACCACAGTCCAATGCACTGCTTGTCTCATCATTGTTACCTAACGAGCGCCTTATGGTGAGGCCATAGTGAACTTCTGCTTCTCAGAAGTTTCAGTGCTGGGACCAAATGGTGGCTCCCAGGCGTGAGGTACAGCCTGCACATGGGATGCGTCCTACTGCAATTTGAGACCTCTTGCGGTAACCCTGTGCATCTATTTTCCAAATTACAGCATAGAAGACAGATTTAAAGCAAGATGTGTTAGAGTCTCTATACAAACATCTGAGTGCTCAGTGACTGAATGTATTCTCTTTTATGAAGTTTTTTCATAGAAGAGAAAAAGAAGCCCCTCTTCTAGAATTGCTGTGATTTTAGTGATATTTGCATATGTTTCTGAATGATTTATTGTCATTAATGGGGATGTTCAGGCTCGTCTCCAGACATCATGTCCATGAAATAAAACCAAATGGTTTCGTAAAGATGTAAGTACATTTGTACCACCCTAATTTTATATGAATATATTTTATGGTTTATAAGTTACATTTTTATCACTAGCGTTTAGGATTCTTCTGCAGTGCATACAGTTTTTATAATTTTTTTTTTTTCATAAAATATGGAACCTTACTGGTCCATTTAAAAGAAATTGCTTTTATTTTTTGTATGTATTTTGTATATATTTCTCCGGTGTGAGTTGCAATGGCACAGAAAGTTGCAACTCCTTATGCCATTTTTCTTTACTTTCTTCTGCATTTTTGGAGAGAAATGCTAGAACTCCCATTCCTAACTGTTGTGGTTTAACCTGGCAGCTGGCAACTAAGCACCAGACAGCTGCTCGCTCACCACTCCCCTTCCCCCCCCAGCAGGATGGGGAGGAGAAATGGACAAAAGGGATAGCTGGTAGGTTCAGATAAAGACAGTATAATAAGGCAACAAAGGAAATATTGCTACTGCTACTACTGATGATAATGAAAATGTACAGCAAACTATATACTATACAATTTTTCTCACACCCAATGACCGATTTGCAGTCAGTCCCCGAGCAGCTGTTGTGGAACCCTGAATCATGAATTTCGCGAAATTCCCAGAAAAGTTCATACTCCCGGACAAGAGAGGATTTAAACTCATGGAAACAAGAAGAGCAAAGAAAACTCCCTGCCCCCCCGGCCAACGCCCATTCCTAAGCTGAGCAAAATGCCCATGGTATGGAATATTTCCACTGGCCACCTTGGGCTCTCTGCCTGGCTGTGCTCCCTCCCAGCTCCTGCACCCCTGCTCATCAGCGGAATATGAGAAACTGGGAAAAGTCCTTGATTTCATAGCAACAACTAAAAACATCAGTGTTACCAACATTCTTCCGGTACTAAATCCAAAACACAGCAGCTACTGGGAGGAAAATTAACTCTATCCCAGCAGAAACCAGGATACTAACCCACAAGAAATACAATTTTCTGATGCAGTCTTAGGTGTTGCTTTGCTGCCTCTTTGCTATAATGCAGGCTAACCACACTTATTAACCCCAGGGGACTTACAATGTAAGCACTTATGACAGACAAAATGTAAAAGACAAAAGGCATAGGCAGAGAGAGAAATTACCTTCTTCAGGTCACAAGGCAGATGTAGCAGCAGAGCTGGACCTAGAAATCTGTAGGGCTACATCTTACAATCCAGTGACTTCTTTGGCTGTAATATACTGTACAGTTTCCCGGGCTTTTTCTTTTGTTTTCTACCGCCATTTCATTGTGTTATCTGCTACGACACATAAGCAGTATTTAGTTTTCCTCAGCATGCCTTATTTTCAATAACAATCCAAGTGGAACATACAGTTTTCTATTAAGAAACGTGGATTTTGCTTATAAGCTTCAACACAGCACAGTTTTTTTTCCCCAAATGGTAGGCAATTGCTTAGTAATAAGAGTTTCTCCAACATAATAAGGGGTATTAAAGATAGATATTCACGTAGTGTGACATCTTGTTTCTCAAGACACTTCACTAGTTTTTAAATTCACTGTTCAAATGGACACATGGTGTTTCATACAAGTTGCCACAGTGATAGCACATCAAAACCTGAGTGGGTGCTGACTGCATAAAAGTGAATTACAGAAGAAAATTATAGCAGCAACTGCGAGGCTGATGGGGTGTTTGAAACACCCTAGAAAACTGGTAGATGTACTGCTGAGAGATATCAGTGCTGAAAACAAGTCCCTAACCTCTTCTAAAGGTGAGATGCTCGGCTGGATTCTTCCTCGCTTTAGACTGTGCTGTGTCCTACAGAGGTGATGGTGGAAGGTAAGAGCCTGATGGTGCTTCAGCTTTTTCATGATGCTGTACGCTGGGCTGACTCAGCCTCTGGAGGGACTTAGGATTACAAAAAGGTATGAGCTGGGAAAGGGCCATGGCGCAGGTGAGTGGAGCTGGAGGGCAGCAGCCCTTGGAGCACTGCTGGGCAGCACTGCCTTGCCAAGGGCCGTGTAAGGGCAAAGCCCAGGAGTGCATTGGAAGCTGAGGATCCAACGAAAAAAGTTCTTTGCCAACTGGTTTGCATCCTGGCCACTTGCGCTGCCCATGTGCTCAAAAATGTTGCAGATTTACTCATGCTTCCGCAAAACACACAAGAAAATCTCCATTCAATAAGCTTTTTATAACAAATGATAGTTTCGTGGCAATTTCATTCAGTGCTGCTCAGCACATAATTGGCACATATTTCCGTAGGCAAAAGGGAGAAAATGAGAATGTAAATTACAGCTCTCACTCAGCATGGTGATCGTGTTTTCCCTATGTTGTAGTGTAGCAAAATGAAGTCCTGATCATGCTATAAACTGAGAGCACAAGTCCCTTACACAAATAACACAAATCCTGCGAGACAGTAAACTCTGCTATAGTGTCACTCAGTGTAGCTTGGAAGCTCTCTGGAGACGAACTCGACTACGTAACTGGTACCAAAATCTTCATAAATTGACAATCTGAAAAACAAGTATACTGACATGAGGTTCCTGAGTCATCTTACCCTCATGATTTCCTGGCTGTGTTTGTGTTGCTTACAAGAGAATGGAGTAATATTCGATGATGATAGCCTGGGGTCAATCAGTTTTCCACATGTCCCCATATTCTGCATTTTTTTGCTGAAAGCGCTTGTAGCAGTTAAAAATTAATTAGTTTGTCAGTGAAGGTCTAGATTTTACCACACACAAAGCAGCACAATCAACAATATTTAATCATCTGACTTCCAAATGAGAGGTGGAATGAGATCTGTGGAAACTCCTTCTTGCCATTAAGAGTGGTAAGAGGGAGAACTGGTGTGTACAGTTTTACCAGAAACAGACTGTAAAAGATTCCCAATTCTAATGTACAGTGAGGTTTTAAAATATTAAATACAAATTTAATTTGACAGTAAAGTGAGGAGCTGGTTGACCCCATAGTGCTGTCCAGGCTGGAGAGGTTTCCTGAAGACACATGCAGAATCTGAATGGGAAAGCAGCTCCCTTAAAGGCTGCACCATTTGGCCAGTAAGTCGCTGATCTGCAACACTTACTTCAGTCATTTATTGATGTGAGCCTTTCAAGATAATCCCTCCTATTTGAGGTTTAATAGTTCATCCATTTCAAATGGGATAAGATTAAGATTTTGTTCATGAGATCTCAGCTTAGACAGAATGTAATTCAAAATGTTGAAAATCACTTAAGCCTGTATTTCTCACCTACAGATTTATAGAAAGTTTCTTACTGGGTCTGAACCTCCTTTTTTTTTCTCCTAACATGAAGCAAATACAATTTAATTTAAAAAATTTTAAAGTTTGCATAGAATACCAAATTTTTCTTTTCCCAAGTGACACTGACTGGAATCTAAGTCCGCCTGGGCATATAATGCAGTAAAAGATGTTTTCCTGGTGTTAATTTATACATATATTTATGTGACTATATGGATATACAGACAAACACACACATAGTCAAACCCCGAAAGTGCCTTGTGGACAATCAAAATGTGCAATTTAAGAAGGGCAAATTGTTAACCAGAATTATAACAGAAAAACAGAAAGTGGTGGTTGACTTGCCTGCAGTCTTCAAATGAGAAAGGTGATATGGCATGTGGCACTTTGGGTACTTGATAAAAAAATCATTGAACTGGAGACAATATGCTAATTTTCAGCTTTCCTGCAGTACCTGTATCCTTACCTGTCTCTCCTACAAGCCCAGTGTGGATCAAAGCAAGTGCACGTGTGACGTATGCCCGATCAGCAAGGTACAAAGTGCTTCACCTCCACCTGCCACTTGACGTCTGTATATTCGCTCTGTCAAACCTCCCAGCTCTTGGTGACCAGGCTATGCCGTCCCCCACCGTGCATCAGGGACTTGCTACCCAGGAGCTGCACAGGCTTGGCTTTCCCTCCATGGTAAAAAGCCATGTAGGTTGTCCTTGGAGAGCAGGGATGTAGATGTAGGGTAGCTGCAAAGGGCTCAGGCTTTTTCTCCCCTGAGCATGTCCTGACTCCTCAGCCAAGATCCAACCCCAGTGCCAGGAGCTGCTTGGTTGCTTTGATGCTCCTTATTCCCTGCAGCGGAACGAGCAAATGGTCCTTCGTGCTGGCCATTTGCTTTCACATCTCTGCACATTTTCCACAGACTTCCCCTGCCCATGCTTCCCATGCGCTCCGTGACTCGCGCGCCTCCCTTGTCAAAGACCTAGAGTATCTGAGCAGCATGATGCTGTTTTTCTTGTGACTTAACAAAAATCTGTGCTGTGCGGGAAGTCATGGAGAGGTGCAACAACTTCATCAGAAAGCGAATGCAAATCACATTTTCGAGTTGTGCTTATGCTAAAAAATACCCTAGTATCCAGTTTTAAAATGAAACCGTATATTAGCTTTGGGTGTACAAAGTAGGAGACTCCTTAGAAAGTATGCTTTTGCTATCCAGTATGAAAAAAGCCCTCTGTTTCAATCTGTATTTTAAAATATTCACATTCTGGAAATTTTTGTGCTTTGGTTCATACCCACGGGGGATATTTAGGGCTGTTATGGAGGCATTATTGAAAATGAAACCATAACTTCCACTGTAAGAATCAAGATACCTTAGCATTCAAAATTTACGTGTGTTCCTGGAAATTGCTAACTCAGTAACACCTGGAACACTTCTTTGCTAACTCAGCAAGTGGGGAGTTAGTTGTACCTATTTCCAGAACAATGTCTACACACAGAGATTTGCCTATTCAGAATCACTGGAGGGCATGAGAAAGATGAGGAAGGATGTTAGGACTAATTGAAATGAATTGCCACGCCGCAGCTTTATTCCTCAGCCCAAGGGTAGTTGGAGAAATGTACTTAAAAACACTGTGCGATGCAAAGAAGAGCAGTTTATTCCTGCATATTGATGGCAATGAAATCTATGCTCTTCCAACAAGTGGCATTGTTGAGTGGGGAGAGTGTTAGCTACTCTGACTCAAACATGCAATTTTTCAAAGGTAAAGCCAGAAACTTGGGCTCCTCCCCATAAAGGAGGAGAAGCTGACGGAGCTTGCTAGGGCACAGTGCTGGCTGCTGGGTCCTGGTGTGAACAGCTCTGGGGCCAGCCCCTTGCTATGCACCGCACATCATAGTCTAATCCTGCACTGGACCCCAGACCTTACTGTAGGTTGCCTTGCTGGCGTGATGGGGGAACCTGTTGCCAGCAGCAGGCCTGCCCTTCCTCAGCGCTGCGGAATGGTGCGTGGGCGTGAGGGCACTGCCCCGTGCTTGGGTCTCCTCAGCTCCCCACTCATCCCCCCACTCCCTGGAACCTTTGTATGATTCACACCAAGAGCTTCAGCTTCCTCTTCTTAAAAAAGGAGGGATGTTGGGAAGTTGAGCAGTCAGGAGGGTTTTTTTTTGTTTGTTTGTTCATTTTTTAAAATTTTTTTTACTTGCAGAGTCAACAGCAGTGAGATTTGCACCGAGGGTGCTCTTCAACCTACTTATGGTGAGTGCCCCAGAATCATTAACAGAAAAACACCCTGAAGATTCGACGCCAGCTTTTGTGCTGACAGATTAATTAGTACGTACTACATCCTGGTGCCAAGTAAAAGTGAGGGTATAGAGAAGACAGACCCAGGCCCTCCTTGGAGGTGCACAATGAAAGCATAATAGGTAATGAACACAAGCTGCAATGAGGATATCCACACTGGAAATAAGAAACCTCTTCATGCAGAGGCACAGAGCTGGGTGCCCAGGATCTCCCTCCTGACTATTTTCAGAATGCAGCTGGACGGTGCTGAGCAACCTGCCCTAACCTGGCAGGCAGCCCTGCCTGGAGCAGGGAGCAGGGGATTAGACCTCTGTGGCCACTTCCAGGAGAGGACGTGTTCCTTCACCCTTCGCTGAGCTCACCCTATGAATGACGGGTGCTCACCTCTTACAGGCTCAAGATCACAGTAGTCATGACATGAAAAAATAATATAGCATTTTTTATAAAACACGCAAATCAGGCGGTGATGGTGTCCATGTTTCTCGTCTGATACCTCAGCACCTTTTCGTCTTTCCTCCCTCCCCAGACGGCGTCTCAGGAGCTAACACTGCCTTCATCCAGACAGCGGGGCTCTGGGGCTGCTGTGACAGTGATTTAAAGCTGCAGCTGTTCCCTTCTGCTGCTGCTGATCTGCTCATGCCTCAGATGCACAGTTTCCAACCGTTCTTGAAGTTCAGTGGAGATTTGTTTCTGTGCTTTCCGCTTTCCCCACTTGCCCACCCAGCCATTTTCTGATCACCTTGGCATCATCAGGGCTTGTGTGTCCAGTCACTTCCAAAGGCATTGAGGGACAGACATAACGCTGCAGTGGTCCTGTCCTGGTAGTAATGCAGTGCTATCATGTACGATCATCTGAGCTCACCACGCTGGGATTTAATCACCATCCCTCCCTGCTCTCTGGTGTTGTATCACATCAGGATGAAAGCAGAAACTGAAGCTGTAGCTGTTCTGTCTTTGGTGTGAATGTGCAACCTTAATTAAATTCTCCATCAAATCACAGACCTGCCTGTGCTCAGACTATTGCAATATTACCCATTCCGTATGCTTCTGCTACAATTCCTTATGGTATTTCAGTATTCTCATTAAATTCAGACCAAATAGTCCTGTTTTTTCACATACTTTTTAACAGGTTAGAGGTCTGCTAATTTCCTTGCAGGCAACTCGTTTGACATGCCTGTCTTACTTTCCAACCATAAAATCCAATTTACTCTAGTATCTTAGAGCTTGTTATTAATTTCCGTTTAATGCGAAGAAGCTGAGTGGATCTTCAAGGCTGTATGTATTTTTACTCCCCAGGAACAGACCATATCATGATTTGCCTGCCTTGGTCAGTACTAACCACAAGCTGAATTTTCTACTCCTCTGCCCCTTCTATGGCAATATCAAAGTCAGTTACTTTAAATTCAAAGATGTGCTGAAGGTCACAAACATACTGCGCTTTTCCACAGTTGGCTATGTCCAGGTACATTATAGAGGCAGAAAAATCCTTTGTTGCACCAATTTGTATTCTCCAGGGAGTGCTTCTTGCAACACTGTGTAGACCTCTGGTCCACCCTTGAATCAGGATGGAAGAGGGTTTATTTTTTTTCCACTGGACAGTTGTTTCAGAACAGAGGATTGTCCTGAGCATGCACACTAAACTTCTATGCAGGATGGGTGGGATCAGGCTGTGTTCATCCTTGCTCATCTGGACACACTTGTAGGTGTAACTTAGGGCCACTGAACACTGTGAAACATCAGATTAGGAAGGATTGGTTACAAAGTCGAAACTCATGTACATGTCTTGTTCCATATGATCCAAACAATAAAGTCAGGGTCAATGTTTTGTTTGTTAGCAAGATCCCCCAAAAGGTTTGTAGTCCTGTTCATTTCGGTTTCTTTCAAAGAGAAAAACTTGTAAATTAAATGATGCTATTAAAGTGCTAAAAGTCATTGCCAAACAGAAAGTTTATGCTCTGGTTTGCTTGCCTGATTGTGGGAGCTATAGTGTATTCAAAAAACCCGCATATCACGTCCATGCAAAATCCAGAAATCCAGAATGAAAACTGGATACTTGCTGGTTTCCCCTGCTCGGACCCTGTGGAAAGTCTTGGACGTGCTGATTGTCTGGAAATACTGAGAATTTACAGCTCTTTCTGGAGTTAAAGGCCACAGCAGTTCCCCAGCTCTTAACTATTCCTGTTGCTGATTTTCCCTGAACTCACTTTAAAAAAAATGCTTTTACATTCTGTTATTACCAGATGCTCTAGTGACTACAAATCTCACCTTGAAGAGACTTGCTAGTAAGCTGTTCTGCTCCTACGAATGGGAAGAAACAGAGAAAGAAGTTACTCCTGCCCTTTCACTGTTGCGGCAGTAGCCCTACACACTACATGCAGGAGTACTACTGATGAATTTCCTGGCACTTTTGCAGAAGAAAGAGTTAACTCAGGAGGTGACTCAGTCCAGTTCAAGGTGGTTACAGGACTCCTTGGTTCGTGTTTGGAATTGCTGAGAGTTTTTGTTTCACAGTGCTGATTCCCCTCTCCTGCCCTTTTCTGAAGTCTTCTGACCTTTGGTTTTGTAATAATTCAATGGATTGCAGCTAATTAATTATAAATGATCTAGTTACTTAATTATAAATGAACTAGCACACAGATCAGATGGAGCTTAACTGTGGCAAAGTCATAGCTTAGAGCTTCTCGCAGCTGCGCCTGGACTGCTGCCACCATCCTGGCCAAATCTCGCTTGCAATTAGCTCAGGGCTGTCCACACTTCACTGCAATCTCTAGTACAGATACACCTTCTAGTAGCAAGGACTTGTTTTTAGACAAGACGGAAAGCAGTCAAGAAAGAACAAAGTCTATATAAAACCTTACTAAAGAGCATATGTTTTATGTGCTGAATCGCTCCGGTACTGAGTATGAAAGGCGAGGTTTTAGTTAGTGCTCAGCATTCATCCAATGCTATTTCTACCAAATCGATAGCTGGCCTAAAGGGCAAAATTTTGGTCAGTGTTGAGTGTGTTTGGAAGTTCCACAAAAACGGACAGAGTCTCTAGAAATCTGGAGGGGAAGCGCAGGGAGACGAAAGGCGTGGACCCCACGAGAAAAATAATATTGCAGGTCTAACACATCCCAAGACTGAGTGCAGAATAAAAGCGTGCGGAAACAGGAACTGCAGGAAAAATTCAAATCAGTGCTGAGTATTTCTCTGTGAAAGATCTTTGCTTAGAACAAAGCAGTGATAATTATCATATTATCATTTTTCCCATATTCATATAAATGCTAAGTAGAATTCCCCTGGAGTACATTATTCAGATTAGCACTTCTCACTGCAAGGGGACACAATGTTAATTCAATCTCTGTTCAGTCTTTATAATAAATTACTAAACCACCACCAGACAAAAACAGCTTTGTTTTGGAAAATGACAGTTTTTAGAGCAGTTGTCTCACATAACTTTAATGCTTATTTTTTAAATTGCTCTTCATTTAAATGCCACTTATGATGAAGGCAATTGTACTGCTTAAATATTTTTTGTAAATCAGAAATATTTGCTTTAATTTTATTCAGGACAAGTGGATGTGCTTAGTGCAATGTAATGAAGAAAAGTGTCATACCAGTATGAAGTCATGCATCTTCCTCCACTTAGGAGCCTTCCGGATGCTTGAAAAGACACAATAGCTTCCAAAGAGTCTTCTTTTCTGGAACTAAAGAATGCACAATTTCCATTAGAACTAACCAAACACTATTAAAATAAATTTGGCTGTGTTTCTTTAGTTTCATTCCTTTGATTCTAACTTTTTTGGTGCTTTTATATGTACAAATGAGGCTTTGATCCCCCTTTTTTTAAGGTATGGCTGATAGGAAGAGCTGTAATCACGTCTAACAGGGCTGTTTGGCATGGCTGCCTTTTTCCCACTCTCCACTCAGGGTGGCTTGTTCCCGAATTTCGGTCAGAAGTGACACACAATGGCTGTCCCTCACAGTGGCAGGTTACAGACAGCTCCGTGGCTGAGCAATTCTGACAGGGATTTACGCTGGGTGGGGAAAGGGGGGAAGCGGGATGCTAACGTTGGGAATATCATCTGCTGGCTGGCCAGGCCAGATGCATGGTAAAAGGAACAGTTCTGATGCCAGTTTGTGGTTCTTGATCCCAATGGTGAGGTTTAATCACTTAAAGCACATTCAAGGAGATGCAGCCTACATCTACTTTATCGTTTGTTTGCCAGCAGCTCTGAATATGAATGTCTCTATTTGCCTCTCAGGTGATCATGCCCAGAGGCCTGAATTAAATGGATCAGGTAACTGATAGGTTGTAGGCTAAATGTTTTATAGTGTGGTCATTTTCCCAGCTAATATATTCTTCTATTTGACCTCTTTATCTGAACATTTTTAATCAGGCGCAATAGCTCCGCTCCTAGAAATCAGGGTCCCCTGCTAAGCAGGATGGAGGCAGGTCTGTTATTGAGCAAATGTCCTGAGAAATCTTGGGAAACCCGATAAAGCTTCCTGCATCTGTGTGGAGAAATTGGCTTCTGCATATGCCTCCACACTGATCTCTGAGGGCAAACTTTACTGTTTAGAATTTGAATTAGAATGTTTCATTAGAAGTTTTGTGTGTGTGTGTGTGTGTGTGTGTGTGTGCTTTTGCAGTGTATTTCTTCATAAAGTATTCCCCAAACATTGAGAATGACAAACAATTTAATAGATGTTAATAAATGGCATGAACATGTCATGGTCACGATCAGTGTATGGTATTTTAAGCACACTAGAAGGTATTACAGATGACTATAAAACACAGTTAGAGGTCACCTGCTTAATTCTTTCACATTATGCAGTGATTGGCTACCATTTATTAAAATATTTATTAAATATCCTTACCCTTGCAAGCTGCTGTACATGGGCTTTTAATATTAAGTAACCAACATGCAAAATTAAAGTGATTTGAGCAAGTTGTTCCTGTTAGACGTTGTTATCTTCTGATCATACTTTCATTCTGTCAAGATCATTTTAAGTTCTCACTCTGCATTTACTCAGTTGCAGTTCCTCCCACCTTGATGTCACCTGAAAACTCAGTCAGCTAATGCTTTTTCTATCATACAGGTTATTAGTGAAAATATTAAATAATGCCAGGCACTGTGCAATCAAAATGACTTCAATTATAGATATTAAATGCTTTTAATAAGCTATTGATAATTCAAGGCAGCACTGTTCTGTGTGTTACATCGGTTGGTCTGTAACTCAGGATATTGTTCTCAGAAATTTTCAACCATGCTGTATGAAAGAGCTCTGTCAGTGTAAAATTCTGGCTGTGCTCAGCATGCAAGGAGCAGATGAAGTCTTTGTGCTGAGTGCTGAGTCTCTTCTTCAGCCCTGTCATGCCTAGCACGTGTGAGCATTACCGTGGCTCCATCACCTGCATCAGCAATACAATCAGGGACTCGCTACAGCGCAATTCGGGGAAGGAGCTGAGGATGGCGAACTGATGTGATCTCACCCAGACCCTCAGATTTAGATGACTTGCAAAGCTGCTACACAGAAACTTCAGCTGCCACATTGTCCCACAGGAAAGGGCAGATAAGGCATTAATCTAGATCTGGGGCAGTGGTCAATGCTTTCAGAGCAGTCTTGATGTCCACCTGGACAGCTTAGCAGGTCCCAAGGACGACAGGCCAGAGGAGTAGGGCACAGTCACAACCACAAAGGGAAAACTGCTTACAAATACAATTCTTATCCCTGCCCTCTTGGATGTAACCCCCATTAAAGTTTGACTAAAGAAGGAATCGTGGGTTATGAACGATTTGGAATAATTTATGATTCATTTACATCTTATCTTTAGTAAGTGTATTTTTACATGTATGTACACATATCTATGGCATATATGCATAATTTAATTTTTTTTTCTTTTGTCATTGGTTTCCATTTCTCTTACATTCTGAATTTCCTGAACTGAAATCCTTGTCTCTGGCTTGTTCTGTACCCTTCACCTGATGAATTATGCCATTTTCAGAGTGCAATTCATGAAATACAAACTGTTCAGCAAAGCAGTAAAAACATTTTTTCTCTGCAAACATTTGCCCCTGGAATTTAAACAAAAATCCTTTGGGTTCCACTGTGCTGAGAGACTTTATATCCTGTCATACCTTTTCTTATGTTTAAAAATTAATGACTTGTATTTGCAGTCAGTCTTGCATCAGAACATTCTTGCTTGCAATTAATTCCTTGTAGCCTCTCTCAGTGATGCTCCTTGCCCTTATTTCTGACGATGATCCTATTCTCAGACTCCACTGAGACTTCAAGTAACCATGAATTTTTTTTACAAATTGATTTATTCACTCCTACTAAGCATTTGTTCCAGTTAGTAGCTCCCATTCTCTGATATATACATAAATACAGTTCTAGCTATCTATATATACAGGCATATATATATATGCTGTTAATTAAATGTTGCCATACGGGATGACCTTCACAACAAGCTGTTTGATTACTGGGATTCATTCTATTAGACTGAAAGAAATCCAGACTGAGGAAAAAGGCACATGCTTCACTTTGGATAGTGTTATTTTGGCAGGTACTTTAGAAGATCTGTTTGTTGTCCTCGCCAATGCTGGCTTCAAAGTAACAGAAGGAAAGGATATATCAATAAGGTGAGAAAATAAAAGTCATTTGGTCAAACTGTAAAGACATCTAGTGTTGGGACAAAGTAAATGATATGTCTTACCTTGACTGAAGCCTAGTCATGCTGTATAAATCATCTTTTCCCAACTCCCTTAATGTATTTCCAATTTTAGCCCACTGAGCCAGATTTCCCACTGCCTTTCCTGATGTGGCAGACTTAAACACTGTTGTTCAAACTCAGGAACGTCCTGCTTTGCCTTGACTGCAATAACTGCACCAGATACAAAGACACGGACCCATATTGGTTTTTTAAATATGCTTTATACCAGTGGGTAACTGCACTCAAGAAGATATGCCAGCATGTGCCTAATTTAAGCGATGTAAATCATTCATACAGATATAGTAAATGTTGAACTACCTTCATTAGTAGATTCCTCAGTAAAGCGGCAGTTAGAGAGTTTGTAGGAAAGCAATAACCAGGGGTTTGAAAGGCTGCTTGCCAAAAATAAATAAGCCTTGTACTGAGGGAGAAGCAAAGATTCCTTTATACAGAATGAGGAAAAGCCATGTTTTACTGCAGGATTTAAGATGCTAATCAGCAGACAATAACTTTAAAAAGAAAATATGCTATCTAGAGTCAAAATCACATCCTGAATATAAGGCCGTAAGGACATTGCGTTTAAAAGCCAAAGAACAGCAGCATGAACACAGAGAAGGCATGTGTCTGCACCTTCTTTAGTCAGGGCTAAGCAAACAGTAGGGAATAAAATAAACCTAGCTTCCCAGAATCGAGCTCCAGGCTGCCCACATTCCCTCATATTAAGAATCAGATTCTCAGATGCAATCTGGTGCAATGACAGTGCAACCAGTGGTGCCAAGACTGGGGTCCCCATGTGTGTGAACGTGTGCAAGGTCAGCCAGTTAGAAACTCCCCAAGAAACATCCTTCCCATGGAAAATAACAACCCAACAAAATGTTCTGCAGAAATAGGAGGATACCAGCAGAATTTCGGGGCAAACTGTACCATGCCTCTGTTTTTACCACCTTGACCTCTCCTTCAGAAACCTGTGAGGGAGACTGCATCAGGAGACTGGAAGTCCTAAGGACCAAGTCTCCCCAGAGTTGTGAGTTTCCTCTTGTAAGGTCACCAGCTCTCGAGCAGTCCTGGTGATGCAGGTTCTCTGGAGACAGGGTATCCCGCATTTCCCAGCTGCCAGCCCGCTGGTCTCTTCAGGGTCTCAGACTCACCAGGGCTGCAGGCTTCTCCCATCAGCTCCTCCAGTCCACGTACAAGTTTGACCTCTCATCATCATCCACAGGTTTCTTGTTTTACTCAGCAATTATCTGCACTTGGAGGAGCTCAGTCATTGCCAGCACTGATATTTCCCAAATTAATTTATTCTACTTTGGCAGGAAATGCTGGAAACTTATTTTGATTTCCTTTGTGAAATTTTTGATTTTCAGCTTTCTCCCTCATTCTGTAGATTTCTTTACAATACATTTGGTCTGAAAACGATCTGGAGTTCCTCGTGCTGCTGAACTGAAGTCACTTGCAATCCACAGTTTGCCTTCACTTGCCTGGTGTCCTTCGAGCAGCAGAGACCAACTGGGACTGACGAGATATCCCACATGACATTGCCCTGTGTACTATGGTGCCTTTTAACACTTGTGCTTCACAGTCCTTGCTTTTGGGAGGAGGCTGTGGCCAAAGTGGCACAGGGCAGGGGATGACGGGAGGTCAAGCAGACACAGGCTGGGCTGCCAGCCTTGTCAAGATGATTTTGAGGGACTGGGAATGAAGTCAGTGCCACTTGTCACGCCCATAACAACTGGAAGGACAGGGTTCAAGGTAGTTTTGCCCTGTCTTCCTGTGCAGCCAGTTAGCCAACATGCATTAAATACACATGTGTACACTAACTCTGTCAATATTTTTGGGGAGAATGCTGAGAGTGGATGAGTACTAAGCCCACAAACACATAAATATAGAAGTACAGAATGTAACCAGCACAAGCTTTAGGAGAAGTGTGTGGTGTTTATCCTTTTTTCCTGTTTCCAAGATCAGAATTTTAAAGCACTAATTTGGCTAATAAACTTATAAAGAAATTGGATATGCTGGAAAATTACTTTCAGAAAGTTAATCTTTAAAGAACTATTTTTGGTTCCTTGAACACTACTGGGAACATAAAACAGGAGAACTTAGTCACATCACCACCATTTTCTAACTCATCATTTCCTTGGCAATCTTTTGAAGTTTATCTCCAGTTTACAAAGTGATTTTAAATATCTCTGTTATCATCACGCAGATGTTTGTAGCATTCCAAAATTTATCTGACAACCAGCTCTTTCAAAATAAGTGTAAGGATTTCTCTAAAGTTAAATTAGCTTGACCTGCACTAAAATGCCTAAAAAATGGCTGATACCTATCCTGGTAAGCAGTTATGTCCCAATGTGCATTGCTGCCTAGGCTTCAGCATCTTGCAAACACTTGAGGAAGAGAAACAGAGAGACGCTATCAACCACTGGTGTAAGAATCATGGCTCACCAGATTTTGTAATACCCTGGATCTCTGAAAGACTGTTGGTACCAGCAACGTATGTCTAAACTTTGCTGTTGTGTGCCTCCTGTGCTCAAAAATTTGAGGCAAATCTTAGCATCTTCTCGCTTCAAACACTGCTTTTTGAAATGAGTTTTCTGAAGGATATGATTTCTGTAATGGTTTGCTGCCTAGCCTGCCCCTGCAAGAGCAACTCTTTCTTGGGGAGCAGAGACAGGTTTCATTGACAATGGATTTGGAACAGCATGGGTCATTTCATTATACTTTTTTTTTTCCTTTCTAGCAGTATAACAAGAAGATTGAAACCCCCAACTGAACATTTCTTTAAATATTGCCATTTTCAGGGAGCTTTTGGCTTCACTTTTGTTTTACCTATGTGATAAAACACTGGCACATGTACAAAACATAAATACAAAAGCTTGGCCAGTGCTTGTTTTGAATAGTGATGGTCAGAAAATTCTTTTGCAAGGTATTTACAAATTCAAAATCTACATTAAAAAAATAAAGCTGTACATGATACCTTCTTGGTAGACTAAAAGAGTTATTTTTTTGTTTAATAAACACAGTCTCTTCCAGAGGAAGACAAATATACCTGTAACTATCTTCTGGCATGGACTACAAATAAACTCTTTTGTCCCTTGTTACTGTCAGCTGCCATATATCCTCTCCTTCTTTACGTGGATTTTTTTTCGTGCATAAGAAATAGCACTTTCGGGACACTCAGTTTAAAAATCTTAATTCTGATTTATGATGGGTTGTACAAACCTGATGCTGGAACAGCTACAAAGCAATTTTGCAGACAGACCTATTAGTTCCTTGGCTGCAGGGAAGTAATAGGTGGCATGAAAGGCCAGAGTCCAGCAGTTTTGCTAATTCCTTCAGAGAGGTGCTTTATCAGTAGCAGTCTTGAAAGCAGGAGTGCAAACCCCAAGAAAGGATGGGTAAGCCAAGTAGGAAACAACCAGTTTCCTTGGTGCTGCAAAGGTTTTCTGGTGTCTGTGCTCTTAGTCCCTCAGGCTGGCAGTGTGATGCACAGAGCATGCTGCTGCCATGCCCTTAGCAGGACCCTCGGACAGAGCAGAAGCATCAGATGGAGCGTGACTCGCCCTGTGAACGCTGTCGCTGGGAAAGAGCTCCTCTGCAGCCCTTCGCCCTCTGGTGAACAAGGTGGTTGGTGCCTAGTACCGAGTCCATTAAGTGAGGAAGCAGCCTGAAAAAACCCTCATGTTTTCAAAGCCAGAGAAATGGTGGTAATCAAAAAGAGGAAGCACAGGCTCCCGGCTCAGCGATGCAGAGGACCCATTTCCACATCTGCAGCACAGCATTGAGAATATGGGAACGGAGCTGCAGGAGGCCAGAGGTGTAAGGAATTCGGACTAGTTGCTTGTCCTTGCAGCCGACGGAGAAATTTCTTTCTGGTGTCAACTGGCAAGCGGGAAGATCCAGATGACAGGTCTGTGGGTGAGGACAAAACAAGCAGCTGGAGGAGATCCTTCCAGGGCAAAAGCATCTGGAGAATGGTGCTGGAGCAGTCTGTGGTATAGCTCTGCCCAAATATCTCTCTCCATGCTGTGCTTCCCTATCTCAGTGTACCAATAAGTTCATGGTCCTTCCGTGCACAGGCTAGTATTGGCTATGGAGAACGAGAAGGTCAGACTTGTATATTTTTTAGCGGAGCATGCACACGCAGCTGGGTTTGATCTTAGCAGGATAAGACATCTTAATAAGGCTTCTCCTAACTTTAATATGTGCTGGAAAATATAGTTGACCTTGTGGGTGCCACTGAATAGGCTTACTACGTTTTGAAGCTCACTTTCTGGTACATTTAAATATGGAAAAGCTGAGACTGAGACAGCTTCATTGCAAGGCTGGCTATATTTAATCCTAAAGCCTCAGGAAAATGTCAAAGATGGCCTTGCAGTAGAAAATCCTGCGTTTCTCAAAAACTGTATGTGGCCTAAGCAGCCACATTGTTTTCTTCTGGAACCCCAGATGCTGTGGAAAATGTCATTTTAGAAGGTAGACCTTGCAGTCTGATAATACAGCATTTGTACAGATTCATGAGCCTGTAAAATGGATCATTACTTGCACAAAAATCCATACCATCTTCTTGGCTTAATATAGTAGTGAAAGAAATATTTCCAAGATTTCACCAGAGGAACAGATTGGAAATCATGACAAAGAATGAGCATGTAGCGTAATTTATAGCTTGCCTGAATTAGACTTCTCATGTCTGATCTGCTGTTAAAACTGGATATAGTAGGCTTCAGTTGGCTTCGTCAGCTAATGAAGAACTTATATCAGGATAGTGGCTGTTCATTTAGCCTGGCTGTGTTCTGCGATCCGGTCTTTGCAGCTGTTTCCTGATCTTGTTGATGTGTTTAAAGAACACACATTTGGTATTCCATGCTTCTGGAGGTGGAATATCTTCACACTTCCTGCGAAGACTTAGCACTATACTTTACAGAGTAGTAGAAACAAAAGCATGTAACATAAACAATCAAAATTCTTCGGGGAGAGAGATCCTATTTCAAAGCAGAGTCTGGAAGTTCAGCCCCACGAAAAGCCTGATGGCCGGTTCTGCTGTAGCTCAAAACTAAGATCCAAAGCATGCATGCCAGATCTTGCTCTACCTTAAGCTAGTTTGTCACAGTAAGTATTTACATATTTTGAAATATAAAATAAGTATCAAAACCAAACTTCTGCCTTAGTAATAGACAAAAAATCCAGCATGTAACATTCACTTGAAAGATTTACATATGGATGTGGAAGTTTGTGTAGGAGACCAAGACACACCCATACACTATCATAAGCAGTAATAATAAGCCTGACTTGAAGGACAGACTAAGACCATATATATTTTTATATAACCTGTTTGTTAAATGATTGCACACTATAAAAGAGGAACCACCTGACGTCCATTAGATATATTGTCTTGTTTCTTTCCCAGATCTAATCCTCTCTTACTTCCTTGGCTATTGGAAAAGCTAAAAATAACAGTAAGGGGAGGTGTAAACATTTTTCAGGCAGCTGTTCTGTTCTTATTCAAAGAAGGTTGTTATCTGTGGCACTGAAATCATGCGATGTCCTCACCCTCATAGTTGGTGCCAGTGTAAGACGAGGTACCCTTCAGAGACGGTTAGATGCTGTCGTGCTCACATGGAGGTGAAGCCTATCAACCCCCAGGGAAAGGTGGTACCCCTTATGGGTATGTCTGGGTTGGAACTCAAATGCAGCGTTGTAGAGCAGGCAGATACATCTGAGCTGCATTTACTAGAGGGCCATGGCAGTCTCATGGTGGTTACGTGGTGGTTTAGGCGAAGTGCAAGGTCCTGCATCTGGGTTGGGGCAGCCTGCGCTATCAGTACAGGCTGGGGGATGAGGGGATTGAGAGCAGCCCGGCCAAGAAGGACTTGGGGGTAGAGGTGGATGAAAACTTTATATGAGCCACCAATGTGCACTGTACAGTTGGACCAAAGGCCAACTGTATCCTGGGCTGCATCAAGAGAAGTGTGGCCAGTAGGTTGAGGGAGGTGATTCTGCCCCTCTGCTCCACTCTGGTGAGACCCCACCTGGAGTCCTGCATCCAGCTCTGGAGCCTCCAACACAAGAAAGACATGGACCTGTTGGAGTGGGTCCAGAGGAGGACCACAAAGATGATCTGAGGGCTGGAGCACCTCTGCTATGAGGAAAGGCTGAGAGAGTTGGGTTGGGGCTGTTCAGCCTGGAGAAGAGAAGGCTGTGGGGAGACCTTATGGCAGACTTCCAGTACCTGAAGGGGGCATCTAGGAAAGATGGGGAAAGTATTTTCAGCGGGGCTTGTTGCAATAGGATAAAGAGCAACGACTTTAAACTAAGAGAGGTTAGATTTAGACTGGATATAAGGAAGAAATTTTTTACCACGAGGGTGGTGAAACACTGGAACAGATTGCCCAGAGAGGCAGTGGAGGCCCCATCCCTAAAAACATTCAAGGCCAGGTTGGACGGTGCTCTGAGCAACCTGATCTGGTGGAAGATGTCCCTGCTCACTGCAGGGGGGTTGGACTAGATGACCTCTAAAGGTCCCTTCCAACCCAAAGCATTCTGTGGTTCTATGACTGTAAGCTGCAAGCCTTTGAGAAGCACTGAAGGATACTTTTGTTTCCAGAAAATCTTGTGCCCTGTGCTGCTAGAGCTGAAGGGTGATGTGTCCCTGAAGCAGCCTGAATATGCCTCTGCAGGCTGCAGGTGCGTGGCTGGATCTGAGTGCAGTTCATGCTCGTGGTCAACCATGACAGGGAGACAGGGGACACCCGAGTGTGTGGCCAACAGCGACAGGCACCAGGGAGGTGCTGAGTGAAGGGAATGGCCATGGAGCTGCAAGGAGCCAAAAAAAAAAGAAAAAAAAAAGAGGAAACTGCAAAATCCAGACTGGAAAGATGTGTGAGGACATATGGCATGGCAGAAGAATAGTATACAGCAGGAGGGTAGTGCAAGGGAAGCAAGTGGAGTATAGAGGAGGACTGGGGACAGGAGGGTGTGTATAGGAAGCATGGAGAGGAGTGTGACTAGGGCAGCATCTTCTCCCATCTCAGGTGAAAGTTCAAAGTTCTCGGGAACAAGGGAGCACTGAAGCAGCGCTTGCCTAGGTTTCCTTGAAAGAGGATGCCAACAGTAGCTGAAAAAACAACGTTGAATTTGTAATAAAGAAAAAAGGCAATTCAGGAATCACGAGCTAAAATGACTTCAGCTCATGGGATTAGTGAAGCTGTAACACAGTCGCAGTGGTCTTGCGTATGGAAAGAAAATCTCGGCTCTGAACACAGACTGTGTCTTTGAAATGGGTATGGCGGCTCTGAACTAAGTGCAGTTCAGCACCTGATAAGAAGAGTTGAAAGGCTAAATAGCAGGGTAAGGTTTCATTTTCTAGAAAGGTGAGGGGGAAAAAAACCTCTTTTTCTAAACAAGGATCAGATTGCCTCCATTTAGCACTAGCCTTCGGATTCCCAACCTTAAATTAGTATTCAAAATACACTGGCATCCCTCTTGTTCCTAAAAGCCGTTGTAGAAGTGGTACTTTTAAGATTTCAAATTATAAAAACAACTTTTTGCTGTATCACCACAGGGGGAGGATATGTGTATAGAAGTCAAATTAAAGGGTTCACTAAGATGAGATATTTCACTTAAAAATTTTACCTTTCAAAGAGGCTTCTTCAAAACTCTATTACCATCACATTGCTTAACTTGATTTATTGTTGATCCATTACACTGAAAGGGGAAAGCTACTTTTCTTCTTTTGGGTGTAGGCTACACCTGTTTTTTCTGCACTGTTAAATCCACAGCCTTCAGGTTCTTTAGAAACCCTTAGGGCTTCTGGATGCCCACACAACCAGAAATTAAATATTTTCCATTTCCGTCTGAAACTGATTTAAAATGGTGTCATATAAATTTACATCACAGCTTAATACCATAATTATAATCTGGAAACAAAGCCGCCTATGCTAACCTACCAAATGTCCTTGTGCTACAGCAATATAGCTTGTTCACCAGTGGCCTTTCTGCTCTCTCTTTTGTTAGGATAGTGTCACGTGGACACATTAGCACAGCTCCAGAAAAAAGAGATGTGTTTATCCAGCACGAGTTTCTTTTTCTGTAGCAAAAGGGTGAGATATAAAAGCACTCAGTGTGTAGCATATAAGCCTTTACCTTTATTCTATACATGTACTTGCCCATAGAGAGAGAACTTTGTAACAATGGTGACTCTTTCAATAATTTTTATTTTTAACCTAGCTATAACTTCCTTTACCAGAGTATTCAGAAATTATTTCTACAATTGTGCATTGCAGACCATGCAGAAACAGTTAAGCACAAAATGTAATGAGTACAAAGGTAAAAGGGAGGGAACATTTGTGCCTGTTCTCAAACAGGCTATATCCACACTGCACTTACGTGCATCTCTGTAGGCTTCTCTCAGATGCAGGGAGTGGAAGAATATCAGCTCTAACAGGAATGAGAAATGGGAATAGCTCAGATAAACTTGTATGTTAGCCTCCTTGTTCCTGTTTTTCCTGTGCTTTGAACACAGTAAACCCTGGAGGAAGCATGGGATCCATGCTCAGGACGAAATTTCTTCACAACCGCATTCTGGCCAAAGAGATGAAGTTAGCATCTGACACTGGAGACCAAAGGTTAGCAAGAAGCATGGAGAACTTAAAGTTAATAATGCCTTGCAATTGTCACACAAGCATTGCCTCTCTGTTACAAAAATAACAGATGATGGACAGCCAGTGCCTTTCAGAGGCCCAAGTGTCTCCCATAACATACTCATTGGGAAGCTCAGGAAGTGCTGGTTAGATGAGTGGACAGTGAGGTGGATTGAGAACTGGTTGAATGGCAGAGGTCAGAGGGTTGTCATCAGCGGTGCTGAGTCTAGTTGGAGGCAAGTAACTAGTGGTGTCCCCCAGAGGTCAGTACTGGGCCCAGTCTTGTTTAACTTCTTCATCAATGATCTGGATGAAGAGTTAGAATGTACCCTCAGCAAGTTTGCTGATGACACCAAACTGGGAGGAGTGGTAGATACACC
>Ga0065711_1004256_pt1 | contig 42944 bp, 20 predicted proteins | sample Hoacrofraction12_FD_59098 | JGI IMG/M metagenome (GOLD analysis project Ga0065711, IMG submission 59098) | Hoatzin crop microbial communities from Cojedes, Venezuela - Epithelial fraction 12 v2 (version 2) | ecosystem: Host-associated > Birds > Digestive system > Esophagus > Crop | place... | reverse complement strand
AGCTTCGGCATGTCCCCGCAGTGCTTATGTAGACCGTCAAAGGACAGTGGCACACTTGAGCACATCTGGTTATCTCAGACTTTAAGACCTAGATTCTGATCTTTGTAACATATGATTTTACAAAAGCTCTGGGTATGTGCCATGGTGCCAGGGGTACTGTCCTGCCATGGTACCATTAGATACTCATTCCTGTTATTATTTTGTCTTGGTACGGGTGCTTATGTGATCAAGGAGTGAGTCGTTCAGACAGCCGGTATCATTGAAAACTAATTACTTACTCTTACCAGGTTATTCTTCAACCCACAGAGTTCTCTGCCTGGCTGCGTTAAGTGCTGGTGTTGGCGTAACAAAACCTGTGAGAATGCACGGCCCAGGTAGGGCAGCCCCGGTTTCGATCAGCATAAACTGCCCTGGAATTGTACAGATATCTACACAGGGTAGTGCAACACCGCTTGCAAGATCAGAGTTGACTAGAAACACTTAAGGAAGCCAACACATCAGAATCGAGGAATAAGAATAAATGTTATCCCTCATGCTTATGGCAGGCTTAAGACCAGCGAGTGATAACATCAGCGATGTGCTACTGCAAGTGGAAGGAAAATCACAAGAAAGGACATGAGGATAGCATATTAGAAATTAGAAGAGTCGTGTGCTTATTTGCATTTGACTTAACCCACTGAAAGAGAGTTAGCGCCTGACAAAAAATGCTGTGAGAACTGCGTTGTTAAAACCGTCACCTCCACAGAAAATTGGGTTGCTAATTTAAATAAATACGTAAGAATGCAGTTAAATAAACAAGCAAAAAAGAAAAAAAATATTCAGAGGAAGTGTCTTTTATAAGTGACTAATAGCTGTTAGTTTGTGAAGGGAACTCAGTGTCTTAGTATTCCTTTCTATGTTAGAATTTCAAAAGATTTCAATTTTGACAGGACACTTTTGTGTCACTCACTTCCACGTACCCTTGAAAGGCCAGTAACTAGTTTAACTTAGACATTTATAAACATTTCTATACTTTCTACTCTTCAACCTAAATTTTAGAGTTCAACAAACATTAGAAATTGTCACTGTAGTTTTTGGTGTGGCCAACATACTATTTTTAGCTAATTAGAGGTTCTAGATGCTGTTTCCTTAGGAATAATACGTTGTAGAGCAGCACAGCTGTATTAGAACTATATGACAAGTACCGTTTATCACGTGGATTTTACTGCTTTGTGTGCAGAGTGTGGGAATACGGCCACACTGTATAGCTGTATGCACACCACAGATTGATGAGTTTGACCAACTTCTATGCTAATTACTATTCATTCTCTCTAAACAGACTCCTTTTTGCAAGTTTCAACAAGCATTCTGCATGGAGATACAAACTGCACTGCTTTGTAAGTAAAATTATGGCTAAGCTGTTCAGTATGGTGTTAATTTATTTTGAATTCTGCTTCATCTTTATTTGGTAAACATTGGAAAGAATAACAGCAATAGTGCTATGTATTACTGTACATACTCTCTAAAACTGGATGTTTTATTAGAAAGCACTCACTTGTGATGGTCATTTTTAATAATTCTAGTAAAAGATTATGGAGGAGGAGAGAAATGGCTCCCATCCATCCCTGTCTGCAAGTACAAATTGAAATTCTGTCCCTCTGCATCCTTAGGCATATGTTAGTTATTCCTGCTTTCAGGTCTCCTAATGTTACTTCACAATTTACGAGTATAAAGACATACAATAGTATTTTGTGTAGAACCTACAGCACAAATGAAGCAGGTATCATGCCAAGTATGTCCAAGAGCTTCAATGAATTTATCTCCAGCTTCAACAGGAAAATCACAGCCATGGCATTTTGTGCTGAACAAAGCAATATAATCTAAAATAAAACAAAAGGCAAACTTAGAACAAACTCTTAACGTATTAAATCCCAGAGAAATAGATAGTTTTCAGAGGATGAATTTTTGGATTGTTTTTGCTCAGTTTCCTACTACGTTCACTGAAACACACTGAAATTTGCTTCTTTTCTTTCGTTATTTAAATACAAACTCAGTGCAAAACCCCACGTCAACATGACAATTACCGACACAAGCACAGAAAACAAACAAAAAATTAATGAAATTTGAAGTTATGTTTCACATTAGTTTTAAATTAGCTTTAATATATGTGGAAGCTATCCATAAGGGCAAATATGGTCATAGTAAACACAATCTAATGGCCACTGAGTGTTACCTTAAGGGTGGTATAGAAGCATAGTTTAAGTTTCCATGACTGGATTTATGTTCTGTCTGCATTAAGAGAGAATGTTATGGAAATCCCGTACTGGTTGGTTAATACATCTTTACTTTCAATATCAAGTGCAAATTGGGAGTACTTGACATTGAAAAAGATAGCAGAAATTCTAAAGGAATATGGAATTCGTGGGAGTCATTAGGCATACCATAGTATGTAAGGGACAGAAATGAGGCAAGGCATTGTGGGACAGAAAGGCAAAAGACCAGAACTCTGCTGGTCTGTCCTATAAAGTGGAGAAAAATACAGGGAGGGAAGCACTTGTATACGCGGAGAGTGAAAACAAAATCCATGCTGGATGGGTAACTGATTTTGTTTATCAGCTGCTTTGTTCTTGTGTTGCTTCCATACAACATGAAGCATGTGATCCCTGAGCAGAACTGTCCAGTTTGCCATACCTTTCTCACAATAAGGTTCCCCATCCTCCATGTGAAAGAGGCTATTCCCGAACGGCATCTTACAAGCAGCACAGACAAAGCAACTTGTGTGCCAAGTCTGTCTTAGGGCATGCATCACTTCCTGTAAAACAAATAAACAAACAAACAAAAATCTCCAGCAGAATAACATGCCCTGCAACTACCTCCTGCAGAAAAGTACAAGGCAGATTTTTCCCTTCTGTATCAGTCAATTCTCCTCCTCAAAAGAAAGAAGTATGACAAATTGGGATCCTTTGGAAAGAAAGAGGAAACAGGACTGCAAACCTTCTAGAACAATGTATTTGCCAAAATGAAACAACATAGTTCAGCCAGCTGTTTGTATCAACATGCCCAGTCGCTGTTCCAGGAAAGATTCTGCACAAAGATTCTGATTATTTTCTCCATTGTTTTGACATGACTAGTATGAACTCTTCAATGCAAGAGTATGATTTGTTAAATAAATTTTAAAGAGTAATTTCCTCTCTAAGAGCAAGAAATGCATGCAGGGGATAAGTGATTTAAGTCTGATGTTTCAAAGCAACTTAGATTATGTACTCTTTCAGCTTCTTTAAGCTTCTCACAAGAACGCATCACAAACTAATGTGAAAATCTAAAAAATAATTTTCTTAGAATTTAACTTATGTGATTAGTGAAAATGACTCTGCGTGTCTGTTCCTAGGCCCTGTGTTCATCACAGAAAAAAACAAGATTCTGTGCAACTGATGTTCTCTTGAACTGAGTATCCAGATTTTACCAGCTTCTTTCTTCTATCCGGTATGGAGCAATCTCTATCAGTGCTTCATCCTTATCTTGTCATACAGAAGTCCTCCATGTCCAAAAGCTGCTGTACTGAGCTCTGACGCATGGTTACCTGCTGATTTGTCAATCTTATTTGTGCCCAAGATGATGTTTGACAGTGCATCTCTGTCAAACAGTCCAGAATTCAAAGAGCCAGCTGTGCAACGGGTGTAAATTAATTTAACCTTGTCAATTTCAGTGAAACAGGATTGATTTACACCAGCTGAGAATCTAGATCCTATTTTATGTTGCTTCCAATTATATACGTAGATTCCAATTCTCTTTTAAAGATTATTTTTAGTCTCCATTGACTATGACAAAAGGGATCGAAGTCCTCTTCCATGCTTTCAGTCCAGTGAATATACAGACAAAATACTCTAATGTATGTTTGCCATATATCTCATTAGAGAATCACCATTCGAGATTCATTAACTTCTGTTACTGTTTGCAAAACAACTATCACTGATAAATAGGTTTGGATCAATTTATGAACCTCACTGAGCTAAGCAGCAAAAACCAGATTGAGAGATCTTATTACTATAAATAGAGGCAGCTGGCATCTTTGCCATTTTCCTGATGAAAATCCATAATGGGGAACTGATTTGTGCCAGCATTAATTAGGTAAGTTAAGTCAGTACTCTGCTGTAAAATTACTCCCACTACCGCAGTAGCAAACAAGACTTGGTTGGAGCCAGAGCTTCACCATAGATGTCTGATGCTGCCATCCCTAATTGGCAATTGCAGAGAAAAGCACCTAGTCTGTCAATGCCAACGTTTAGACAGATGTCAAAAGGTGACAGATAAGCAGGGAAAAAACAGTGTCGTACTTCTTGCGTCCTCATTTAAGAGAATCATGTCATATATTCACTGTAACTGCATGCATAAATGCACTGCTAAAATTATCTTACGATATTCCAACCTCATCATCATCTAATGTATATGCAGAGCAAATTTACTTGTACCTAAGCATGAGTATGTTAAGATAAAAGTGGCATCCATTTTTGCCTTTCTGGAATTCAGATCTTTGTATTTAGTCTGTATTTTCTTAACTATAAGAAGTCAGCAAAATTCCTCTTGGCAGCTGCGTTGCCAGCTGCCAGTGAGGTGCAGCAAGAGCAACAGGCCTCTTCCTAAGATTGCTGACTTCTCCATTGAAATTTAGACTAAGTGCTGTATAAGGAAAAAAAAAAACCCAAACAGTTCAAGTTGCTTACTATAAATATAAGGAAAAGATAGATAAAAGTAACATAGTGTGTATCAGATAGCAAAGAATTATCCAGAAAGCGTTACTTACTTTACACTCAGTGAGATGGTAATTAGACTACATATGCTGTCTACGAGTTGAAGAAGGTACAGAAATATCCAAGTTTTCAGAGAGATAAAAATTATTACAAAATAATGTATTTCTCGTGCTGAAATAATCAACATGCTGGGAAATATTATTAAAAAGGGGGAAATAATTAAATATCTACATTTATTGCTTAGAGTCTAAACTATGTCACTATTTCAGTGAACCATGCAGTTGGAGGAAGGGTTAAGCTTTTTCTCTTACCCCCATGATCTTAGTGTGGCATCTGGCACAGGTTGGTGCAAAGAACTGTTCGTAACAGCGCTCACAGTACACGCTGTTCTGCTCTTCCACAAAGCACATATCGGCCAAGGATGTCTTGCAGTAAGCACAGTTGAATTCTTCTGGATGCCAAGAGCGACCCATGGCTACCAGGAAAGGACCCCTATAAACAATCGTCATTATCGTATTTGTATTGCAAAAAGATTGAATGACCCTGGCTACAAACCCACTTTGTTAAACACCACACACGTGTATAACAAGCATTCCACTCCAACCATGAAGGTGCGTATTAAAATAAGATCCAGAAGCCTGAACAGAAATGGTCTTTTTCAAGATCATTACTCAAACACTTCACCGACTGGTTAAAATGCTTCATTACTGTTCAGCCATATATGTTGGATTTACAGACAACTGTTGGAAAAATCATCAATTGTTTTCATATCTACGTAGCTATAAGTGGTCTTTGCAAACAGCTGCAAAGACAACAGGAAAAGGCCAAGGGTTGTAACACAGAAGATAACGCTGCTGTTTGAAAGCATGAAAAAGCAGGCAAACTTCCAAACCTACACACCCGCACCTCACAACAGCTCCTAAAGCCTCCTGCCTGCTTTTCATCTGAGAGCACTGCATGTGGCATGTTCTAGAAATGTCAGCCTATCAGATGACAACTTGCTGTTTGATTATATGGAAGACACATTAAATTCGTTTTGGTGATTTACTCTTGATTGCAATTAGATATAGTGATTATTACTGGAGTTTTTCCATTTTGGAATACATAAAGGGCAATAATCAGCAGTTCCACATCACCAAACTAGCTGCTTTTAGTGGGGGAGACTGTCATTACACATGGATTACTTAAAGTTGGTTAGCAGTCCACAGGGTAGCAATGGGCACCAGTCCAGCAGAACGGATTGGGAGAGAAGGGAGAGGCATGCTATGAATCACTGGTAATAGAGTGTAGGCATTATCTTTCTCCAGACACAAAAGCAACAATTACACTTGGCTGCTGTTCCAAAATGATGTCTCGTTTCTTTTCTCTCCATAGCCCCCCCCACCTCTCCCAGTGAAGTTGTATGTACCTCCTTCAAGGGGGACCTTAGGACCAGAAACTTGTTTAAAAAACAAACAGTGATTTGCCACAGCATCCGTGAAACAAACAATTAGCATGTATAACTTTGCAGTGATAAAAAGTGAACCACACAATAGCAAAATGAGCTCTGGAAATGTTCAACTAATGAAGCAGACAACAGACATCCCTGCTGGGTAATTTAACTGAGTCTTGGGCTCTGGTACTGTATATTAATGTACAATAACCAGTCTCTCTGATACTTTTTTTCTGCTTCATCCCTCTTCAAAACCTCGTGACCTTACCGAATTATGCTGTTACAGTGCCCACAGAGAGGAGTTCGGCTGCTGGCTGGAAAACGCTCAGCCCTCTGCACAGTTCCCCGGGCTATTGCAGGAGCCTGGGAAGAAGCTGACACTGGAGATGGGTAAGCAGAAGTTGAGGCAGGAGCTGGTACTGGAGCACCCCTTGGTAGGATGTGCTTTGTGACAGTGGTGGTGGTTTTTCCAGGTGCAAATTTCTGGGAAAATGAGTCATCTGTTACCCAAGGAGGGCGACTTGCAGGCTCAGCGTTGGCAGGGGTGTAGGAATGAACTGGTGCTGGTGCTGTTTTAAGTATCCCAAAAGAAAGCAAGAAGTATTTTAAAGTCTTTTCTTCTGATGGCAAAACAGCAACACTTGCTAAAGGGTACTCCACAACACAAAAAACCCAAAAGCTTCAGATGACACTTAATTATGGTCTGTCCCATTACTGCTCATTAAATCTGGACTGAAGCCAAGGATATCAGCACAATCACTGACTTTTAATCCACATGCATTACAGAAGTCATTGCCTACTGGCTTTTACAGATTTTATGGAGAGCATTTTCAAGGGCATCTCTTCATTTTCTAGTAGGAATGGATATGACAATTCTGTGATCATTTCAAAGACTGCCATATAATCAGTTTAAGGCCGGTTAAAAATAGAAAGGCCAGATCACGTAATAAAGTTTTAGATGGAATTCCCCATAATTTCAGTAAGAAGTTATGCTTACATTTGGATCTCATTATATTCATTAAAATGCAGCGTTTTCCACAGATGTTAGTTACCATTATCTATCATTTGTAGGTTTTACTCCTAGGTTTCCGAAGAAAAACAGGCTTACACAGGGAACACAGAGATAGAGAGCACTGGAAGCAATATTGAGGGAGCCAGTTCAGCTCACATGACCAGCAAGGCAAAGCCAGCAGCACTTAGAGAAGGGCCAGACCTGCGGTTATGACTGATCTCAGCTCCGTTCTTGGCTCTGCCACAGGCTTCCTGAATAACTTCGAGCAAAGCATAGTATCTCTGTGCCTCAGTTCCCATGTATAAAATAGAAATACTATACTTCCTTTCTTCCCGCCTTTGACTATCACATAAAATCTCAGTGCAGACTGCCTTTGTGTTTGTATGCGCCAGGCTCTAATCTTGGGTGGAGTTTTATCACATAAAAATAAGCAGAAGCTAGAGCCTGCACATACTGACAAGTTTTGCCATTGCCCTGCTCTTTTCAAAACGTCAGATCTTGCATTGTGTAGGACTGAAATCACTGCCTGAGAAACTGCCTCACTTTGCCAAATACAGGAGCACTAAAAGCAGTTTTTCCTTTGCAAGGAAAACAAAGAAGTGAATGATTGTTGGTTTGTGTGAGGAGGAACAGAAGCTTGGAGAGTTGAAGTGTTTTGCTCAAATGAGAGAGCGCAGACTTGGGAACAGAAGTCAGCTCTCCCACAGTCTAGGCAAACGCTCTGGCTAGTAGATCCCAGTGCCTATGAAATCATGCCCAAACGCAACATTTACAGTTCTAAGGGGCTTGCAGGTAGAAAGGTATTTCAGCCAAGAAGAGGGTTCCGAATGTAACATGGATCTTTCTGGATAATTAAGTGGTGAGAAGATTATATTCTGCTTAACACCCTTCCCTTAGCCCACCCCCTGCCACACAGAACAACATACACCGAACATTGGCAATTGCAGGTGCTTAAATGGCATATATATCAGTCCACTGTGATGACCCAGTGATCTCTGATTTTCTTCTTTTTATTGACTTCAGAGCTGTATCTAATGCATCTTCTTGATAAAACTATCTCATGCTGCAGCACCAACAATGTTTCTGCTTCACAGCACTGTATCCCACCTTAGCTTGAGGCTTCTTTTTTTTTTTTTTTTCTTTTTTTACCTTGGGAACAGTAAATAGTGTTTAAAGATTCCAGAGCAGAGAGTTTATATGCAATCTCTTTAAACCCTGGGGCTGTTGCTATTTATGTATTACGGTATTAAGCTAGGCAAAATTAGAAGGCAATATCTCATCTCTTAATTGGCAAGTTCAAAAGGCTCCCACCTGTGAGGCTCTCTAATTAAATAAGGTGACTTCTAGCTTGCTCAGTTTTGTGAAAGGATTCTTCCTCCACCAAGAGCCAATAATTGTTCATGCAAAGGACGGCAGTGTGTCCCACAGAGGGCCTAACAAGAAGGTCAGATACTCAAACCCAGAGTTCCAGAAGTGAAGGACAAATGCAGTCCCGGTGCCATTTTTAGTTTGTCTTTTCTATGATTGTCTTCAGTAAATTCAGCTTACAACCTCTTAATTTTTCACAATGTCAGTGTTTCATTTTTCCAGTTTGTTTATTCCAGCCAATGCAGACCGCATATGATTTATCTGGGTTCAGATTAACCTAGACTCTTTTGAAGGATAAACACTGGGGAAAGGGCTTTGTCTTTCATTCTCTCTACCTTCTATTTCTTTTTACTGCATCTCTTCTACTTGCCACAGTAAAATAAAGCAGCAAATTTGTTGGTTTTTTTTTTCCCCAGTTGCTGAAAGGAGATACCAGGGGAATTATTGCAAAATGACAAATGCTGGGTGTTCGCAACTGCTCCGAGTTCTCTTTTCAGCCATTATCATTTAATTTTACAGGCTGGATTTATTACATCATGTTTTCCCCCTGTGAACAAGCTGGAATTACTAGTGATTTAAAATAGTGTCATTGCAAGGCATTTGAAAGGTTTCACTATTATCACTAGCTTTTGTTATTAAGAGGGAATTATTATCTTGTTATCTTATAGCTATATCCCAAAGCTTATACAAACAACTCTCTTGCCTTAGTAGCTACTGCCATACAAATTCACCTTGCATATTTATGTATTTCAGAGTCTTCCAACATATCTGCAGCAGATAAAAGGTGCTGTTTGCTGGTACAAAGTACTAAGATTCAGTATATCAGAGTATAGAATCTCAAAATACCAGTATTGTATGAGCAGACTCTTAACTGTTCAAAAATGAATACTATAAATAATTCAGTAACCCAGCCTCCATCACCTTGTTTCTCTCAGCCCTCAGACTCTCTTAGAGTAGGAGAGAAAGAATGGGACTATTATCATCCTGTTCTCTCTCTTAACAGCCTGAGGAACAAGCCAATTCCTTGCTTCTAGGGAATGTGGAATTCTCTCTATCAGCTCCTCATTTATGGTCAATGGATATTTTCCCTCCAGAAAAAAAAGGCATGTTACCGAAGATTCATTTAGTAAAGTAAAGATTCATATAGTTTCAAATGCTTTAGTCTTACATACTAGTGTGTGCTGTAAGAACAATTTCCTTTTTATCTTTTTTTTTGTTAGTAGAACACTTCATTGTTAGTAATAATTTTCCAATTACAAATGTGATTCATAATCACAACTGATTTGGCTTGTTCTACGCTTAGTGGCTGCATCATTGAAGCCCAAAATTTTCCTGTATACTGTTCCAGTGTACAGTAGATGACAGACAAAGTAGATAATGCAACAAGTCCTTTATAAGGAGACACCATTCTTATTTAGAAGAACTTCAAATGAAAGATGGTACGTAACCAGCTGGGTGCTTAGGATTCAGTGAAAAGTTCATTGAGATCTGTGGGAAGCTTTCTACCAATTTCTAACAGAGCAGATCTGTTAGACTTGAGCACTTTTACACACATGAGTAGTCCTGTTTGGACTTAGGGATTTAAAAGGAAAGATCTGCTTTCTTACTTTTAGGTATCATGTTACTTCGTAGGATAAAATAGGCGTTTGGGTTGCTTGGAATACATGCAAGCACTAGTCTAGAACGGGAAAGCCTACAAGAAAGGAACACCCGAGAGTTTTCCGCCATCTAGTGGGCCTTGTTCAGAAGGGAAAGCTATCCTCCTTTTGAAAATGGGTTATGAAATTTACAGGGAAGAGAAGGGAAAAGATTATGGAATTCACAGCTTTGCTTATCGGAAGAAAACAAAGCAGCAGAAAACTCCCACCAGAGTTAGGTTAGTCAGAGCAGTACTCTTTCTTCGCTTTACAGCGTAGATTTACTGATTGTTCCTATCTGAGCCACATACTCAACAACGCAGTTTCGTTTTGAAATTGGTTTCAGCTTGACCAGATTTAGCCCCATTATTTTTTTCAGTCTGGGACAGATTAAAATATTCCTGTAAACCCTCTCTGTGATTGATTCAGGTTTCTGGATATTGCATATGCGAGGCTGTCGATGGGTGTTTTCATCTGGAAGTTGCTGGCCCACGTTTTTAAGGGAAGCAAGTCCTCTCATTCCCATTAACACTGAGGGCTAGCACAAAGGCATTCCTCTTCTAAATTCTACACTGCAAATCCTTACAGTAATTTCAACTGTTTGGGCCTTTTCACTCATTGGATTTACCGAAATAGAAGTCTAAGAATTTAATGGCTGAAGTGAGAGTGCAGTTACTGCAAAAGCCTGAGGTTGCACTAGATTGGAAGAAAAAGATGGATTTTGTGATCTCATATGTCATGATTCGAGAACAGCTGCTCCTCTTTGACTGAGGCTGCATTTAACACTGCAGGACAGAATTTATATGCCTTGACAAATTTGGGTGAGGAAGTTTTCTAACTGTCTTGAGGGTTTGTTCCCAAGTACTGCTGATCTTTCCCATCTGTCACAGGAAATGCCGTTTCCTCCATTACTTCCCAAGTGACAATTTCCTGTTTGCTCAGGACTGCAGCGGCAGCTGCTCTTTGTGGCCAGCTCATGTTCCCAAACCAGTATGAAGTGCTACTGCATCAAATATATAAAACTTTTAAAAGGTACCAAAACAAAAACCAAATATCTTTAATAAAATATCTTTCTTTAATCTCTTTTGTACCTACACTTTGGGGTTCAATTACGGAGGTATTTTAGAATCCTTTATTGTATATCTCAAACTCCTAAACAATACAGGGAGACATTATTTCTTTCTCTGCCAACTTTGATACTATCTGAATTTTGTCTTTGTAATATACCACATTACACTTTATTCTGAATTTTCTCCTGTCCTTTAGAGTACATTATGTCCTTGCAGTGCCTGCAGAATGAGAATTTTCCACACGCAGGCAGACAATATATACAAGTTGAATTAAGTTCATTGTATACATGGTGACACAGGACGTAGTTTCCATACTGTGTATTTTAAGCCTTTATTGGGAGGCAGTGGGGCTCAAAACCAGCAATATAAGGAATTGCAATGAAGATGCCCATCACAGGAGAAAACAGAAGTATTGCCTCTTATTCTGAGTCTAATTGAACAGCCAGCTTTTTCTTTAACAGATACAGCTACTAATTGGATGTAGCCCCTAATTTATTTCAGTGGCAGGTTTGTGTATTGAGAACTAGAGTTTATACTTCCCCCAAATGAGCACGGGGCCTAGTATCAATCACGGTATTGAGGAGATATTTTGACTTGCCACAGTTTGCTCTGTTCTGCATTATGGAAATAAATCCTCTGTCTTCATCTTTGTTTTTTTTTGCAAGACAAAAATAACAACATTTGCCTTTGGTGAGAACATGGTATATGCTGACACGCTTAACCAAAAGCAAATGAGGAGAACTTTTTTTGACTCTGAGACCCTTAAATAGCTCATGATACTTCTGAACTGGCTTTTTCCACCTTTATATCTCAAATACAAAGATCAATCAACCGATCTGTCTGTCTGCTTTATGTCTAAGTTTGCACTGGTTTGATTTCAGTAGATCCAGAGATAGACCATTACAGAAGACAGTTTAAGATTGTTAGAATTCTTGGCCATTTCATATTTATTTGACTGTCAAGATATAAATCAACTTTTTAATTCTCTTGCTGAGATCAGAACAAGCTTAATTTGAAACAGAACTGCATTTAGACTTACATTGCTGCCTCATTTAATTTGTTCATTTTGAAGGTTCATATTTTGGTCATCAATGGTTTTAGAAGTTCACTCCATTTGTAACACATTAATACAAAGGGAACTGAAATAACATCAAGGAGCATATTTTCCACATGAATGAATAATCAAATATATTCCTTCAGTAATTGGAGCTGTGGGAAGTGGAAGCATAGCATTACAAAGTACTTTAGTAGGTCATTCTTTATTTCAAATATAAGCCTGAGCTGGAGAAGTTCAGTATACAGCCTTATCTATTTTGCAAATATATCCTACTCAAGCTACCTTGACTTATTTTATCGCCTTCCTGAGTTGTGCATTCTTAAGCTATTTTATCAATTCTGAAGTGTCATTGGGCTCCTAATTGGGCGTGCTGGGTTATTTTCCAAATGGATTTCTTTCGAAGAGTCAGGCTACACATTTTTTCATTACAGATTTTTCCCTTGCTTTTATTCTCCATCCTCCTTTTGTTCCACATTTTCCCTCTAAAGCAGAATAAAATTACAACATAATCCTCAATCTTCAGATAATCTGAAGCAAAACTAGCAAGTAGCAGCATTTGGTTCCATGTATATACATCTTTCTTGATATGTGTGTCCCCTATGGCAAAATGTGCACTCTTTGCAGTTTCTTTTTCTGACAGAAATGCATGTGCATTTCCTTTCTGAATCCCTTCAGTACTTTGTTCTGAATCTTTTCATTACTCTTCAGTCACCTTACCTGGCTGGTAGACAGAGGGCTTTATGCTGGCAGTAGTAACAACTCTTGGTTTTGAAGAAGCAGAAGCAGCAGGACTTTCACCATAGCTTCCAGAAACTGGCATTGGTGTATATGACTGGCTTGTGTTTCTAAAAGCAAAATGAAGGTATGAGCAACTTTATAAACAGCAAAAGTTACTGACTGTGAAATAACAGATCTGGCAGCTTCCAAAGCACTCTGAGAGGAACCGTCCTTGAGAGCTGCAGAGAGAATACTGTGCGATGCATTAGTCTTTATTGTTGCAAAGAAAGGCTTGGACAGTTCTTTGGAAAGAAAAATTAGCCAGATAGGGATTTTAAATAATGTCAAGTTGCTCTTGTTGTCACAGATAATAGCTTACTGAAGGACTATGACAAATTTATTAAAGGAACTCTCAGTTTAACAAGGGATCAGACTTCAGAAACATGCATACAAAGTTTGGGTTTTCTGTCCCTCTGCAAACAAACAGGCCTGTTCTTGTCTAAGCTAAATCAATGAGGGATATCTCATAGACTTTAAAAGATACTGGCTCAGCACAATTACTACTACCGCTACTACAACAACTACTAACTACTGTTTAGAAGCACTGTAATCTTTTCAAAGAGATTGTAGTGACCTTTAAAGAACATTTCTGGAACTCTTTTCCCTATTTAGACTGAAACCACAATTTACATTAACTTTTCTGATGTTCAGATTCAGCTAACTCAAAAGCATGGGATATGCAATATTATGATGCCATTTCTGCACTCCTAGATTAAAAACACTTGCTCAGGATTCCAAACATCAATAAGAAATCTTTTTCCTCTATTGTATGGCTTGGATGGTGATTCTCAGCTCAATTATAGTAACACATTGAAATGTATGCCTCTTCTCTTTGCCTGTTACTTGGGATGATTCTGTTTGTAGTGACTTGGTTTCTTAGACCACTAAAAGAGCATTACAAACAAAGCAAGCAAGAGAGAATAAAGAAGTACAAGGAAGGGAAGCAACAGATACCAAGATGTGTGCAGCAATAAAAACCATTCACTATCGAACATCATTCTTATTTACCCTGATAACATAGTTTTAATTGCTTTTTCCCCTGCAGTTTCACTGTCTATATGACCCAGATCCCTACCCATTTGTGCTGACAGTTCAGGAGTTATTTCCGTAATGGATTTGTCTATAGGAAAACATTTGTCAGCATACAAAAAGAAGCATCCAGCTTTGCCAGACCATCTTGACTTGTACTTTCTTTAATAGTGTAAATAGATGCCACCTGGAGAGAACATGTTATAATTTTTACATTTGCTGGCAAAACCAGCAAATGACTTCCAGTATGGGTAAAATCATTCTGACAAATGTAAATTTTTGATTTTTTAATTTTGAACAAAATAAACCTATCCTTACAACATAGCTTTTTGCTACTCTGACAGTGCTTGTACTATAGATGTAGTTTGCATAGCATTGGTGCTTCAGGCTAATTTATTCTGTCTGTGTAGTTAGACATAGAAACATAGCTATTGTTACAATGACTATAGGTAATTATTTCTGTACCTCGTCTAGGGCTTAGGGCTGGATTTGGGTCCACTATACCATGAGTGAACAGGACTCTGCAAGATAAACTCTTTTAGTGGGTTTGTATTCACTGTAAATTCTGAACTGTGCTGTGATTTTGTAACCACCAAAGCTGTTCTAAGCGCGGTAAGACCTTTTACTTTCCATTCTTACCATCTATTTCCTGCTGATACCTCCTTATCTGTAGTGCGTAAGAACACACTGTACTTGGGGTCACTGGACAGAGTGTCATTGCTCCTACCGTAGCACAGACAGGAAGATGTACGCTTCAGGTACACTGGCATCACAGACAGCTTTCAAAATGCCTTTAGCTAAATGCACGCTATCAAAAGAATTTTCCTTGTTTTAAAATCTGTTATTCAAGGTAAACTAGACAGTAAACCAGTAAAACGTACTTACCTTACAAGATCAGTGATCAATATTTACAATTATGTGGATTAAAAGATTTTAAATCATGTGTCATACAGCCTTAATCTGAAAATGGCATACACTCAGGAAAGTCTACTCCCGGAAGTGCAGGTCCATTGGTAGAAAGACTCATTTGAAAATCTCTTCATGCACAAAATACATGAAGAAGTTCTGAGCCAGATTAGCGATACTTAGACTGTCATGAAGAAAAACGGTTATTCCAAATTCAGGTGTTTCCCAAAGTTAATAGCATGGTAAAACCATGGCACTAGATTTCCTTGTATGTTCAGGGAAGTGAAGTTGAAAAAAACAAAAAGAACAATGACACACAAAAAATTGTATTCATAGTAGCAAAATCATGGCAAAATTAAAAGAAGTCAACTACTGAACTCTTTTACAAGTGTAAAATGCATATTAAATACAGTAAAGAAGATAAAAAGGCTTGCCAAAGAGAAATAAAGTGTTACACTACATCATTAAGGGTTTTAGTGACGTTAAATGATTTATCAGAATTTCTGCTGAAGAAAAGGAAACAGCATGTGATTAAAAGAAGAAAGAAAGAAAGAAAATAATAAAAAGATGCCCTAGGGATCAAAGATGCTTTCATGGAACAGGAAGCAATGGCATCTCGAAAGGCAGTGAAAGCACCCTTACTGAATTTATCTGTAGCAGCCAATGGCATGTAACAGGCAGCAATTAAATACCGGCTCTGAAAACTATTAGTTGTCAGAAAAAGAAAGAGTAAATATTTCTAAGCAGATCATTTTTATGTTAATACTTCACCAGATGCCTACTAGCAGCAATAAACTGGTTTGTTAAGTGCTTTTTAAGGTAGAGTAGCTGCACAAAACATTTTTGTACCTCTTCTGTGCCTGGTAGCTGATGGAGGTGGAAGAATGCCGGTTGAAACTAAAATGAGACAAAAGTTGTATTTGAAAAAAATATAACAAGAAAATTGTGATATCTTGTCCTACAGTGACTTTTCTTTGTGAATAAGAGGTGCTCTTAAATGCTAAACCACATGTACATATTTATAATCATATAAGATCCATATTACGTTACATTTTGCTTATCTTAAGCTAGGAATCATAATGAAACCTGAATAATGGTAACATAAATAAATGAGCTGAGTATATTGCTCCGTAAGTCACTCTCACCCAGTTTTGCTCATTCTTTAGCTGTGGAATTCTAATTCACCCAGTGAACTGTTTCCTTTGACTTTCACCATTTACTTGTATTAGCACAGAAGAATGAGTTTCTTTTTGTCATCATCATAAGCTTAAGTTGCATTAAAAGCAAGCCTTGAATGAACCAAAGTCCAAAGATCAGCTGAGTTTCCCAGTTTACGAGGCAGCTAAGACAACCCCACAGAAAGGACTGGCTGGAAGTAGTTGAAGCATCAACACCAAGCCATCACGTTCAACTTTTCTCTTGCAGTACCATTCTACTGTTCATTTACTAAATGGAGTCTTAGGTAAACAGGTAGTTTGTGTTGGTTTTTTTTTTTCTTGGGGAAACAGCATCATTTCAGAACAGAAATGATTCATTTATATAAACACAGAAAGTACTTAAAAGCCTGCACAATGTATGATCTGAGAAACAGCAGGATTTGGAATGAACACCGCTCCTGTCTAAATGCAGAGCAGTGCAGGGCTACATGGCAGCAGTCACATCCCACAGGAGCACAGCCCGCATTTGCCAGGATTACCAGAAGCCCATCATACGCCAGTTATTTTCCCACCTTCCGAAGAAGAGTTTTTCTTCCCTTTACCACAGACACAGCGCTTGGATTAAAATCCTAGCCTCACAGAAGCAACACCTTCCTTTTAGAACCATAATCGTAACTCTTCCCATTGTTTCTCCTGTTTTTGTATTCCCAGCGTGCTGTCTCACTGGTTGTCCTGCTTTTACCGTCCAGATGCATAAAGAGCTTCGTAGCTTATTTAAAGCACTCCTGCCATGCTTTCTTCTTTGTAAGTAGGATCATAAGTGAAAAGTAAGATTAACATTGCAGATTTAAGAGTAACATCAGTTACGGATTAATGACTTACTTCAAACATTCCGCTTTAGGAACATTCTAAAGATTTTACTCATGTTAGGTGTTACGTGTACAGCCTTTGCTCACAAAAGCAAAATCACAACAGAACTGATCTACCAAAGTTTAAAATCAGATTTGAATAGTTAAGGACATTGATCAAGAAATCCTCCTGCATTTTCTTGGTGGACCTTTTTAAGGAATCTAGAAGGAAAAAAGTCCCAACAAATACTGGAACAATGCTGGTAAAGTCTCAGCCTCGTTTCACCTGAGCATGTTTTACAGGATGAGGATACTCTTGTATCTAAGGTCATCCATATTTTATTTTGAACTAAGATTATATGAAATGTTGCAGTGCTCCAATGGTATATGTCAGGCTGAAACTGGATTTGTAAGTCCATATTTTGGCCTGCTAATGCATTGCTTGATGTCTAAATGTAAACTATCAGATGTTCAAAAATTTGAATTATAAATTAATTTAGAAGCCAGTTTTAGTCCCGTACGTTTGAATACACTAGCTATCATACATGACAGTTTTTAAAACAAACGTGGAAGTAGTGCACAAAGATAAAAACCTATTTCAGCTGCAACACAACCTTCCAAAAAAACCCCCCAAAGCCCCAAACTGAGTTTGCTTCTTGTACCAAATTATCAGGGAACCAATTTTTTACAGGTCCTACAAGTTTCTGATTTGCCTTTATGTCCCAAGGCTTGCTGAATTACTGGACTTCCACGAGAGGTATTAGCTAAGACAATAGCATTTGCCTGCTAACAACAGCTTGAAGTGTATGTCAGCATGATACCTGTGTCATCCATTGGTAAGCAAGATTTTAGGGCAGTGGCGTATAAACCTGATACGCTGTAGATCTTATATCTTTGACTTAAATAATTGCCAGGTACGAGCAATAGTTTTTAGTAGCCTGATTAAAGCATCGCTTTCTGAAATGGACAGTTGTTTTTCACAGATTTACAGAATCTTTCATCAAGAGGTCTCTCATCTAACCTCCTGCTCAAAGCAAGGCCAGCTCTGAGGTCAGACAAGGTTGCTCAGTGTTTTATCCAACAGTGTCTTGAAAACCATCAAGAACGGAGACGTATAGCCTGCCCAGACAGCCTGCTTCCTCTCAAAGGGGCGGGAAAGGGTAAAATGGTCCATGCCCATCTAGTGCAGGGGATAAAAGACATTTGAATTGGAAGTAAGTTGATCATGGTCATCTTTTTATCCTCATTGCTCATTAAAACTGTGATTCACACTGATTAGTCCATACTGATGCATAACTACAAATGAATTTACAGTTGCAAGGCCTCACACTGCTTCCCTTCCCCCCACAAAAGGAATGTGAAAATAAAGTGAAATGGAGAAAGGCTGAATCAAGAAATAGTATGATATCAGCTCCAAGACAGCCATGCAAGTAGTGTCAGAAAATAATGGCTATCTTTATACTACTTTATTAGCTGTTTATGTGTAAATTATACATAATTGTTGCTTAACTGTCATTTCCAAGAGAGAAGTGAAAACATAGCTCTTTTATGGAAGAGCAGATTTATCCCAGAAGATAACAGAAGATATCTGCATCTAATTCTTAGACCAAAAGCTAGCACGGAAAATGAAAGCTATGCCAGCAGTTGTCAGTCTGTCCCAAGTAAGTGTTAGACGCTATTCCTGACCAACATAGCTACGGTAGTTCAATGTGAAGAGTGCCTGTTCTGGGATTCCGAAGGGCCACCCGTACTTCTGTGATCAATACAAAGGAACTGCAGCTTCGCACATGAATAGCCTTCAGTTAGAAAACGTAGGCATGCGTTAACCGTTTTGCGAAAACATGCTGTCTGCCTGCTTGGGCAGCTTTATTTTAAGGATTTTCTGTGATGATGAACTGTCTCTCTCTGAAGGATTTCTAGAGATCTGCCACTTTTGTAACTCATTTAAAAGTTCACGATGCTATGATTCACATATTCATAAGGGTTTCTGAAGTTTTTAGATGACCCTGAGTACGGTCAGTCCAATTTTAGAATGGCCTCCCTGACTAGCAGCATTCTCAGTGTTCAAATCTGCATCTGTCTGCATCTGTCTTAACTTAATCAGACAGCTTCACAGAGTAATAAAACCAAAATCCAAAGGAAATTTTATTTCTGAAATAAAGCCATTTCTTAAAACAGGAAAATCTGTAGTTTTCACATTTTTAAAATGTGATGTGTTCTTTAGACCTCCCCTTGTATCCTCCTATTCAAGATACTCCGAAATTGTCACTGAATAGACTTTTTTTTCACTCAGGTGTAAAAATACCTTTCTAATCTTGGGTGAGCAATAAAATGAACCTGATTAAGATTTTACCAATGGAGTCTTAAAAGTGATATATGCAATGCATCTGTGATTTTATCTTTCTGTATTCCTCCAAAAGTGTTCATCAAAGTCTTTCATTATCTGATTGTTTTTCTTGAAGTGGAAGAACTAGGGCCTTTTGTGACATCAATGCTAATCTCAATGAAATATGCATATATTGCAGAAATAAAAAGTATTATGTGCAGTACCGCTACTACATGCAGGCTTCAGAGGCCTGTTATTAGCTATGATGTTCAGTTCTTTCTGAAGCTAGTAGAAAATCTCTTCATGCAGGAGTGTAAAAGTGTACCTCTCATAGCAAGATTCATATGAGTCCCCAGATACAGACTGATGAAACATGAATAGATGTCCTCTGTCTGCCCAGAGTAGTCACTAAGGCTTCAATTTAATTTCATGTTCTGACTGATGGATACATTTCAGTGCTCAGCTGAGAGAAATAGTGAGTCTTTTCTGTAGCACAGAAGAAATAACTAGGTTTTACATGCCAGCATTATAAACAAACTCAAATATGCAGAGTTATTGTTGCTTAGGAAGCAAGGCACTTTCCCTGGTTATAAGAGGCTTTTAACTGTCTCCTACCACAACTATGTAGGACCCTCTTCTCATAGACATATGTGATCATTCCAGCTGACAGAGAGAATCGTTAGTAAAACAAACCGTGGATGAAATAGTACTGGTGACATTTGACAGCCTTATCATACCACAGGACTGAATGAAAAAGCGGTGTGAGAATTACTTCTGAAATGCACTGAGTACTCAATGTGAAAATTAGGTTCTCTTAAGATATTTTATGATGGACACCCACAAATAAGGAATTGTCCAAATAAATCACTTCGGAATTTTGAAAGTTCATACAAAAAAATAGATGCCAATGGCAGTAAACAGCCTTGTATCTGTTCTTACCCTCTGTTCTGGGAAACATTCTGATGACATTCACCTTCATAGTTTAATTGAAACTAAAGTCAACGGTTAGTGTACTTCCACTCAAATAAACAGAATTGGTTCAGCACTTAATTTTACTTCTCAAATTTTGTCAGCTCCATATGAGAATTACATTCCCTATGCTGTAAATAGCCACGTTTACATCCTAAAACTCAGAACTCTACTGATCTTCTGTTCTGTAGCTATTTGACTTTTGCAATGGTTTCAGTGATGTAAAGCCAACCAAAATGCTTTCAAGTATCTGCCTGTGTATTGCCCTTAACTGCTGTTTTCTATGACACTCTTGAGAAAGATCGTTATAATTCTTGATGTGTAGCCTTCAAACTTGCTGGCTTTATTCGTTTCAAACATCACCTTTGGGTGATTCCCAATTACCTTTTTATGTGAAGATGAGAGACACGTGGATAATTATCCTCTCAAATATATTGCTGATTCAGTTCTTCATTGTTTCTGAAGATTACGTTCAAATAATGAATCTTAAAATTTACTGCTTTCTCCTCTGTTAGTCTTGACAAAGTGTTAATGAAAGCAATGAAAAGGCTTAGCAGTGAGGCAGTACAGCGGTCTTCTCTCTTTCTAGTGATAGATGCTACTTTTCCATGTCAGTGGTCTTTCATTAGTCATGAATAAGAGCATATTAAAAGCAGGTCTGTGATTCTTGTGATCCTGTGTTTTCACCAAGAAAAAAAAAGAAGTCTGTCATTCTCACCCAATGTCACTAGACAAATATCTTCATTTTAAGATGGCAAAACCAGGACAAATCAAACAACTGAAATACCTTTGTTCCAAAAGGATCTTTTGGTCACATATCCCAAATCTAAAACTTAGGTGTTTCCTAGCTCACTTTTAATGTGAAAGATAAGCAAGAAGGCTATTCCTTTAGGCACATCATGCTTTTCAATAGTCCCTGCCAAGCCAATCTCTTAAGTTGCTGAAAACCTTAAGTTGGGGAGAGTAATACAGAATAAAAACAAATTAAGTTAAAAAAAAACCAAGGAAAGAAGAGAGCTTTGCAGATATACCTAGACTGAGATGAGATAGCAGATGAAATAGTGGAAGCTGCTAATGACATGTTCTTGGACCCATGGAAAGGCTTAGGCTGTGAAAGAGAGCTGGGGGCTGCAAACACTCTGCAGAAGATACATGAAAGCATGTACAAAATAATTTAACAGAGACAAAAATAGTGACATCAGAATCAAGCTTTGTCGGAGTTCAGATGCAAGAGGACTGCTGCATAGTTACCAGGAACAGCTTTTCTGGAGCATACATCTGCAGACTTACAGAATAGCACAACCAAGCACATTCCTACAGAACACAAGACAAAATGCATACATTATGCAAAAAAATCTTAAAACCAAAGTCTATGGATAACAAAGAGAGACAGTATTTCAGGACAGGACTTGTGTCAGCGATACATGTTTTTATCTGCAAGATCTGAAGATGTTTGAGTATGAATTTAAGCTACACTTTTTAATATGCAAGCAGTACCAGACAAAGGATTCTCCTCTTTAAAACACAAGTCATTGGCACGATTAGTTTAGCAGAGGCATTTATTTTTGAAGCATATATTAGATAATCCATTTTCTTCGTGTTACAGTTTCAACGGAGGGATAAAAACTACTTAAACTGTATCATCATTTCATGTGAAAGTGCCTCAGCACAGTTCTGAATGACAGAATAATACCTTGTTCAAACCTCCTTTGCTGGCTGGATGATTGATTTTCTTGCACTGGAATAAAAGCACTGGAGTGCAGTAGGTCACAGTTAGGTAAAAACTGACTAAAGGGAGAAACTAAGTAGTTGGTATGCATAAATAATTTAAGGCAACTAGCAAAGATTAAACAAGAAATAAAGCCAAGAGAACATTTCCAATTCCATGTGCACACATCTAAGATATGAGAGACTACGTCTCAGGTCTCAGTTATTTACAGTTGTTTACATTACTGGAGATGTGTTTTTACTTGGATTTTTAAAGCATGCTAAAATATATATCTTTGAGGAATATTCATGTAGAAAAAAATGTAAGAGAAAAGAACAATATGCACCAACGTATTCGCTCTTACTATCCCCAAAATTATTATGATGTAAGTGACAGCAGTATAAATCCCATGCATTTCTTCACAGACTGTCTGACAACTTTTAATGTACAACTGTAACTCCTACTGTACTACAAGTGCCATGAATGCATACCTTCTTGGAACTCACTCTAGCTCTATAGCTAAATCTCATTAGAGAAAAGAGAGTTAAAGAGATAAATCTAATAGAAATTACTTAATACCTTACAGAGCAAGTCAATCATCAAATGTATGGTTTTATTGACATATTGCTCATTGGCCACCATGTTCTACTGACATCTGCTACAACATGGTAAGCTCAATCACGTGAGTAAATGACATTTTCTAATTTTCCATTTCATGTCATACTGCAGAAACACTATTATTAAAAAAAACCTTCATTCAACCGCTGTAACTACTATGAGGAGTTGTTTTGGTTTTATTATAAGTGGTGAAAAAACATTTCTAGTTTTAACCCTAGACTTGATTTCTGGAAAGTTAACTGTATTGCGGACTTAAAGCTGCCTTTGATTATTTTTTAGGGCAGTTTTATTTTGCAAATTCTTTGCAAACATGAACAACATACTTCAAAATAAGAAAACACACCAAAGTATATAAAAGCATATAAAATAGGCTACAGCTTTTCCATACTACATTCTTCAGTTAAGAATGTGTATGCGGCATTTCCAGAGCCACACAGTGGTGTATCTGCGAAAGGACAAAGCGAGGAAGCATTACCTTTGGAGGGAGGAGGAGAAGGACTCTTGCGCTACTGAGGTGGTTGCTGGTGGGGTCATCAGACTGGCGGCATTTTGAGCAGCAGCAGCAGCAGGCTGATGTGCTGAAGCATGTGGTGCAGGAGCAGAGGCAGAGCTGATAGACACCGGAGCATGCTCAACAGGGGTACTAATTAGGGTTAAATTAAATAAAACAAGAAGCATCTTAAGAAGCTGCATGTTTAAATGGAGAGCATAAAACCTACTATGTTTGAACTTGATGCTGCAAACATAGTAGCAGGCTGTGTTACAGGAAAAGCACAATTATGCAAAGAAATAAAGACATTTGTTAGGCCTTTTCAGATGGGCAGTTAAGACTGTAATGCAGTTTTGGTCCTGCTTGGCTGAAATTTATCCCAGGTGTCACACAGCACTTAAGTCCTGCTCCCACTGAAGCCCGTGGGAGGAAACGTGGCATGCAGTACTGAAATGGCTGCAAAGAGCCTGTCACAAACTCTTTGAGCTGGGATAAATTTCACCCAATACTTACTCCTGCAGCTGAAGTTTACACTAGGAGTAAACTTTTCAATTAAATGAAGAAAAGCAATTTAAAGGATATTATCATGGTCTTGCATCAGCAGGTTTCCTGCAAGTTCTGATTGTCTAGAAATCCAGTCAGCACAGGTTTGTGTTGGGATTAATCAGCAATACAGATAGGAGAGAGATGTTTAAAAGGAGTCCATTGATTGTCAGTTCATGTCTGACCTAAATTCACCTTACATTACACTGGCCAGCCCCTCCAACACGAAGATGACTTTTGACACATAGAACAGTATGCGAAGTACAAGGGGAAGATGTAGCATAAAATTCTACTACACCAGTTCTAAAACCACTTGGGTAATTAAAGAGCAGGAGTTGTTATCCTGTGGCCCTCTTGTACTGTTGTGGCCCAGATAACATGGAGCAGAGAAATATTGATATTTAATTTATTTTCTCTTAATTTGATTGTAAAACTGAATAATTGAAATGAATAATAATAATAAAAATCTAGTCTCGTATCCTGTGGCCATTTTAGTAACCTACTGAACTACTGGTGTCTTTCATCACCTGCTATCAGAGCACCCAGCGCTCAGTGATGTATTTTAGCCTTGCAGCTAAAATTTGGAACGCGTTACTCACCTCTTACAGACAGACAAATGGGGCAGTTATCTATAGACAGCTTTGCAAGATGGTGTAGTCAAAGCCATCCACTGCTAAGAAATGAACTGATCTTTTGGGAGGTTCAGTTTACTGTCTTCCACTAGCTCTTACATCAAATGAAAAAAAAGAATCATTAAGTGGACTTAACAAGATTCACGTTCTTTGCTGAACTATTTCAATGAAATTAATTAATTATTCACTTGTCAATAAACCTAACAAAAATCACTAGGTCATTTAAAATTAAAAGGAGGTTAAAAAAAAAAAAGAGACAGAAACAAGAAAAGACAAAAGCTTAATTTTGCGTTTAGGCAGATTTTACTGTGGATTTTATTAATTGTTATCCACAGAACAAATAAGCCACTGAAAAATAACTAAATGCAATTCTATTTTTCAGATTATGATACTATTTTGGAGCACAGACTTCAGTGATAATTAAGCACATGTCCCCCAGGCATAAGGGACATTTGTCTTGATGGCATATTATTGCGCTGTAGATTCATTTTCTTTAGTAGTTATCCTAATACATATATATTTTTTTTAAATCAGGGCATTGCTGTGCATGACATAGCTGTCTTGTCCACAAGCAGTGGCGTAAAAACATAATGGGTACATTTTTAATTCTTTTGACCTAACTCGTAAGTATATGGCCACATCTCTGGGTTCTTACAAATGGCTCCTATCAGGGTGACAGAATTGGGCAATTCTGTGGTGCAATGTACAAAGAACACCCAAAATATTCTTTCCTGAGCACAGCCACTATCAAATAACAGCAGAAATCTTAGAGCTCCACAACTGTTTTTCAGCCAAACCTTAGTCCTTTTAACATTCTTTCCCTCAGGTTTTTTTCCTATGCGAATTTGCCATTGTGCAAATATTTCCTCTGTCATTCAGCCATTCTGACATTTTCTTTTGCTTCTCTCGGAAGCACTGACTCAACGAGTTCTGCTCCTCAGGATCTGGAGTGAGTGCTTGGTACTTCACAATTCATGATGCCCCTTGCTCTGCAAGGGACTGTCCCATTTCCCCTGTCCCCCTCCTCCACCTTCTCGTGTGGTTTGGTAGTCCTAAGTGATGTTGTCTTCTATTTGAGCTGAATATTTTGCCGTTTGATTAGCTGAAATGGAAGTGTCGTTGTTATGCCCACCAATTTCAAAGCTGAATGCAGCCCACGACATAAAGCAGAAAATCAGTATTTTCTCCCTTATGAGTTTCATCTGCAATTGTGCGCATAATAAGTGAGCTCCTGAAAATACTCACCGTGTTTGGAATTCTGGTTTGCAATTCACTACACCAAAAGTTCTGCAACAGTTTTGCAAAAGTTTGTCCATCCTAACACGCATTTGAAATTCAGATCAGTTTTTCCATCTTGATGCTTTTGCGTTATGATGTAAACTCTTCCGCCTAGTCTCTGTTATTGATCCTGCCGTAGCTCTGTGGCAGAGCAGCTGTATCCTGCACATCGCAGCTACGGAGCACGGGCTAGTCTCTTAATGAGTTTTAATACTCGCAGGATTTTTTTCACCCCGTGCAGCAGCGGGTACTGGAATTGTCACATTAAAAGCTGTTCAGTCAAAATCCAGTATTTGCACATCTTTGGTTTGGCAGACAGGACAAGACTGAAACTGTACTGCACATAAAAATGGAACTTGATGCATGTCCTAAAACCAAATGCAAACTAGCGTTTCACCTATTTTGTCTTTCTGTTTTCACTGAAGTGAAAGGGAATTTGCTACAGATCTCAAAAGAATAGAAGAAAACAGTGAAGTTACTTAATTATTCTAACGATCTCCAAAATGTTAACCAAAACCACATACTCACTGATACATATTTAAAAGAAAGAAAGAAAAAAACCCAGTATCTGTGGACATGGACCTGTGTGGAGACAGATTTGAATGGGACAGACATGGAAGTAAAATAAATGCAAATATACTGGAATACCTTGTAAAATGTAAAAGAAATACAAACAAATTTTATCTTGCATGATGTTTGTGATAGTTCTTTTTATGTGATTAAAATGTTAGAGGCTTGATCACCTTCCTGCAGAGCCAGAGTAGAATATATTAATTGATGGAACAAGGAATTGGAATAAATATAAATGAGGTAGATATAAACCTGAAAAATTAGGGTGATCTGGTTACATACAAAATATGCCGTTGGTAACTAATTCTCTACTCAGTTTTATAGAAAGAACTCACACTAACTTGACTGTGTTTAGTTTAACCACTATAAATTTTAAATAATTTTATTACAATACTCAAATAAAATAACATCACTTCCTTCTCAAGATTGCCTCCTTTCTAGATTTTCAATCTGAAAGAGTGCAGAAGAATTTTAAGAACTGGTAAATGTGAATGCTGCTTTATAAAACAGATCGCCTGTTATAACAGCTTCATTATTACATGTGTTATACAGGTTTTTGTTGTGTTCTTGTTTTTTTAAATACAGTCATTCTGTACACTATTAATCTTTACAGTATTTTGCATTTTAGGGAAAATCAAAGGAAATGGATGTTCTCAAACATCTCCATATTTGTGGTAACAAACATAAAATGCACAATGTGAGTAAGTTATATGGATGAAACAAACACACATCTCTTCTCAGCTGGTTTTCACTCATGAAAAGGAACACAGATCAGTAGAGGTTAAGAGGATCATAATGGTTAACAACCATACTGAGAAAACACAGCAACAAATGCACTCTAACATTTAAAAAAATAAGTGCAGTTTACACTTGTCTCTCAGTAAAGTCCTAAGTTCTGAGACTTTCTGTCCAAATAAAAATCAAGTGGATTATTAAAGCAGTACTTAGTCTCCCAAATGAAGTTCTTTTTGTTTCAAATCCTCCAAAAGATCTCTTGTAAAGAATTGAAAACATAGGGAACAAAAATAAAAATGAATAGGCAAAAATTATTTCTTATTGCAGCATTTGTAGGAAAAAAGTGCCAGAGAAGGTGTTTAGAGAAAGGCCTAATGTAGAAGAGATTCGCATCTGACTATGGGAACGTCTGCAGAAATACAGTGCATAACACAGCTGCTGTTTCTCTGCAGAAGGTGCTTCATGACTGTTGCCACCGTTTTGCAGGCGAGATCCTTCGGAGTGCCACTCAAAATGGAAAACCCTCGTGAATTAGAGCTCGCTGGAATCTGTGGAACTTCGACACCTGCCCTTTAGGCAATGGGCATTTCCGTCCGAGGGAGTTAGAGGCTGTTATTACCAAACCATTCCAAAGCTCCAAACCAGGTCAGTTATGCAGTCACACGCCCCGTGTACCTTCGGTTACTGGATGCAGCAAGAGGGACTTTCTGGCCAGCAGTGGTGAACCTGGCCTCCCTCTGACTTGTACCCGCTCCGAGCCTCCCAGACCCCTTGGAGGCCAGTGGCTTAGCACTGTCAGTGCTGGCATCCGTGGCGCCCGATTTAGGATGCCAAATACTTGAGGTTGCATACTGTGGCGCATGCGTAGTAGCTGTAGGCCTGGGTAACAAAGATTACAAGGCGATTTGTAAATGAGGTGTTTATGGTCCTGTCACTGATTTTCCTAGGTAATAGCAGGCTTTTGAGGCTGAGACAGAATTCCAGCCACAGAAGCAGCTAGTAGTTTAATAGAAAAAGGGTTGTTTGATTGTTTAGTTTTCAGAGATACGTGTGATTACTGTCTACCATACCAAACAAAGCAGCATTTTAGCATGCTAATACCTGGCCCTTTGAGACAGCAGTCACTATTTATATGGAGTAAAGCCTTCGGGATAAAAAAACCCAAAACCAAAAGTGTTGAAGCTCATACCTGAAAAGCCAAGTTAAGCCTAGGTTTAATAATGAAGGCTTTCTTTTTCTGACTTTTCTTTTTCCTGGAAGAAGGTTTATACCTGTAAATATCCAGCATCCTCTTTTTGTATCTCCAAATTCCTTCTACCATAGGAGACCATCATGATATTGCAGATGAAGTCATGACAAATCTTGAGAGTGTATTAGTTTATTACTGCTTAAGACCAGGAAAGTCTTTAAGAATTAAAAAGGTACCTTGTGTTAAATCTGGAAACCATACTGCTAGGAATATCAAAATAAGACATATAGCAGAGCTGTGATGATAATGGAGGTGGAGAAAAGCTATGATATGACAAACCATGCAAGATTAAGGTAACGTATGACACTAACACCAGTCATATATCAGAAATTGTTCCTGGTAAAATAAAATGAAATAAAATAATAAAAAAAAAGAGAGATTTCAGTGGAGCAGCTGCATAGTCCTGTTGATGATTTTACACAAATGAAACTGCTAGTGAAATGCTAACGTGTTACTTGTTCTTTCAATTTAATTTATATACAGTTGTTATACAAGAATCAAAGGGTTTGTTTCATTCTGTTGACATAATTAATTTAAAAAATAAAAATCAATTTTCCCTACTGTTCCAAGTGCTGGTGGCCATTGCTTGTGTCATTAGTAATGATAACGCTTGCACTTGGATTTTAACTCTGTGCAACCTTTGTTCAAATGTGAGCTGTCTTCTTAAAAAAAAAGTGGTTGCACATTGTTTAGGCAGGAATCAACAAGACAGAGGAAAGCAGTGCAACAGAAATCTTTTCGCAACAAACTAAGAGGCATTTCTTTGCTCCATTAAAGAATGTCAGATTCACTCAAGAAGTACCTGTGTTTCATTACTTGTATGTTTTAGTATATGAACTAATAGAAAACAACACATTTCTATATGTAACCGCAAAATGTGTTGTGATTCTTTGGGAGAAAACAACTTTTGAAATGAAAGAACTTACTTCCAGAGATACTATGTTTTGAACCTCATAACACATCAAGGACCAATCAAGATATGCAAGAATCTGATACATAAATGTTCTTAAAGTACCAATAATATAATCTTATTTAGATTTTAAAAACACCTTGAACAATGTAGATAAAGTTTAAAATGGAAATTATTCTTAAAACTCCATCACAAACTGACAATACTCCATTGCAAGAACATTTGATAAAAGCTTCTTATTTTTCAGGTCTATAAGTTGTAAGAAACATGATCCCCGCCTGCCCCATCTCACAGAGCTTTTCGACTTCTACATTAGAAAGAAATGCCAGCAAACTCGGGTATCCGAAACCTCCACTGCCATCATCTGCTCAAACAGTGTACAAACTTCACGGCTTTGAGGTAAGACAACACGGGGAAAGCAGAGGTAAACTCTGAACAGGAGGTAAGCCAAACACACAGAGCAAACATTACCTGTTTTCTGATGCTGCAGCAACATTCTCCTTGTCTCTGCGGAAGGAGGGATACAGTATGAATAAAGTAAATGCAGTTGCCAGTGGTGGAAAAAAAAAACAAATCCATAACCCACAACAGGGAGAAAGAAGATGGGTTGACGAGAAATGTTTGGTTGCAAAAAGCATCCTAGAGTGGTTGCTCATGAATAGTTGTGAGAAACCTCTTCAGTTCTCCAAGTGAATCCCACCAAATATGCAAGTTTACTGTATGCTGCTTCTCAGTTGCAAACAACTGTTTCAATATTAAAGTAAAATGAAGGAAAATTAACAGGTACAAATTAGACTTTGTATGTATGTGTATAATTTCAGGCATAGTTTTGACTTTAAAAAGTTCCCTCTTAGAAGAAAATTTCAAGAAAATTCCAGCAGAACATATTCTGATGCCCACTCCAAGTAGTAAAAATAATCAGACTTGGGCAGTCTTCAAAGATGCAATATTTTGAAGTGATAAGCAGGTAAATGCTTAACAGACTCATACAAGATGGATTATACATGTCAGCATCACTTAAAAATTCTCTGTCCTACCCAAATAAGTAGTGGTTTTCTCAATCTAAGTTGGATTAGAAACAAGTGAAATCATTCCTTCACTGAGGTGAGCAGTAAGTCAGCCTGAGTTTCAGTGACAGAGAATTAGGCTGTTATTCTGTAAACACACATACACGCTTACAAAAATAACTGTTCAGTTTAAGTGCATGCAATTGTGTATCTATGTGAGGATTTAAGATAGAGGTATTTTCATAAATAGAATCCTTTAGCCTTAGACCCCTAAGTTTGAAATCCAACTAAGTAATTGAGATAATCTCAATACTTAGCAATTTAGTGAGTGGTTATGTCCTTTCCTATTTAAGGAATTATGCTGGAATTTCAACACATTTAAAGTTGAAATATGCCAAATGAGAACGTTTTTCTTAACTGGGATCTCAAATTACAAAACACAAAGCCAATGTCTTCATTTACCCAACTGAACCTTCTTTCTAAAAAGTCCTTTGGGAAAAAAGGAATGCATGTATTTATTTATGTGGATTTGCTGGTCTCCAGTCATTATCTTACATTATGTTTGGAAGGCTATTCTTAATATTTTCCACATTATTAATAGTATTTCATATATTTCTCTCTGTGTTTATGTATGTGCACATATGTATATACATACAGTCACATACTCTCTCCATAGTTTAGCTCCAACAAAGTTATAAAAACCAATCCAGGTTACATCAGCAAAGGTTTGGGCACAGGTGTTGTCTACCAATTTTTAAAACCTCGAACTAAAATGTAACCCCTGAAATACCCAACTTGAAGCCAGACTTTCAAACACAGAAGCAGATCTGAAATGACCTTCAGATGTGGCTGGCTGACTAAGAATGATATTACAGTCAGAATGGAAGAACCGGTCTTGAAAGTAAACACCCCCAAAAGATCAATTGGTTCACCACTCTAAAGCAATGAGAAACCAAACACGGTCTTTATGGTAACCAAGCCGTGAGTTCACCGGAACATCAGGTATAGGAAAGCCAGGACGAAACAAGGTAGAGGAGGGTGGATTAGAAACTGCGCGTGGGGGGCGGGGGGAAGTGTTAGTATACCAAAAGCCATAATCATGCGAGAATGTTAACAAACACAGTCACAGCCTGAAAAGAATAAAGCATTGCTTATTTCCAGTGTTACCAAATATTCTATGAGAAATTATAGTCAAGACCAGAAGGCAGGCAGTTGGGGTCAGGCAGAAGCGGCATTAGGCCTCTGTTGGTGCTATTAATCTGACCCAGACTTTTCTGCTCCACTAGCTGCGGCTATACTGACGCATGCAGGAAAAGGTCACTTGACCTTGAGGTCAGGATTTCATGAAAGCTTCTTCCATGAGTGCGCAGGTATAGGATAATGGCAGGGGGGTTGTGCAGGTTAAAAAGAGAGAGAGAAGTATAGTAAACGTACTTCCACAGAATACAGCAAAGGAAAAGGCAGAGAGTAAAGGGAAAGATGAGCTCAAAGGCACACAATACTTCTTCGCAGTTTTGTTTCCAGGAACTATTTCTCTTCCCAGTGAAGAGCAGTAATTCCCGTTTGGCTAACAGCGAGGAAGGCTCAAGAGCAAATGTGTCTCATATTGGCAATACCTGCATTCTGAGGAATGGACTGTTGGATTTTCAGCCTTTACAATCAAACATTTTTTGCTAACTGAACACAGAATTAATTTCACTTTTGAGTCAAATACAACCCTGGGGCAGGCTCAGTGAAGTCGATACCTTCACCAGATGAAAGAATTTGGCTCAGAATATTATGAGCATTTTGTATCTACAGGCTGCTCAAATAACTGACAGTAGTGAATAGTAGTTTTGAGCTATCTGGGAGAGATTTAATATTAATGTTTCTTTGTCTGCAGCACTTTTAGTCCCCAGCTGAAATGGCTTTTGACAGAAGGGCCTTAGTCAATGATTCTGAGAACAGCGCAACTCCCACAGATTTTATTAAATATCGGACATATATCTCAAAGAAGATTTATTTATGCAATACACTGTCTTCCCAATCACACAGAATATTATACAATGGAAATTATGAAATGTTTCCTTCTCTTAAAAATATGCTACATGATATGGCCATAAAGACAGAGCAAACGAAATGATAGAGTCTTTCCCTTCCACACACTAGCAAGACTTATAATAGTTTGACCAACAAAATGTAAAATTCATTTGCAATCCAAGCTCGTGTGTGCTACAGGATCCTAAAAAGAGCCTGAAGAAACTTCAGAGAGTTTCCAATAAGGGAGTCTGTTGAATCTGAACTGTATGTTCAGATCTGGACATTGGAATACTTTCCCATTCTATTTTATTTTTGGAAACCAAATCTAAAAGATTCCCAAAGAAACATTTATATGTAACAGGTGACCTAAGATGTAGAGCTTGTGCACCTTCCATCTGCCTTCTCCTTAGGGAATAACAGATCAGATTCTCTCTTGAATAGCTCTTCTCTGTTCCATTAAAACGCTGTAGAATCATTTAACCTGTACTGAAGATCTGATGACACAAGGAACATTAGGCATCCCGACAGACCACATGGTCCTTCAACTCTTCTCTGTCTTTTAGTACTGAAGCAATAAGTGAATATTATAATTGATTTTTTTCTCCGTATTCTAATGGAGCAAAACAATATTTTTCTCATTTTAGAAATGAGGAATGAAAATTTAATACAATTGCTCGTGGTCAAAAAGAAGGTCCATGGCAGGGCGAAGAACTGAAATAAGTTCTCCTGAATCCCAGCTGAGTATTTAAAATATCAGCTCACCCTCTTTAATAAGAGATTATGGATTTTTTTTACAAATATTACTATTCAGTTTATCAGTATTTTCCTGTATCAACCAGTAGTCTTCTGTTGAACCTGACAGATATATACTGGCCTTTTTTCAAAGAGGAAACAGTTATTAAGACTTACAGATTATAGGGGTCTATATATATAGAAATAAAAAATTCAGTTTTTCTAGTGGTTTATTGTGGAGATTATCTCCCCCCTCCCCACCAGCTATATTTTTGTTATCTTCACAAAGACACTGCAAGACACACAAAGAAATCATAAGCAGTTAACTGGACAGGACAGAAGACAACTATCATGCGGGTTTAGTGAAAACTGAAGCTTGGGATCAGAAAAAAAGGGGTAGAAGAGCGAGTCTCTCTTTTTCAGCCACTGTAGTTAAGAATGTGAGCAGCCCACTCAAAAATGGTTGCAGTATATCCTACTGGTATGTCTGCTTTCCAAAACAGGGAAGTACATTTCTCCCAGAAGGTGTCCTGGTTCATGCAGACAGTGCCACAGGACAGGAAAAGCATTATCATATATTCAGTGGAAGAAAAAACAACCAGCAACTCATTCTCAACAGGTAGTATGGAACTCAGTCAAAGCAGCTCACTAAAATCAAACCAAATGCCTCCCGTGGATGCATTTTAGTGGCATCTACTGGTGTGCTGTTACATTTAACAGTCCAAGAATAAATGCAGCTGGTAATACAGCAGCATCGGTGTCGGTGAAAGTTAACTCTTCTCCAAGATTTACGTAGTGATATTTGGCATGCAAGTGTGTGTACTCCAATTTGTCTTATTGGGAAACACATCACTTCAATAACAACAAGGACTGCAAAATTCTGAGCGTGTGGACCAGTTTGAGCCAAGGTATATTTCACGTAATTATTCCCTATCTTGGCCTTAAGTGTGCAGTTGCATTTATCCGAGTGGTTCCCTCGAGCTTTTTGTAGCCTCACTGGTAAAGTGCGGGTATGTGCTACCAGGCACCCACGCATGGGATCAGGACTTTCAGCTCGTATTTGTGACCATTACAGACAAAACCAATGCACAACAAGTTCAGGTACTGTACACCAGGAAATTATTGCCCTTTCACCAAAGTGTTCCTTCTCATCATGACTTCGCTTTTCTCCAGGGAAGATGAGAGAGGAACAAGAACCTACAGATCTGAGTTTCAGCTGGTAGTTTTTTTAGAGCTACTTTTTAATTTGTGCTCATCCATGATAAGAAAATTCATACTTTCTCTACATGATATTATCCTAGGTTTGAAGCTGCATCTGAAAGACACTAATGTGTCTTTTCTATTCAGTTGCTGAACCAAATCAGTGGTTTGAATTAGAGCAGATGTCATTCTTTCAAAATATGGATTACATTTTATTTTATAAATTCTCTTAAGGATTTTCTTACCTTCCCTCTCTCTCATTTGTAATCATATAACATTCTGGGTCAACTACAACAAATGCTTACGTGGAAATAAACTACTAGGAAGTTATTAGTATTCAGGGTAATTTTGCAGACATTAATGCAATTTAGAAGCGGAGTAAAGGAAGCAGTGCCAGTGTGATGCGATCAGCTGGTTCTCCAGCTCACCCTAATCAAAGCTCTGTGAACCAGTCTGACGATCCACAGACCACCGCGGAGTACCTCTGGGTTACACGTGCCTGTTGGAAAGCCTGCTACACGCAAGAGCTGCTTTGCCCTTGTTGGGCTGAAGGCAATGCAAGGGAGCGGTCAGAGAGAAAGGCAGCACTGCGCACTGGGATCGCCGTTAGCCATCTGCGTCAGCGGAAGGATGCATACGGGAATTTTAAAGGTTGCTGAGTAGGCATGAAAGGGAGGTTAATTCCTGCCCATGCGAAAGTTAAGTGCTGGACAGGAACACGCAGAAGACTGAGATGGTAAAGACGAGATGTTAAATATAGGTCACTACACACGCACCCACACGCAAAATTCAATCTCGAGCTTTAATAAGCTCTGTTAGCTTATGCATTACTTTCTCTATGAACTATTATGAGAAGAGCTTCATAGTATTTGCTAATTTGATTTGGAGGCCTCACTCTTTCAATTTTAAGTGAGTATATTCATGTGGATACACCATACCTTACAGTCCCCATCTCTGATCAATTGGTTCTATAAAAAACTGGCTTGAAAACAAAGAATTTATGACCTCTAAAATAATTTTTCCCACAGAACTTTCAGGAGTATTTTGGGGAAAAAAGACATGATGTTTGATCCATTTTCCCTTCTGGTTTCACTCAGAATTCCATAGAGACAACTGAGTTATTTCACTGTTCCTATGGTTTTGTCACTCTTTAGGTACTAAAAGGTAAATGGGGATCAGAATATATTAAACTGATGTGCTCATTATTCTTTATTGCAGTTACATTCCTTAAATGAGAAAGCTATCTATAGAAGTCTGCTTTATTTCATGGGGTGATGTGGAAAAATAAGGTGTAGATTTTAAAAGGATTTTGGTAATCTGATTAGCATACAGATAGGAAGTTTTTGTCAACTGGGCAGGTCCGCAACGCTTATAATGGGAAATTCTGGTGAACGAAGGAAGGGGATGAAGGTCCCTTAGCTTGTCGTGGTGGTGTCGGATGACCTTGATAAGCAGCCGCAGAACAAAGAATGTTATTGTGCTTGAGAGCAAATTTTAGTCAATTCATTTTCATGTATATTGCAGAAAGCTGTTGATTAAAGGCTAACTGCCTAAAGAAAGTCATTACCTGGTAATGCCATGTACCATACCAAATTCTAGTTAACTTTGCAGACTAAAATTCGTGCAAGAATGCATGTATTTTCTGATACATGTAATGGTAGCACAATGATAGTCCCAGTCACTGAAACTCATGGCAGACACTGCTAAAGCACCCCAAAATCAACTTAGCCCCTGTGGGAACCTGAGTGCACAAGTGAAAAATTGGTGTCACCTCTCCTGCCTCTGAAGAAGGCTTCAGACAGCCCTGTGATACGCAAGAGTCGGACTTTTCAAAAGTGATAAAGTAGTCCCTCAAATACTTCTTCCTTGCTACTGAAGATAGACTCCACACAGTTGTACATAATGAGAGAGAAACCACAAAGAAGAGAAAGCGACCTCTTATTTATTACATAGCAAAAACTTAACTCTCCTTCCCATGCGGACAGGCGTGAAAAGAGGGAGGCAAGGGAAGGAGCTACAGAACCTCTCTTCTTCTGTAATTTCTTCATGCATGAAAGGAAGAGAGGTCAAGTTCTCACGCCTGCTTTCCTAAAGCCACACTCTAGCCACGTCCCATCAGCACACACAGCATGCAGTCAGTGTTCCTGCTGCAAACTGCGCACTGCAGGAGTTGAGGAGGAGACCATTTGAGTAGAAGGCAAGGCAGCAGTATTCAGGAAACAGGTTAGTTTAGCTCAAACGGTCTTACACCACAGCAGAAAATGAACATTTCCCTGTGTCATAACCAGACAAGCAGATTTACCTGGAAAGCCTTTTGGGTTTGATTTCCTACTGGCATCAGCTTTGCTGTATCTTCATTAAATGCTTCTAACACTATGTTTTACTGGCAATATTGGGAAGGGCAGGGGGTTAACATCCCTATCCACACCCTGCGTTCTACTTTATTTTTGGCACAGTGGCTATTTAGAAGACAGTATTGTCACCAACCATTGTCCTCTGCTCAGCAGAGCAGTGATGGTTCAAAATATATTCAGCATGGGACAGACATGCCTGCCTGTCATCAGTGCCATTTAGAAGAATTACGCGACTCATCGAGTCTTTAATCAGGAACCTATTTTAAGCCTCACTGTCATTAACTGAGACTCATTTTCTTAGGCAAAACAGCAGATTTCTTCAAACGGTCAAGAAATACTGCAAGATGGGGCTGGTCAATCAGAAGCAACACATAGTGAGATAGGCCTGAGCATATCAAAAACAGGGCATAACCAGGCCAGACTTGACCTTTTGCTAGAAGAAAGCTAGTGGTTTCTTAAGGCTGTCGATGATTTCTTCTCAGCCCTAAGCCTGTTACAGTCTCTAGCAATAAGATGTAGTAGAGTGACAAATCCAGCCCAATTCCTCCACCTTACAGAAAAAGCCTGCCTCCTTCTTGGGAGGGAAAAACAAGACTTCTTAACAGTTATACAAAAAAAGATCTGTAACATTTATTTTCTTGGCTTGAAGATCGCCATGACAACATAAAGGCAGATTTTTGAGGAGTAAGAGTTAAGGAATTACTAGTCTGACTAGAAAAAAGAAACAGGACAGAAAAATTTGACTGACAGTTTAATTAATAAAGCCCATCCCTTGGGAGGTTTTTTGACAGGGACTGGACTAAGCAGTAGAAATGCGCTGTAGTAAACAATCTTGCCTTAGGGATTAATGACAGCACCTTCACAAAAGGTCTTCACTATTGCAAAAGTTCCCAAAGTTACCAACTATTGAAGAACGTATCTATTACTTTTTTTCTCTAATTACATGAAGAATTGGAATTCTATAAGCTCAGAGACTGTTTAGATTCTGTTTTGTATCCTCCAGGAAAAAGGATTACAACTATTTCTGTATCTGATTACATGGTCTATATGCACTGAATTTTTATCATTAAATCCACTGAAGCAGAGCTAAGGGGAAGGGGTTCCTTAATTACATCTGCATTAATTTCATATCTCAACCTATGCTTTTCTTAAGAAATACCTTTAAAAATAACATTAAGTGTAAACATTGAGATATCATCTAGACATTTTCTTTTCCATTATAGTACATGCACTAGGACTATCTGAAACAAATAGTATCTGTATTATGTTCATAAAACATTAAGGATACACAATTCCCATTTAAGTGAAAACACTGTATTATTACTTATGCAGAAAACCACTTAATGTCATTGAAAATTAGAACTGGAAGATTTTTTTACTTAGGTACATTTGATGTTTATGAAAAAAAAGAGTTAAATGCCTATTGATACTTAAAATTCTATGAAAATTTCCCATATATAAATAAAATTCACCCACTCTGAACCAAAGTTTGATCTTAGCAACATTCAGGAAAAGTTAACATGTTGCTCTGATTTCATGCAGTTATGCTGATTTTCCACAGGCACTAAGAAGATGGTATGATCAGAATCTGTTTGTGTTCCCCTAAGGAAAATACAGATGAATGTTGTATATTGAATGGCATGCCGACTGAATTGCTATGGTACTTATCTAAGAAAAGTGAAATGCAATGTAAAAGGAACTAGTGCTCACATACTCTTAAATCATACTCAAAAATTCCTTTTTTTTTGTAAAGTATGATAGCTAGATTTTTTTTTTTTCTTTAAACACTCCAGTATTTGGTTGTTTCATGCAAAATGTTCCATGAACAATAGCTTTTCCTTCCTTCTATAACACAGAAAAACAATGGGAGTTTGAATGAACTTTGTTCTTGTATGGAGTGCTGATATAAACCCCACGTGTTTGGAAGCAGCAAAAAGCATAAGAGTTTCAATCTAATCTCATGCACTAGTCTCTTTGATCAGAATTACTGCCACCAAGTAAAGGTACCCAATTTGCAGTTTATAGAAGTTCGAGGAAAAAAAAAAGTTCTTGATCAGAGCATAAACTATAAAGGGAAGTGACATTGCTCTTGGTGTGCTTTAAACAGAAAACAGAAATATTTGGGGGCCTTTGGTATAGGTTTGCCATATCTTGACTGACACATCTTAAAAGCAAATTTAAAAAAGGAATATTGTAATGTTGAAACAAAAAGATCCCATTCTAAGGACCAGCAGTGTCTCAAGTGCCTTCGCTGTGGGCAGAAATTAAAAATTATTTCCAGGGAATTCATATTATTCAACTGGAAATGCTAAACGATATTATCAATAGGTTGTCATCTAACACCTCTTAACTATGCGTTGTTTTCATTCACACCTAATACAATCTTTGTTCCTTTCTATTGTTCTTCCAACTGCTTTGTCAGGTTTGTTATAATTCAGGTAACTTAAAGGTCAGTAAGAATTATAGGTAACAGGGGAAAGCTTTTTGACCAAATTTTCTATTGTGGAAAGTAAAGTTCTCCTTCTTTCAGTAATCAGTTGCAGCAGTTCTTGTTTTAAAACAGAATAAAGTACTGTGTAAAACAAGCACAGAATTATTTTAGTTTTAAAACCTTTTATTTCAGATAAAGCATGCTGCTATATACAGAAAAAAAAACACGTGGGTCAAAGCAAGAGCAATACAGAATGGGCAACATATTCCTTAAAACTTACAAGATGCTTTTAAAAACTTCAGTGCACCAGCAGTACTACATATTCTTCTCACTCCTAAATCAGCTCTAGCAAAACATCATTTCCTCACAGATCCTGAGCAACCACAGCTATCTCTGGCTTTCATATAATGACAAATTCAGGTTTCCAACAGAAAACTTACAGCAATGGTTTCAGCAAATGACTTCTACCAGTATAAGATATTGAAGAAATAGAACTTCACATTGCTAATATCTTACTTCAAACGGCATCACTCAACTACGCAAACTAGGTATGTTGTACATGTAGCAAAGTCTAGGCCAGGCTCAGTCAGTTTTCCTTTTCATCCTTCTTTCTGCTACTTAATTATCTTTACAGCAGTAAAACTCAGTAAAAGTCTCTTTCCTCTTCCTCCTAAAGAAATACTGTCAATAACTTCCCTCTCATTTTCATCTAGACTTAAAGTCAAGGGAGTACTGTAGTGATGTTTTCCTGTATAATGAACTTACATTTGACATAGGAAAGGACAAAAGCTACTCTACTTTATAATGAAGAACATGAACCAGGTTGTAGCATTGTTTTTACTTTTGGTGACGGTGAATGGCTACCAGGCTATCAACAGAAATCTACAGAAGACAGGCACTCAGAGCAAGGCCCTAGCAGTAAGTCTTTCCTGCGTGTTTGGCACTCGTAGGCTCTAACTCAGGACAGCAGTTAATTTTTACTGTAATTCTGTCTCATCCATTTGCCTGCTAAATGTGGGCTTTTAACTTTTAACATTAAGGATTTGCGCCGATAGGCCGTGATGCCAGTTGCGCAATTTGGCAAAGCGTGGGCTGTTACGTTCCGTTTCAAACCTTTCCCTGTGGCATGAAGAAAGAGAGAGAGAAACAGAGACAGAGAGAGAGAGAGAGACAGAGAGAGAAGAAAGAAAGGAGGGAGAAAGAAAGGGGTTAGGGACCATGGCTTCCACTCCCCTGCCTTATAAGTAGGGCAATGGCAATTTATTTGGATTTTTTCGTCAGCTTTCAAATCACCACAAAGAAGGCTGGGTGTTCCTTTTTGGGCTGTATATGAAAGGTTTTTCAGTTGTTCATTTCTGAGAAGTAACTCAATATAACTTCATATTCTCTGACTTGTGCTTGGTATTACAGGGCTGCTTTTGCTAGAAATGCAGTGTAATCCCATTGTTTTCCTGCCAACAGATTCTGTCGGCTTTTTCCTCCCTCCCCCCCAGCTGAGCAGTCAGTGAAAGTTAACTCCATACAAGAGCAAAATTAATGCAAATATTTTCCATTCTGTAATACCTAGGTCAGTCTATATATATATATCTATATCCTGCTATCTGTCCTGTAAGGACCATCAGCCACTTTTTATAGCTTTTCTCAGTATAAGTGAGTATAAGTGTTGACGTTTGTATAAATATTTCTAGTCATTTGAGTCAAAAAGCAGAATAACATGGGATTTTCAAAGCACAGTCCTCTGAAGTACTGGCCATCTCCTGCAAATGCCCCCAGCTACCTTTGCAGACTGGGTCAAGTTGTAAGCAATGTTCAGCACCTCTCGGGATTTAAGCTTTTCTAGATATTCTATAGTTTAAATTCAGATTTTGCAAATAAAAAGGGGAAGGAGGAGAATGTGGGATGAGAGCACAGTCAGGGAGAAATACATCAAACAGAATGGAAAATAAAATGTTCTTGTTATTTGCAAAATGTATTTGAGTCACTGCAAAGAGGGTAGTTTTCCCCTCATTATTTACACCCAAAACGCAAGACAATTGCATTAATGCAGTGGAACTTGAGAGTGAAACCAGCCAAACAGAAATGAACAGACTGGGCTGGTTTTACTCCTCAGGCTGAATAAAGCACAAAACAATAAACAGAGTAAATGCCAACAAATTCATTGATATTTCTAAATCTTCTGTTCCTAATAACACAGTGTCATGCAAGTAACACTCCTAAAGGAGTCTTGATCTATGACTTCTCAAAATTGTATTTTATGCTTTTGAGTAATTAAAAGATATCAAGTATTCCTAGCTGAAATGCTGAAACTTCATGGTGGCATTTTTTCAAGTTACATGGGAGCATACTAGCTACAGTGGGTCTTACATGAAATTTAAGAATTCTTTTACTGTTTTTAAGGTTTACCCCTCCATTCAAGGAACCGGTATTCAGAAACACCCGTTTGGCTTGAAATGGATACCATCTTTCCAGACAACATTGCATAACAATCATCACAACAGCAAGGGAAAGTTTTCATAGCAAGTTATAATCTTAGGTGTGTCTTCAGAACAGCAGTGGCATGAGCAAAGGACACTCGTGCAATGCGCTCGTTAATATTAACTGGAAGGAATATTCTGCCACCTGAAAATTGCCAAGCTTTATGGGTTGTTCGGAGCACACGTCATGAAATTAGAAGCAGCAACATAGAAGTGACTATTTTTATGTAAAACAGTTCTGTCAAAAATAAGCCACTTTTTTTTTTTCCCCCCAAGTGTTGGAAGAAACCTGATCACCACTTCATGCAGTTCATGCCGACTACACTGCAGAGCTGACACAAAGAGACGAGAGAAAGCACCAGAGAGAGATCGCTCACAGCATGCCCCAACACCAAAACTCCCCACACTGTCAAATCTCTGGCAGTTTAAGTTTTGGAACATGAAGGATTTTTCCAGAATGCCAGCACAGCATGGGATTCATGCAACACTGAATTCTGGCAAGACTCAGGTTCCACAGCTCCATGGAAACCTTTTGCTTTGGGGAGCCCAGGAAACCTTCCAGGTGATCCCAAACTGTGGGCATGGAGAAAGGTGTGGTTGTCCAGGCTGTCTGGAGTAGACACTGAAGAGGAGCTTCTACTCCATTATTGTGCTGCAAGAGTGGAATTAAAGTTCTGTGCATCTGACATAGGTTGTTCCATTCTTTACAAATCAAAAGTGGCAGAGGCCTTGCCAAAGGATGAAACAGAAGGGGTACAGCAGGCCCAAAAGAGCAGTACGTGACGGATGTGCGCCTAAGCCAGGGCTGTTGCTCCCAAATCGGCAGTGGATTCTGTGCAACGTTTGAGGTAGGTCCCAAGCCACCAAGACAGGACAAGCACCATCAGGTAGGTAAGAAGGAGACCTCATTTTGTTCCCTGCAGTAGAGCTCACGCCAATTGCTCTGTACCCTGTAACCACCTAGTATAGATTCCCTTCTGCCTCTGCTACCACTGAACGCCCTTGAACCTCTTTAGGTAATACAGCTGTGCCTAAATATACTCATAACCATAACTGTCCTTGTGAAAAAAAGGATAACACGGTGATACCTCAAAGCTGCAGAAAATGTGCAAAGCACAGTGGATATAGTCACGTACTTTATTATGCTGATTAGAACGTGCAATTTACACATGTTGATGTGTTAGTAGATAATTATTTTCAACGTATCTGATACCATGTTAAGTTCCCAATATCTAGCGTTTTCCAAAGCCACAGACTACAGCTAGAAAGATTATTTCTTTAAAACAACATATTACTCTCAGGCGTGTATGGGTGGACTGTTAAGTTCAACACAGTGCTTTAAATCCCATCATGGTAAGGATTTGGATGTGTGCCATTACATCAAAACAGATAATGCACGATACATTTAATAAGAACTAGGCTTGCACATTGGAGGGAAGAAATAAATCCATGAGGGATGTAATGTCAAGCCTGATGTCCAGGCACCTTGCCATGAACTTCGGTGAACTGCAATGGAAGGTTTATAGCAAACATAAACTGAAAGTATACTTAGTGTATTTGCACAGGGAAGTTACAGACCTCTCTCTCACCAGTTCAACACTTGTAACTTGCACTGTGATCAAAAGCTCAAAACCTTTCCAGAAGCCACAAGGCAGTAAAAAAAAAAAAAAAAAGAAGAA